>Ga0247780_1000291_pt1 | contig 50785 bp, 57 predicted proteins | sample UWRJL079202R5_FD_179927 | JGI IMG/M metagenome (GOLD analysis project Ga0247780, IMG submission 179927) | Plant litter microbial communities from Arlington Agricultural Research Station in Wisconsin, United States - UWRJ-L079-202R-5 | ecosystem: Environmental > Terrestrial > Plant litter >...
GAACGGCGAATAAGCGCAAGACAAGGAAGTAGAACACTTACCAAACCCCTACCAACGTCCCCAACAGTCTGCCTCCAACAGCTCCAAGCGCATCGGCCCTGCCCAGCGCCTTGGTCGTATCCCCCACCGTCCGACCAACTCCTCCCACAGCCTGCCCAACCGTATCCTGAACACCCCCCACAGTCCTGCCAACTCCACCGACAGTCCGTCCTACCAACCCGTCAACCCAAGATCAGCCCTTATCCAGTTTGTAGGAATCCAAGGCCCAGGAGCAAAATCATCTAATATACAAGTACTTGAAGTGGGTATTCGTAAGTAAATAGTGTGTACATAACTAATGCTGATATTTAACGTGGGCAGAGCCATCGAGCAGATCGTTCCGTTCTCCAGCAGAGCTTTAGCCGCAATCGGACTTTCAGATGCAAACACGGAAGGCAAAACTTGTGCAAACGAGGTATACAGCGTGAATAGTTGACCAAGGAGACAGCAGGATGATCGTAAGATTATTTGATATGATAATGGAAGCGTGGGTTTTCAAAGAGGTTTTACGAATCGCTGTGCCCGAGAAGGTGCCAATGTCAGGAAAACTCAAGGCAAAACTCGAGGCAGTGAATCCGGAGCAAACGTAAGAGACAATACCTGCGCATAGGAATGACTTCGCGTGTATAGTTAGTTCCTTTCTCTGGTCCGTGATAATGCACGAAAGGTGGGTCGGTCTTGGGGGTCCGATTCCCGGCTCCGCACCATCTCTCCTATTTCAAAGAATTCATGACATAAATATGGGCCCTAATGAAAGATGCTGGTATAATTATGCTACAGGATTGTACGTAACGCCGTGGCGCAAATTTGAAAGGGGGGGGGGGGGTGTGGTTGCAAAAGACGTCTGTATTGTAGCATACCAGCACAACACCCCAGCTCCACATAGACCAGTAACTAGATGATATCCTGCCCCAGAGCACATTGGCACATAATATACTGGCTTCAAATATGCCAGTACACTACGTACTGGTATGTAGGCTTATGAACGGAGCGTGATCAGCAAGGTAAGCTCCCTTTCGAACATGGCCAGACCGAGAAGATATAAAATTTGATAAGAACAAGCAAACCACTCTCTACCCTCACGACACACCGCAATACGCACTACACGGCGTTTTAGTTGTATCCGCTGGGAAGATTAGGGATAGGCTGTAGCTGGATAAGTTCGTCGAGGTTTAGGTCTGTGAAGTCGTCGGCGGCCACGGCTGTGCCGATCGGTTGTCCGGGGTCAAAGAGGAGAGGGTCGTCCTCTCGCTGGCCGAAAAGAGGCATCCAGCTGAACAGCTTAGAGCCGGAACTCAACAAGCCCCTCTCGACGTCGAGCTTCAAGACGGCCCGAAACCGTGTGTGCTCGCTGTGCTTCACGACCATGACGGCCCGGAAGTTCGGAAGGACCCCCTTGGCCGCCTTCTTCGCCTCGACGCAGTCCCAGACCGCGACGTTGTCCACCCCATTCGCGGAGCTTGCCCTCCACCCGCTCAGCCTCATCTCGTGCTCTTTCACCATCGTGGAGCCGTGTTCGATTCCCGCATCGGCGCTCAGATCCGGGACGCCCAGCGGCACTCCCAGGCCCAACGAGACGGTCTTGTCACGTTGCTCGGTAAATAGCTTTCCCCGGCAATCTTCGGGTGCCAGCGCAAGGACCTTGGGCTGGACGTCGATGCCGGCAACGAAGCCGTCGGCTTCCGTCTCGGCAGCCTGGCTGAACTCGATTCTGACGTGGAAGGACCGCAGACGCTTGTTGCCGGGCCGGAATCGGACGATAAAGCGCAGAATGATCAGCGCGGCGCTGCAGCCGGCGTATTTCCCGTACTGGACGGACTCGGTCCGGATGTTCACGATGGTGTAGTCGTCAGGGTCATACTCGAGGGCGTTGTCACGCGTGCCAACAAACCCCGGCGGATTGTGCTGTGGTCGGAGCTCTCCGGTCTTGGGGTGCAGGGCAATTGCGACGTCCATCTTCCCGGGCGTTCTTTTGTCTTTCTACTTGTCTTAGGCCCTAGCCTAATCGTTGGTGAAAAGGCACAGAAAACTTGTGGTGTTATTGCTTGTGGTAGGAGGAAGAAATTCCTCTGTCCTAGAACTATTTAGTGTTGGCCTGCAAATGCCAAGCCTTTGTGGGCCCTGGTCTGTGGCCCCACAACCACTTGCAGTTTCGTGAGGGGCCTCTAACCGGGCAACCTGGGGGAGAGATATTTTTCCACTGCTACCCCTCATGAGGCCCAAGCCCCCTTTGAAATCATGTGTCTACATCATGATTGGGTGATTATATCGCGCGCGCGCAAGCCAACCATGGACGAGGGGTTGCGCGGGACGCCTGACAATCATCTGATGCTGCCCACCTCTACCCAGTTCGGAGGCTACAAGGCAAAATTCCCTACAAGAAGAAGAAGAAGAAGAAGAAGAAGAAAGAAGCGGGTCGGCACTCGCATCTCTGGCTGGCCTACCACCGCTGATGCGTCACAGTCTTCATACGATGGCGGAGACGAGCGCTGCAGACGATGCGGGCGCGCCATCGTTCGACCCAGTAGAGGCTTCCCGGCGCGAATGCGAATACGGCAACTTTGCAAAAGGCCTTGAGGTCTTGAGGGGCGACATAAGAGCGTCTGGCAGGGCGACTGCGCGTATGGTCTCCGAGATTGTGCGTGTCTACTTCATCAGCGGGGACCGAAGGTCCGGGGTGGCCGAGTTGGACGACTGGAAAGCAGGACTTGCTGCTGATTATGAGCCGGGGCCGTACGACGACGTCCTTGCTCTCCAGGGAGCTATCCTTGGAGTCTCTTCGCTTGGGCGCTTGGACGAGGCTGTGCGGGTTGCCGACTTGTTATGGCCTACCAGGTATGGCCTCGACTGCCTCTCGCCGTCCGATTTGGAAGGCGCAGCGAATGACACCAGGACGCGGGTTGGGTATTACGCTGTGGAGATATACGACCTTTACCGGCGATATGGGCAAGGTCTCCGTGCTCCGTCATTCACACCGAGCGGCCATGAATTCCGGCTCATCACCACCGGACTGATCAAAGCGCACCTTGCCTTTGAGGCGCTTGAGGTTGCCGAGTACTTGGTTACCGGCGAGCCAGCTCTCCTCCCCTCGGTGGCGGCGATGCTGCTCAGCCAAGGCAGCCCCGCGGGAGAGGACGCCATCCTTCGCCACGCCAAAGCCCAGCTCGAAGAGGGCAAGCTGGGGGACGCGAAAGAGACACTCGAGTCTTTGGACGAGACGGAGGTCCGGGGGTTACGCGTGATGGATAAGCGGGCCGCGTTGGTGCTGCGATACTTGGACAGCGGGCCAGACAAGACACGGTGCGTCCGAGGTCTGCTCCAGCTCGCTGGATCGTTCGAGAAGGCAGACGAATGGGACGCTGCCATGGAGACGCTCGAGAGCGCTGCGGAGGTGCATTGCACACTGGGCGTGACAGATGAGACAATCCAGCTGGGGTTTGAGATCCATGAGAGACTGCAACACGTCACCGAGCGCAGCGGAGACCTTCTCAGCGGAATTCAGTTCAGCCTGCGGCTCTGCGACATGATTTCCTCCACCACCGAGAACCTCGCCGCCGCTAGGGCCCGCCGCGATGAACTGCTTTCGTGGCCGATCTGCTCTCGGCTGCCGTTCTTCGGAAAGTTCCACAGGCGACAGTGTCTCGAGTACCTTATGGTGAACCAGCGGGGGCCGGCGCTCGACCACGCAGAGAAATACGTCCGATACTGCGAAACGCTCCAGGATGAGGAGCAGTTATCTCTGGCGAACAATTTGCGCCTCACTGCCCTGGTCCACGGCGACCGGATGTCGGAGGAGGCGCGAGAAGTGCTTCTCGAGGGTGCGCGTGAAGAACTGGAGCAGGGCATCTCGCAAGACAGGGGAGCCGGGAGATGTCTCGCCCACGTGGAGAAGGCGTTGCTTCTCGTTGAGGTAACGGAAGAGCTCGGGCGGCTGCAAGGGGAGGAGCGCGAGGACGTTTGGACGTCCATCGCAGAAATCCTCGGTGATGCCGAGACCATCTGCAGTCGCATCCGCCCTGCATCAGACGGGGTACTGCTTTCCCTCCAGGTCTCGTACTTGAAGACCCTCTTCACTAAGGCTTCTGGTGATTCCTACGTAACGATCGTGGGCTCGGATTCGGAACAAGCAGCTGCAGGCAGCCTCGACACGGCGTTGGCTGCCGCTGGACGCCCCGGCCACCGCACTCGCTTGTCATTCAGCGAGACCAAATTTGTGGCCGGCCTCTATCGAGCGGTCCAAAGTCTGTCCGCCCCAATTTTGGTCGCCGTCGTGCAGGACATGACCAACGAGGAGGCGCGGCTGTCGTCTGAGGGACATCCTCTCGAAAAGCTTCGGTTCTTCGTGTGCCAGGGAATCCTATACTACATCCTCGTAAAGTGCGTGGTTTCGGGCCATGTGAGAACGGAGGACCTCCCCTTTGCGACACAAGTCGCGGGCCTATCCATGTCTCTGCAATTCTTCGAGAAGGCGCTCGCCTTGGAGGCAGAACTCAGTCGTAAGACTGGTGCCGTTCCCGACAACCTCGCCGCTCTCACAGCGTTGCAGGCCTTCCGCTCAAGCCCATTCAAATCACTGCTTTCGGAGACAGCAGTGAGCATCTGCTGGGAGCTGGAAGATAACAGCCTCCTGTGGAAGTGGGTCCAGATGAACAAAGCCCAGGCATACTCGACCTGGCTTCGTCAAAACTCCAGTGACAGTCCGACGTGGACGCCGCCGACGCGGCAGTGCGAACCGTCATTTGAAGACATGCTCTGGGTCTCTAGCGCGACGGGCCGCCGGCTCGTCTTCGTGGACTGGGTCGTTGTGCGACGTGATCCAGATCCTCCCGTGCTCCTCCTCCTCGCCTTGCGGTTTCTTCGCGGCGAGCACGGTCCGCTGCGGAGGCTCACGGTAGCTGAGGTGGACATGTCGGTTGGCGAACTGGAGGACAGGGCGCGGAATTTGACGCCGGCTCGGCTGGAAAGTAACGACTGGCGCCGCGTCATGACGCGCCTCGCAGCACTCGTGGAGCCGTTGAGCGAAGTTTGCAGCGAGGAGGACATGCTCGTTCTGTCCCCCACGGCACCGCTGCACAACCTCCCACTCCATGCTCTGCCGTTGTTTGGCAAGCCACTGCTCAAGAGGAATCCATGCCTGTACACGCCTTCGATGAGCGTGCTGGTAAGCTGTCTTCGTCGCCTAGAAGCCCCAGCGCCGGGCGCTGAGCGTCCTGGGGGTTGGAGCGCAGCCGTGCTCGGCGCCTACGATGACGATTCCGCCAGCGAAGTCGCGGCAACGGAGCGACGCGAGATCTACCACTCCCTTGCCACAATAGCGGCCCAATTGGGAACCACGCCGGTCCTGGGGTCGAGCTTATCCGTGGGCACCTTCGCCAAGGTGACGAGACCATCCAACCTCGTCCACTTCCACGGCCATGCCTCCCTTAGCCCGCATAACCCACTCGATCAAAGCGTCCTCCTCGGCGCCCCTCACCAGCACCTCACCCTTCGCCTCGCGGCCTCCCTCGCCTTCGACGCCACCCCGCACGTAAACCTCATCGCGTGCTCAAGCGGCGTGCAGGACTTCTCCGGGGGCGGGGATGAGCCGCTCGGCCTGATGTCAGCCATCCTCGCCAGCGGCGCCGCATCGGCCATTGGGGCCCTATGGCCTATCCAGTCCGCGACAGGGCGGGCCTTTACAAAGACCTTTTTTGAAGTATTCCTCGAGGCGGATCACGATGGGGAGCTAGGCCCCGTCGTCAACCTCGCCGAGGCGGTCCGCCGAGCTAGTATACGCCTAATGGAAAATGAAGAGACGGGTGCGCCGTATCACTGGGCGGCATTTGTCTTATATGGGGCTTGGTTCTGTAGCCGGAAGCCATGATCTAGCTTGGTGCTGTTTCGGTGGACGACCGACCCTTCCAAGTTTCGGCTGAAGCCAGGCCTCCGCAAGATTTCCCACCGAACAAACCAAATGCCGAAACGATCTGGTCATCCTCACACATATAATCAACAACGCCCCACCCGACACCATCACTCATCTAACCGTCACCTGTTCTGGTAGACAAGCACGGTGGCTGCCGGGAGCTAGAGAGCCTACAAATTTGGATCGCGGTGGTCACTATCGTGTGCTGCATCGTTGCCGTCTTTGGCATGTTTATCTTATACACGTACAAGAGGCCTCCCTTGATTTTAACGATATCTGACAGTGACAGACAGATACGTGCATGGAACTCGGCTCCTCAGTCTGGAATTCTTTCCGCTCTAATGCGAGTCTTTGATTGTTTTGTAGCACTTTCTGAGGTTGAACACGGCAAGGGGCTTCGCTGTACTTGGTTAAAGTATTTTACTCGCCGAGTAGACAGCTCCTAGCTGATGCGGTCTACATTTTCAAGCACAGATCGAAACTGGAAGAGCATGGGGCTCCTTGGATGTTCTTCCTTGCAGTGAAGGACGCTTGGTTAGAATTGAAGTCATTATGGATGCTGCGGCGTAGCCTTCCGGAAATGGTTCTTAGGCTGAGCAAGCTTGAGCCAATCCTGAGCCAATCCTAAGCCGGGCCTGAGCCAGGGCGATCATTGTTACGTGAGCGAGGTACAAAAAGGGAAACTTGGTGTGCCCAGATTCGTCGCACAAAACAGCTGGGCCGCGCTCGTACATTCGGACTTCTCCAGAGAAAACATTCCTAGTTCTATAGATGCACAAAGACGGCGCATGATGCGATGACATTCGAGACGAGCCATGTTGGACCTGATATTAATTTCCAAATGTCTGATAAGCAGTTCTGTTACGGACCTAGGCATATTTTCCCCCACGGGGTCGAGCCATTGTTGAAGATTGAGCAGCCTGAACCGCTTGCTGGAGCACTTCTTCTCCCTCAAGTTCCACCGCCGTTCGGTAGTAGCTCCCTCTATTACATCCTTGTTCATGTTTGTCATTGCTACTAGCCTTTTGCAAAAGCACAAGAGGAGAACCGTCCTCGGTGATGGTGCCATTATCCATGACCAGGATCCGATCCATCCAACTTAAAGACGCAGCTCGATGGGCAACAGCAATGATAGTTGTCGTGAGCGGCAGCGACATAAATACGCGTTGTAATGCCGCGTCAGATTGGTGGTCTATGTTGGCCGTCACTGTTGCAATGTCTTGCGGTCAGTGACTTGACTTTGTACCCCCTCTAGGAATGGCCAGGTTTGGGGGCCCCTTTAGGCTTTGCTGCAAACGGCATAGAAATAGGAAAGGTATATATATATATATATATATATAACACAAGGAAGGAGATACGATAAGGTGCGAGAACATACCTTCATCAAGGAGGAGAATCGTTGGGCAATCTAGCAGCATACGTGCCGCGCAGAGAAGTTGTCGCTGCCCGGCGGAGAGGTCAGACCCGGCTGATTTGACTCGCCGCGACAAGGGATCCCCCCCATTAGGAGCGGCAGCACCGACAAGAGAATGGAGTTGACAGATCTGAAGCGCATTGACAAGCTCCGCATCTGTATGGGCACTTGTCGGGTCCAGGTTTTCACGCAAAGTACCGTCGAAAATCAAGGGTTCCTGTGATAGGGTGCAGGCGATACGGCGGAGCTGTTGTGGCTCCATGGTAGAGATGTCGATTCCATCAACGGCGATGGTGCCGCTCGTAATGCTGATCAGGCGAGAAATGGTCGAAAGAAGCGTCGACTTGCCACTCCCTAGAAAAGTTCTGTCACCACTAAACTCAAACCCTTTCGAGACACTATCGTAGAGAACGCGCCGACTCGAAGGTTTCCACATGTCACCGAGCCGAGAATGGTTTGGGACAAACTTATAGCATACGTACCTGATCTCCCTACAATTCCCACCCTCTCACCGCGCTTTATGTGTAGATTTATGCCGTCAAGCCCCGGTGCAGGGCGCGATGGGTATTGTACAGTGACGTGGCTCATTTCAACGGCACTAGTATCATTGGATTGCCGCTGCGGAGGTGATGCCAGTCGGTAGTCCGCCAGGGTTGAGTTCATGTTGGCTTCATGTTCTCGGGGTACCTCATCGCAATATCGCTTGAGCCGCTCGACGGGGATCATCTTGATCTCGAGCTCGACGAGGGTCCAAACGAGGGAAGACACATTCTTGGCGATGGCCATAACCGTACTCAGCGTGAGGCCAGCCATTTCGCGTGGAATCATGCCATACACGACGAGCAACGCCAAAAGGAGCAGAAGAAGTGCGGAAGACAGCTCGACTCGTAAACTTAGCCACGTATCCAAGGATTTGCGCATAATCTGAGCTGACATGAGCAGATCCAGGGCTTCTTCGTGCTTCCCGACCAAGAAGCGGACTGCGTTGAAGGCACGTATCGAAGACGGAGCCGCGAGCCCTTCGCTCAGTATAGATATTGTCGGCGACTGCAATATAAGGGCGGATCTCTGTACTTCCCTAGCACAGCTGCGGTCGCGTTCAAAGTTAATTACTAGCCATCAGCAACCAACCAGATGCCCCCGACAAATCCCAAGGACCGGGGTTCAAAGGAGGCGAAAAGAAAGAAAGAAAGAAAGAAAGAAAGAAAGAAAAAGGTTGAGATTAGACACTTACAGACGAAACCGTGCTTGAAACCAGGCAATTGTGAAGACGAAGGGGATCAGCAACACAATAGTGATGAGCGCCGACGATGCCACGAGACAGAGGGATGCGATAAAAGCTGTCAAGGCCGAAAGTGTCATGTCCAGTCCGTTCATAACTCTAGTATCGACAAGGTTCATATCCAGAGACAACCTGTTCAAGATACGTCCGACGGGTTGCTGTTCGAAAAAAGACAGAGGCGCTAAAAGCAGGTTGTCGACGATGTTGTTGTGAACTTGACGGCTGGCTTTTATACTGCCTTGCACGAGGACTAGAGCCAGACCCGCTGCGGGAAAGCATCATGGGTTATTAGCATGCGGAGGGAGGGTGGTTGAGTTATCGGATGGCGGAACCTGGGACTTTCATCCAGTACTAACCTTGGATAATGGTTTGAGAGAAGGTGATCCCTAGATACCCCCCCATATACTGTACCTTTTTCAGTTGCAGCACGTCTCCGATCCACCAAACGAACCAGTAGGAGGCTATGATCTTTGAGGTGATGGACAAAACCACTCCCAAGGCTATGGCGAGAGCGTCCCAAAAGCAACCGACACACTGCGCATAAAACCTGAAGACAGGAAACTTCACGCCGCCTTCGGCGCGCTCCTCTTGATCGAAAAGCCTAGCGGCCGAATAGGTGGGACTCGGAGTGCTGAGCTTTTTTGGGAGGTGAGGAAGCATTGATCGGGCTCCAACGGGGGGCTCGCCCGCCACCCGGGACGCAGCGCTGAAGAAGCGAACATCAGTGCGAAACGCGTCAACAGGCCCGGTCTGGGTCACGCGATTTTGCTCGACGACTATCAAGTTGTCAACGCGAGTGAGATGGGTGGATTTTTGCATGACTGCTCCTCAAATTCCGTCAGCTTTTTTTCTGGGTAATGCTCAACGTGAGATGACCTCCGTCCATGGGCAACATCAAGGTCACTAACCTATTATCACGGTTTTTTCTTGGGATCGGATTGTCTCAAAGAGGAGGTCTCGGAGGTCCCCGCCAACGGCGGCAAGAGGGTCATCCAAAAGAAGGATGTCGGACTGCGCGTACAGTGCTCTCGCAAGTGAGATGCGCGCTCGCTCTCCCCCGCTGAGGTTGCTGCCCATGTCACCAACCTGCATCTGATCTGCGCCGGGAAAGGATTGCAGGTCGTAGTCAAGGCCGCACATTCGGATGACTTGGTCGTACCGAGCAGCATCGTACTGTCCTGCAAAGACGATATTGTCTCGCAAGGCGCCCGACATGATCCACGGCTCCTGCGCTGCATACGATACACTCAGCCCGGAGACCCTGCTGACTCCGGCCTTTAGAGTCATCTCGCCTAGAATCGCTTTGAGCAGACTTGATTTGCCGGCGCCAGTCGGGCCGACGATGGCGGTTAACTGCCCTTTTGGGATGTCGAGGGAGCCAACATGCAGCGCATGCCCCGGACCGTTAGTACCGCTAGGATACACAAAGGAAGCGTCCTCGAATTGAATTGCTGCTGTAGAAGAGCCGCAGCCCTCTGCCGGCAGCCGAGGAGATCTTTCTTCTAGTCCGACTTCTTTCCCCTCCAGGAGACTGAGAAGACGAACGAGACACGGAAAAGTGGTGAACTGACGGGAAATTGCCATGGACATCTGTGAGATGGGCTGGTGGAGCATGCCAAAGTAGGCAAGAGACGGGAAAACGACGGCCGAGGTGAGCTCGTTGTCATTGAGGTAGTAGACGAGGAAGGTGGCGCTAGCGGTCAGCGCGGGTATCGAGAGGTTGACGACAATGAAATAGCTGAAATGAATGGATAACCAGACCCGTAAAGCGGCGATTTGGTCGCCGCGGGCATGGGAAATGAGGCGCCGGAAAACCGTCTCGTATGCTAGTGCCTTAACGCCTTTGATGTTGCAAAGTAGTTCTCGTAAGACGGCAAGCCGGCGATCGTTCAGGGTCAGGTAGGAGACGAAGGTGCGCTGCAAAGCTTTGTTCGCCCATCCTTGACCTGCGAGGAAGACTAAGAGCATTAAGGTAAAGCCTGGGGGGGTTGGGGTTGGTTAGAAAGGGAGAAGATAAAAAAAGTTGAGAACCCGCTCTACGAGAGAAAACGGTACTAGAGAGGGCAAACTTACCCCATAACGCTGAAGTTCCTAGTATCTTGACCAGAAGGAAAACAACGGCTATCATCTGCAAAGGAGCGCTCCACAATTCGTGTATTCTGAAGACATAGACCCCCAGAGTCTCAGCATCAACCACGGACATATTAATGATCATTTCCGGCGGATGGGCCACGCGCTCTTCCGGTGCAAGCCATAGGCTCTTTTCGAAAATGGCGGCGCGGATCATGGTTTGGCACCAGACGGAATGAACACGGCACACTTGGTCCTTTGCACGTCCAGTAAGAGTTGCCAGAATGTTGACAGCAAAAAGAGCCGAGACAAACACCCCTTGTTGCTGTCCCAACAGCAGCTGATGGAGGAGCAGGGGAGCACTGAGCGCCAAACTCGCGCTGAAGACCTGCCATCATGGTAAGTTTGCTTGTCTGGATACGGTGAATTCGGGTTGTGTGAGCGGTAGGGGAAGCAACACGGCAAGGTATAGGCTAGGTAGGTACCTAGTCAGTCCTCACTGAGCCGCACTTACCTCCAACACCGCTCCGAGTAACAGCATGCCGGCGATCTCTGGCTGACATAGAAAACTAAGTCTCGAATAAAAAAAAATTCGGAGCACTGCTCTTAGATAGCTGCTTCCGCACGAGAAGCGAGGCAGCCGGTCATCTTCTACAATGCCAGACCGCCCAACCCGAGAGATGATTCCGTCGAGCCAAATCTGCAGCGGGGAAACGAAGAAGAACCTGAAGTCGGCGAGAATAGGCGGCTTCTCGCTTCCATCTGACAGAGGTGCGTACTTGCGCCGAAAGACCGAGAGGAGGCGCATCGTCGTTAGCCGAGATAGGTTGTTCAGAGTGATGCTGCGTAACTTGGGAGAGGCCTGCTGTTACTTGTGTTTAAGACGGGGCCCTGGGGGTCTAGGTAGGTAGGTAAGTACCCCATGCGGGCGAGGGACCAGCTAGCGTTAGCCTGGGTGCTCGCCACTGCGACGGTACTGTGATAGGGGATTAGGAACTTTGGCTCGCATGAAAAGCTCGCATTCAGACATGCCACACAGGATGGCCGATAGCCGCTGTCGGAACCCTCGGATCATGTCTGACATTCATGGGAAGGCTGTCTTGTCAGCTTCCCCTCCCCCCCACCCGGCCTATTAACGTTGGCGCCTTAGCGTGTCTGCGGCTTTTGACCGCACGGCAAAGGAATTGGTGGGGCTAAGTTCGTAAAAAAAAAAACGGAGGTACGAAAACGGTCGCCGATCGAGACAATTCACGTACGGATCCGTACACACAGCAGATGCTTCGAGTCCATTAGATTTGTACCCAGGTACCCAACCTACTACCATATGACTTTGAATGCAAAAGCTAGCAGGTACCTAATGTTCCACGATCCACCCCGCGACCCAGGTACCCATCAGCTGCCCCCCCCGCCCCCCCATTACAGCAGTTCTCGCTATAAAAATCCGCTGTCTAAATAATTACCCCGGTTCCTTCCCTCTTCATTTAACCCTCCTCACCCTTACCTACGCATAGAACATCACCGAGCCGGAACACCACAGCCATGCCGTACCCGCAACGCATCATCGGCCAGGACAAGATCTCGGCACAGGGCTTGGGTTGCATCAATCTGCGCTTCGGACAGAGCGCTGCGATAGACCAAAACTCGGCCGACATTCTCACCAGGGCTGCGGATCTGGGCATCAACTTCTGGGACACCTCGGATATGGTACACCAGAGCACGAACGAGAAGCTCGTGGGGAAGTGGTTCCGAGACACGGGGCGTAGGAAAGAGATCTTTTTGAGCACCAAATTCGGCAACCTCCCACTAGAGGATGGCGTGTGGATCGTGCGTGGAGACGCCGCCTATGTAAAGGCGGCCTGCGCAGCGAGCCTGCAGAGATTGGGCGTCGATGTCATTGACCTCTACTACCAGCACCGTGTGGACCCCAACATCCCGATCGAAGAAACGGTCAAGGCAATGGCGGAGCTGAAGAGCGAAGGAAAGATCCGATATCTCGGGCTTTCCAAGTGCTCGGCGCAGACGCTCCGACGGGCGCACGCCGTGCACCCCATTGCTGCAGTTCAGATGGAGCTTTCTCCTCTGGCGCTGGAGATTGAGTCGGACCAGACAAAGTTCCTCGAGACGGCGCGGGAACTGGGCGTCACGGTGGTGGCCTACTCCCCTCTTGGTCGTGGCTTCATCGGCAGCATGTTCCAAAGCCGGGACGACCTCCCCGCCAACGAGTATCGGATGCAAAACCCCCGATTCTCTGGGGACCATTTTGGAGAGAATGTCAAACTGGTTTCCGCCCTCTCAGACATGGCGAAAGCCAAAGGCGTGACGCTGCCGCAACTGACGCTGGCGTGGGTCATGGCTCAAGGCGACGACATCATTCCCATCCCCGCAACCACGCGAATCGCTCACTTGGAGGGAAATGCGGCCGCGGTGGACGTGCTGCTGAGCAGTGCAGAAATGGCAGAAGTGAGGCAGTATATCGACAAGGCATTGGAGAAACTCGGCGGCGTCAAAGGTTTGCTCATTCCACCCGTGATCATGGACAGGTGCTTTGGAGATACTCCAGAGCCCCCCGCGGAGTAGTACTGAGAACGTTTGTTACTTTTTTTTTTTAGCAGCTATTTACAAGCTATTGCGTCGCTAGCTAGTATAGGTATAGGCAGTTGGCCAATACATCATTATCTTTTATTTATTTATATTTTCACTTATTTAATTTTCACATCTTTTGACCAGGACGTCCCGACTCTCTCTCTCTCTCTCGGCTCTGGTCACCCGTGCCTTTGAAAACATTCCGGCCCAACTCGAGGGAAACTCATGGTACAGTTGCGGCCCGCACGCTTGGCTAGGTAAAGAGCCCGATCCGCATGGGCAATGAGCTGAGACTTGTTGGTCACGTCGTCGGGGAACACTGCGATTCCGAGCGAAATCGTACACCTTATTTGGGAGCCGGAGTCTTGGGTCAAGAAAGCGGCGGCGGCGACGGCGTGACGGATGCCCTCGGCCACTTCCCATCCGCGCCGCTGATCCGTCTCATCCATCAAGATTGCGAATTCCTCTCCTCCATACCGGGCCACGAGGTGCTGGCCCCGCACCGTCTGCTGCGACAAGATGGCCGCCACCTGCTTTAGTACGTAGTCTCCCGCTGGATGGCCGAACCGATCATTGACGCTCTTGAAATGATCGATGTCGATCAGGATGAGCGACACTTGGCCTCCGTCCCGCACTGCGTTGCCCAGGTGCATATCGAGCGCATCATGAAAGTGGCGCCGATTGGCGAGCCCCGTCAGCGGATCCGTGATGGCCATGTGTTCGAGACGCTCTAGCATAATTGCGTTGACAATGGCGATTTGGGTATGATGGGCCAGCAGAGTTACCAAACCCACGGTGTTTTCACCGAGAGACGCGGAATGGCGGTCCCCAATGACCCAGTACCCAATGACAGAGCGCTTCCCAGTGAGTGGTACGACGTGAAAAAGACGGAGCGGTAATGCCTCTAGGTCCAGGTCCTTAGCAGTAGCAGTAGTAGTTGGATTGTCGGTTACCATCTCTGCCACTATTGCGCCCGTAGCCACAACTACGCCATCCTCTCCCGACATGGCGACTTCCAGTTTACCTTTCCACTGCTCTCCTCCGAGGGCTGCCACAGTTTGGAATCCCGTGTCACTATCGAGAAATAGCGCAGCAAACTCAGCCCCAGTGATGCGTTGTGAGGCGCCTATAAGCGCTTCGGCTACCTGTTGCACTGTGCTGCCGGGCGGCGCAAAGGCCTGGGAAGCCTCACATAGACGCTCGATAAAGCCCTGTTCTCGTCCGGATGTCATGGACCACGTCGGACCGCTGCTGGGGCAGCTGCAGCTGCCGGGACATGGGGCTTCCGCGTGATGCAGCAGCGGCGGCGGCGGCTGCTTCATGATGTTCTCGACTGCTGCTGCGGTTCTGGTGTTACTCGCCGACGACAGATTTCCCAGGAAGTCCTCCGCAATTACGTTCCGCAGCTTTGGGCAGCGACTCCCACCCCAACCATGAGTTCGACACCCAAGAGGCTGGTAGTCGATCAGCACATTTAAAAAATAAATAATAAATAAAAGAAAGGCTTTAGGTAGAATTGGTAACGTAGGTAGGTAGGGCATGTCTGAGAGAATCATAAGTTATCTTACCTTTTCTTCACAATCAGGCATGCTTCTCCACTAGCTAAGGGAGTTTTGCTGTTAGACCTCCAAGACGAGAGTCGAGATCGTATCATGGAATTCGCCGAGACTGTCCAAAGGTGAATGTTCTCTTCCGAATGGAGACCAATCTCTCACTGTTGGTCGGGAATAGGATCGGACACACGCCATAGAAGTGTGTGGTTGTAGAACGAACAAGGTAGGTAGATCTGAAAGGACATGTGGGCTGTTCCATGGCGATGTGGTACTTCAGATGGTATTGGTACAATCTCTACCGTTTCATAGCAGGGTATCTAAACGGACTTCAAAACGGTTGTGTATTCGCTAGGCATTGATTGTACGAGTAGGATTGACCTGCACGTGAAAGCACCGCCGCCGAGGAGCTGTCTCATCTTGGGCCAGAACAAGTGCCTCGTGTGAAGTAGGTTCCCGGCTCGTCACGGGCATATTGCTGTTCTAGGAGCGAAATGCGATTGGAGATGCGAAGTAGCGCTGAGGCATACGATCCTACGATGCGATCCTGCGAGGATGCGACCCTGCGAGGATGCGGTCCCGCGACGAAAGATATACCAACCGGCAATTAGATTTCCATCCTACGATGCGACTCTGCGATGGAAATCCGATGTCGTGATGAGAAGTGCGAACCCGTGGCAAAGATAAGCGCACCGACGATTGGAAAATCCATCCTACGATACGACCCCAGGATGGAAATCCGATGCCGTGATGAGAAGTGCGAACCCGTGGCAAAGATAAGCGCACCGACGATTGGAAAATCCATCCTACGATACGACCCCAGGATGGAAATACCGTGCAGTCATGAAGAAATGCGAGCTAATGCTGGAAATGTTGAACTTAGATTACTGGCTACTAAATCCCACTTGGCCAAAAATGGGCAAAAATGAGGCTTCGGGAATTGGGAAGAAATCAAGGCTTCCGAGCAAAAGCGATGACCCTGAAGATCGCGGGGCGTTTGACAAAGGACACGGCTTAGAACTACAATAGACATAAATGCATAAGGTAACTAAGGAACTATAAGGTTCGCGGGATTGGTCTCCGAAGAACCAATGCAACGGTGACTTGTACTATGGCACTGTCATTAATGTCATGCCACCGTTTCCACCTAACCGGGCTACCTAGACACCACTGCTTCCTCTCTGTGTTAGTTACCTTACAGTAGTGATGGGTAACAGATTTATATCATGTCTGTTGTCCCGGCGGGACATTTTCGGTCATTTGTCGCCTCTGGGCCCAGGCATAAATGCTGTCCCAGGGACGACATTGTCTCTCGTTATCCCATTCCACCCAGTAACGCCTCTTGTCATCCATCCAGTACCACGGCACCGGCGAAAGATCTGCCTGACACATGAGGGTTTGTCGGATTACGTTTATGCAGTGGTCTGGGAGAGTGGGCGTCAGAATGAGAGTGCCATTGCCAACGAAGAGGAGCTACTGAATCGCTCCCATCTAAGGAAACAAACTTACCAACATGCAAAATCATGCTCCGATTATGATTCGCCACGGGCATTTGGTCTTGGGCTGCTTTCCAGAAGACACCGCGGAAGAGATTCTAAAACCCAATACAAGTTATTACTCCCGAGAGCTCTCGCTTTTCGCGTGTGCGCCACATTGTTAAGAATTGGGCTTACCAGGCAGTGAAGATCGTGGAACACCTGGGGATTGACAACAAAGCGGCTGACATCACCAATGGGACGAGGTGGGTCTGATTTCCAGTTGATCACCTCTTCAGCGGTCACATTAACCAATCCAACTGTTACACCGCGCGGGGTTGAGTGTCAGCGCATCCCCTAGTGAACAAGAGAACGTAAGGTATATAAGCAATAAGGCAGGCAGGCATAAAAGAGGTGTAACTTGCCATGAGTCAAGGCTGTCCATAAGCGGTCCTTTTCGGGATTTGGATCTCCTGCCCATTTCTCTTGCTCGGCATCCAGGTGCGGTCGCCGGCTGTAGAAAAAGGGCTTCGTCTCTGCTAGAAACGAGATTTCTTTCCAGAAAACTAAAGTAGACGCATGTCAACTCGCGAGAATCTTCTGGAATTGTGCGTGCGCTAGAAGAACGAGACACAGCTGGACAGACAGACAGACCTTCGCTGGGACGGATGAAATGAGAGGAGGCGTGGTTCTCCGCTTGTTGGCTCGTGGCGGAATATTGGTTCATCAGGAGGACTAGCAGGGCACTTGCCATTGTCACATGGACCATCCAGTGCGCCCAACTGGCGATGGGATACCTATACTTGGCCTTTTTGCCACGACTCGACCACGGCCAAGTTGAAGCTCTGGAGATTCCGGTCGTGGTGGCGGCATCCGAGAGCTCCTCGTCGTCCAGCAATCTCTCCGAAGAAACTTTGTCTTCTTTGCGTGACAGGTCAAAGTAGCGAACAGTCGGCATTGCGAAAGAGGTGGAAATGTTCTCAATCTTTAGTGGGTGGAGTTGAGTGGTATTCGGTTAAGTCTGAGAAGTCTTGCAACGGGCTCAACATGAAGTGCACACACGGTAATGACGACGCCGAGATTGCTTATAACTAATGGTTTGCGGAGGGTCTTCCTCGCCCTTTCGGCAGTGAGAGTCCGATTGAGCATGAGCGTAAGTGCGAACAACGGAAGGATTCTCTCCCAGGTTCCGACAACACATCCCACCGGAAAAGTTTACCTGATTAGTACGACTCTCTGAACCTAAGACCGTCACGTACAGCTGACTGCATATCGTAGGATTATGGCTCCAGCTCAAGATAAGCTGTGTCTCCCCCGAATGTTCCGGGACACCAATGAGCGGGCGGGTGACTGCGAGCTGCACATCGCCTGGAGACCGAGGAGCGTTCTTATCCTAGCCAATGTACCACGAACCGGAACCGGCGGCCCCCGATCATGGTCGTAGCAGGTTCGCATTTCTCACATCAAGTTCGCATTCTGGTGTTTCATTTCCACTGATCTTCTTTTGAGCAAATTCGTCGGCCTGCCAAGTTAGGCACATGGGGCGGTAAGTAGGGCTGTGGGGCGTCCTTCTGTTACGGAGAACGATTGCAGAGAAATTGGGAGGTTGTTGGTGCAAGGTGGCATCGAGAGAGTAATGTATTCGGCCCTTCTTTTTCTTACCATGACCTATTCTCCGGTGAGAGCTCTGGAAAGATGGCCGGTCGAATCAGCCCTCAGTTACAATCCATCAACTAGTTCCAGAAAGGAAAATGAGGGTACAGGGGTTAGATGGTACAGGGTCGCCCGGATTAGCACATTGGCATTGCTTCACGGTACACTTTTCATCGCCGAGGCGGCCCTGCAATATATTGCAGGAGCTGTACCTAAGACCGGCTACTTTAGTTACGTAGATGGCTGGTGGGATTTGGCGTGCATAATTTATTGCAACTCAGTGGCTACTAGGAACTTCTCCCACCGATCAAGACTACCAAAATTGCCGGGATTATTTTGGAAGCTTTTCAAGCCCAAGTCTTTCTGCGTTGAACCTTCATTGCCCAAGAAAGCCAATTCACCTGATTTTTTATTCGTTACGACCTCCCTAGGTACCTACTTACCCTACATCATGGTTAAAGTGTAAGCCCAAAAGAGAGTATGTACCATATTGACCTCACTAACATGCATGCTCTTACCAGAAACCGGAAGGTTCCTCGAAAGCATGCTTATGATTGTCCGCCGGGCTCAGAATCCACAGCAGAAGACAATGTCAACAGAGGGCAACAACAAAATCTTTCATTCATTGCACGTCGGCTTTCCCTAGATCCCTCTGGATATGCTGTCCTCGCTACTGCGCTCAACATCCTTATGTTCCTGTTACCTACATTTATTACCGCTTCGGCAATACGCCCTCCCGCCGTGGGACACCCGCGACGGAAGACGTTGTTTCTCGACGGTGTTCGAGGGATTGCAGCCATCATGGTCACGACCTACCATCACATGAACCGCACAAGTTACTCGTACGGTCGGCCTTACTATCTCGGCCCCTACGGACCAGGGGAAGATGCCCAAGACTTTACGAGCCTCGCGCAGCTGCCCATAATTCGGGTATTCTGCTCTGGTGGATCAGGAGTGGCCGTATTCTTCGTCATCTCCGGATATCTGCTTTCTGTGCGACCAGTCCAAATCATTCGACAGGTGGAGAGGGAGGCAGACCCTTCCAAGAGACACTCACTGCTAGGCACGCTGGTGGAAACACTCTTCTCATCCATTATCCGGCGGGGCGTCAGGTTGTTTCTTCCCTGCATCATTGTTACCTTCATCTTCGAATGTATGGATGCGATCGGTGTGTTCCATGACCACTTTGAACATGCCGCGCCGGGACTTTGGGGTTATGTGCTGCACTTTTGGCACATTCTGGACACCTTGTTCGCGGCCATCTTCAACGTGGATGGAGGGAAGGTGGACGTGTTGAGGCAGCTATGGACGGTCCCCACCGAGTTTGCCTGCTCCATGGCCTTGTTTGTGGTCATTATCGGGATATCACGTCTGTCCACAAGAGGAAGGGTCATATGTCTGACCGGGCTCATGGGTTTTGCCTTTTACTACGACCATAACGGATTGTTTGCCTACATCAGCGGCATCTTCGTTGCCGAAATAGAGGAGGCTTTGGCGGATTTCCGTATTGTTGTGTCGAAGGATGCCGACTTTCGCTGCCACCATCAGGCCAAGCAGCAACACGAACTCTTGTCAACAACAGCCGAAAAGGGCGGCGAAAGCATGCGTGGGGATCAGCGGCCGATACCAGCGCCGTTTGATATGGGGGCGACATGGCTGGCCCTCTTTTACAAAGTTTTTTGGAACACACTCCTTCTCGTTTCACTTTACATTTTTGGGTGGCCATTTCTCCGTCTCGAAAGAGAGCCCCTACTTTTTTGGGCTGACTCAGTGTTGGGCAGAGAGAGGTCTCGCAGTCTAGCCGCCTTCGCCTTTGTCAACTGCCTCTTCCGGCTACCATGGCTCCAGAACATGTTCCAAAAGCCCTTCGCGATCTACTTGGGAACCATATCTTTTTCTATATATTGTGTACATTTTTCATTGATCATTGCGCTCGAGAAGGGCGTCTCGCACCATGTTGGTAATATTTTTGGTATGCGGCGACTTGGGCACGCAAATCGTTTCTTTGCGAATACGTATGAGGCAGCCTTGATGCTGTGCGCTGTTATATGGGTCGGCGACCTGTTTTGGAGACTTGGAGACATCCCAACTATAAAGTTGGCAAGATGGATTGAGCAGAGGTCGAAGGTCGAATGTTCGTCGTGATAGAAGTTTCCCTATCCTAGGTACTGTTTGATTAGTATTTTGGCTATTAGCTTCTGTATGATTTGGAAACCGATCTCATGATGAAGCCAGAATCTTAGGCCTGAGGAGACCGTAGCGCAACCGCTGTCTCCTTTGACACGTCATGAATAGTTCCACTGGTAGACTGTCTTGCGTCGTGGTGGGGCACAGAACGCGCGTGTGGGTCAAGTTGTAATGGCTATAAATAAAACAGAATCACAGTCGGCGAGCATCTGCTTAGTATAGCTCGGAATCCACTCTCGTTGGTCGAAACTTGGGTGGGAAGGCGTGGTGACATGGAGTGTGCATCGGAAGGATCAGACGGCTATGGCTCGATCCGGTCACTCCGTCCCAGGTTAAGGTAGTTCATCCAAAACATAAAGGGGGCTCCCACTCGCTCTACCTACTCCTCCCCTAACTTTCACAATTTGTGAATTCTCTTTATTCCTTTTTCCGGGTACAACTCGTTCCTAGTCTTGGTAAAGTCGCAGTTGGAAAATACTCTGTTTCGTTCTGACATCCATTATTGCACAATAACAGCATGGCTTTCGTAGAAGTTAAGCAACCGGCAAACGAGATCCCGAGTTTACCTTTGGAACCATCGACATGTACTGTCTCGCCTTACCAGCCCCTGCGTCACGACGTCACCACTACGATGAACTATTACAAGGAGCGCGAAGGAGTGACTACACCGGTACTTGACATGGGGTAAGGGCATACTCTCGGCATGGTGCTTTAGAACTATTACCATGATGTCAGGGACATTAACACAGCTCACCTAACTTGGTAGGAAACCCGAGACGCAGGAACTATTCCGAGAGTCTGTTCAACTGGTCGTCAAGGATATCGGTGGCAAGGAGGGCAACTATACACTTGATAGCCACGGATTCCAACTATGCAAGCATGTTAGCTTGGAGAAAGACTTTTTCGACGAGGACCGGGTCAAGACGACATACTACCCCGAGATGGTGAAGCTGCTGAAGGATGTGTATGTACTTCTGTCCAAAGATCACCAGATGATACCTGGCTGACAGCACTTCTTTTAGGACGGGAGCTAACCAGGTATTAATCTTCGACCATACCCTCCGAAAGGAATCTGCAAACGAGCAGGACCCCAGAGTCCGCGGGCCTGTCCGACGCGTTCACCTTGATCAGTCCCGGTCGGGAATCGAGAAGCGCATCCAAACACTTCTCCCAGACGACGCGCCTAAGCTCCTCAAAAAGCGCTTTCAGATCATCAACGTAAGTTTGCTTTGTACGTGTATGCATGTGTGGAACGCCCTCTCTGATAACATTTGATGGCTTATTCAGGCATGGCGACCCATCAAGACGGTCTATAAGGACCCCTTTGGCGTTCTCGACTCCAAGTCGGTCCACGATGACGACCTGGTCATCATGACCATCCATTTCCCAGGCCGCGTAGTCGAAATATGTAGCGTTAAGGCCAACCAAGACCATAGGTGGTACTTCAAGTATGCCCAGCGACCCGACGAGGTTCTGCTCTTCAAGGGCTTCGATTCCCTGGCGGATGGTAGGGCAACACGCTGCCCACACTCGGCTTTCGTCGACGAGGCAGAACTAGATAAGCCGACGCGCCAGAGTATCGAGATCCGAGCATTGGTTTTCTACGACAACCACTAGTGTTATCCTTATTCTCGAAAAGGGGCGTTCAATACTCTCAGCGGTGTTCCCTATCATTAGTTCTAGTAACATAGTCTTATCTTGCTACCTATCTCACCGACTTATGTATCCTAGCTTGATCTCTGCGACATCCTACCCCACTACTCTACTTATCCTAACTCCAGCTCCTCTTCATCCTTGCATAGGCTTGGCTTACCTACTTACCCAGTCGCGCCGCCAAACACCCCCAGGTATCATGGTTTGCTGTCAGACACACGGCACCTTGGATCCGCGTATGGTGGTGGAGAGGTTGTATGGTGATTGTTCTGTGTCAACCAGTTCACGACCCTAAAATCGACACCACGAATTTCCCTTTCCTTCTTCGGAACTGAGCGGTTACCACCTTGGCCTGAGCTAGACTGAGGCAGACTGAGCGAGGGGGTCACAGTTCTGGGCTGCCTCGGCTATAGTTGCCACGAGTCTATAATGGCGGTGGAATTACGAGGACCCAGTTTTGGGACCTCTACCACCACCACCTAGCCGCGCTTTCCTTCACTCCAACTAAAGGAGAAGAAAAAACCTGCAATTTTAATACGCCGATAAATCATATATATTATATTCGGATTCCAAAGTGTGGCTCTCCATCTTTTCCAGCGTCTAAAGCTGTAACTTAGGTCACTGCGCCCGGGGACGAGGATAGGGGGTGTACTAAAAGATAGCGGCTCGTGTAGTAGGGGGTTGGGTAAGTGATCAATTGAAGCCTGCCTTCTACTTTCTGGCTCCACCAGAAAGCTTCTGTTATACTGGTAGTATTATGGCGATGTTCGCCAGTTGAGCCGGCTTCGCCAGTCCAACTCCGTTTAGCTCCGCTCAGCTCCCCTCAGCCATACAGCACTGCGCTCACAGCTCCGATCAGCCGTCTGCATTCCACACTCCACATTAGGGTGTTGCAAAAGCGGTTACACCTAGGTCGCGTTGTCCATTTTCCTGAACCACTTATCATTGTAGACACTTCTTTCACCAAGCGTAATGATACGCTATATAATGAAGATCTAAGAATGATCATGTATTTATGTGATTAATGCTAAAGTGTACCTTACATTCTGGAAAGCGGGCGAGTTAAGGCCCAAATCTAGGACCGCGGTTGGAAACCGCTAAGGTGACAGCGCCCTAATAGCCCGAATCCTGGGCCACGGCCCCGAATTTGGCCCAGAATATACTAGTATATGCCCTGAGATGGTACGAAATACCCCAGCTCAGAATTTGTGATGGTACATGATATCCTAGCTCGGGATTTGGGATGGTACACGGTACCCCAGCTCACAACTTGGGATGGTATATGATATACCAGCACCGATGGGATGGTACGTGGTACCCCAGCTCGAAATTTGGGAAAGCACCGATGGGATGTCCCACAGTATACCAGTACATGATGGGATGTGTCAGAAGGAAAGGGGTTCAGGGGCCCTGACCATCTAGTCAGCAGAGCTGAATAGATGCCTGGTGTGACCGAAAGCACGATTGACGGCACTGAGGCACGGATATTGTGGTTGACTATTTGATTCGATTGTGGTATGAGGAGGGAAAGAACTCTCCTTGCACCAGGCGTGTGGTGGTGGGGTTGACCGCAACGCGCCACGCACGCTAATCTAATCTAATCGTCTGTTTTCGTGGGTGGGTTGCCAATACATGTAGCTGTCAGCCAGCTGCCAGCCCACCCGCCATCCGTCAGTCCGTCACAGGTTCGCTGCCGGCTCGTCCATCCACCTGCGCGTGCTGGGAGCCTTCGTCGTCATCTGCAAAATATTCTCCTACATCAAATTGCTCTATCGGGTGGCCCACAGCTTTTGAACCATCTTCGTTTGGCTCCGTAGCCCAAGGCAGGGCGAGGAGGGAGAACAAGTGGGTGTGCTGCGCAATGTGGTCGAGGAGGATGGACTGGTCCGGTTGAATGTGTCTCTCTGCCGTAGTATCGCCAGGACGGCGGCAGAAAGGGCAAGATTTGCGCGCTGCCACACTAGCGCCAATTCCGCACATGTCCACAAGTTCGGGCAATCTATCCTCGGCGTCGATTCCGGGATGGAATTGGTCTAGGTGCTTTCGGAGATCGTCTTCATCGATGAAGAATGCCGGGACCTGGCAGGGTGCGCATTGCAGACCCTGACGAGTCTGCCGCTGAGTAGTGTCTCTATGGCATTCTCTTGTATGCTCGTCGAGGTCATTGTGGTCGTCAAAGGTTTGGCGTTCTCGGCATGCCAAACACTCCCAGTAAACAGGACCATTCGCGTCGGCCGTAGCCTTGTGCTCTTCCAACATGTGCTCTCTCAGAGCCTGCTCGTCTGCCCACGAGCACAGAGGGCATTTTTCAAAGACGGGATGGTCGTTTTGCTGGCAAATTTCGACAATTGTGGAGAGTTGATCTTCAGATATGGCCACGGAATGCAGCTCCTTGATGTGCGCCAGCAACAGCTCGCTTGCGGGGAATGTAACGGGCGGGTGCCGGCAAGCGAAGCATTTCCAGTACGGTAGGCTCCTGTGATCCTCGAGCATGTGGGTTCTCCATTCCTTCTGTGTCACGAAGAGCATCGGCGTAGTGCTGCACTCGGGGAAAGCGCAAGTATATGGGCAGAGGTCTTCGATTAAGTGTTTCCTAGGTGCTCGCCATGTTGTCAGCGAGCCCTAAGCAACTACCAGGTATGGGTAAAGGAGGATACTGACTTCCATTCAATATTGCTCGTCGTGGATGGCAGGAATTCCCAGCAGCATGGGCACTTGAAGGACTGAAGACCGGGTTTCGTAGAGCGACTCAGCTTGGGGGGTATTCGAGTTTCATGGCGGTGGACGATAAGGCGCGACTTGGGACTTTCCGCGCGAGCTGTGGAAGCTATATTTGCGAATACTCTGAGAACTTTGTGGTGATTGACATTCCAGCGCCGGTGTCAGAGGGAGCTGCATCTCCTCCACCTTTCCCACGTTTCCTTTTAATAACCTCACCAACGGCTACCATGGTTGTTGGCTGGGTAGGAGCGCGTGTGGGAGTTTGCAGTATGGGAAGGGCCTAGAGCCTATGAACGGCCAGCTTCTCCCCGTGGCGCTATGCATGGAGGAACCGATGGCGCCGCCTAAGGTTAGCATCAATCAGATGTTCTTGTACCTAGCTCAACCGGTCCTTGGTGAAGTCCAGTTTGGCGTCAATCCACCCCTCTCCGGAAGACGGGCCCCGGCTGCTTTCAATGACAGAAGGCAGCCCAGCCAAGATCTGGACCATGTGCTGTCGAAAGCCTTGATAATATTTGGGGTTGAAGGATTGGTCGGCGTTCCTGAGGCGGTACTTTTTACCCGCTCGTCGAATGGCGCTCCCTGTCTTGATCAGCTCCAGGAGCAGGCCTTGTGTGCCATCCATCGTCTCCACGAGGGTTACTGGGTCGTCATCGGTGGGAGAGCAAAAGTAGCTGGGCGCTCCGCGCATTTCCCTGTGGTCACATGATGTTCACGAGCAGGAAAAAGTGGTCGTCAATTCGCGAGCGAGCTAACACCGTCGCCAAGCTGATCCGGGCGGTGTCCAGTCACCCAAGGGGAGGAATACATCTAACAGTCACTGAGGCCCCAGCTTGATCAAGTTACTACCTTGCCAAGAGTGACCTTAGGCTCAGGCTACACCTTAGAGGGCCTCCCGCTGAGCTGGCAAATTGTGCAGTTGTCCCTAACGGGGATCAAGCAAATTGTCTACATCGTCTGCTCTTGCTGATAAACTACTGGCTTTCCCTTTCCTCCGTCTGTTGGGGTTTAAAAAGGAGAGCCACAGACACCTTCCGGGTAAGACGGCTTACCTTCACCCTACCACTCTTGGTCATCGAAACTGTCTCCCTAATCGACTTCTTCCCTCACTCTTCCACCTTTGCCGATATAAGGCTCAGCCTCGACACCTTAACCTCCGCAAGAGAGATGAACAGTGCGTCACCGAGGCCAAGGTCTGCACCCGTCACGGCTGCGACGACACCACCGGACTCTACGGTAAGCTCCCCATACCCAACCCCCACCCCCTCCATCCCCTCTCAACCAACCAGATCACTAACCCCCTCCCCCAGTTTGCAACGACAACGCTTACGCCATCAGCCAGCCCTGCAAAGACGTCGCCGACTTCGCCGCCGTCATCACCACCGACTGCTGCTCGTCGCGCGCCACCTCCGGCCAGCACTTCAACGACGCCAACGGTTTCAACGTCGTTATCGCGTACGGCAACTGCAACCATGGCACGAGCGCTGACCGCCCGTCTATGGGCCCTGAAAGCGATCCGTGGGGCCCGAATGGGCCTTGCTTCACTTTTGAGAAGTATGGTGAGGAGGACTACATGTGAGCATGAGCGGTTGGCGTTGAACGTCAACAAAGGGGACGGCAGGTGTGCCATAATACTGGGGCGTTGGAAAATGGACTTGGAGTTAGGGAGTTATCTGTCGGAGGGCGGGCTGTTTTGCGCTTTAGGTCTCGTGGCTTTGGGAGACGTCTGGCGCGGTAATATTGGTTCTAGATCCCGGGTAATTGTCTCCTTATAATAGAAGGGACGTTGATGATAGGAATCGGATCTTTCTCCCTGATTTCGAGCTTCGATTTTGAACCCGGTTGCCTTGTGTGCTTGTGGTTGTGTGTCTTGGTCAGATATAATGTAAGAAGACGTAAATCTGTCAGTGATTCTTGTGACGAGTAGCTGGTGCCTTATTGGCGGTGATTTAGATTGCCAAATATAATTGATTTGATGTGCGATGAGAGCTCAGAAGTCACGGCTAGGCAGATTCAACCGCGGAAAGGCGGACTCAGCCCCGTGCAGCCCCGATGCGAACTTCAGCTCTCCACACCGTCATAAGCAAATTTGAGGGGCTTTGCAGCTCAAGAATCTCTCCGGCCACCGAAGAGGAAATTCTTGCGTTCCTCCTTGCTTTGAGGAGGTATCCCGAATGACAGGGGGTCTCTCGGGGAGAATCCCCCGAGTCCCTGCGGCACGCAAGTCAACGCCTATCACCCGCACAGCACCCATAGGAAGATTAGGACGTCCAAAATTGGCCTTGTGCCAAGAGGGCGGACTGAAGATAGGATTTTGACACCTCCACGGGTGGTAGCATCGCATACTACCTACCCGTTTGGGAGCGACCTTGATGCAGATCAACTAGGCAAAGCCTGGAACAGTCATTCATCATTGTCTATCAACAGCGCCTATTATTCCATGCAGATAAAAGACTTAGCAGTGAGTAGGAAGAATATGTAAGAAAGAAAAGACGCGTCTACCTAGTTGCTACCCCTGACAGGGGAGGAGTCGGTACCTTTGTTGGGTAGTGACAGCGAGGAACACGTAATAAAAAGATGAAGCGCTTAGTCACTCATTGCATCTAGGGAATGGCCAGCGCAAAAGTATGACAAAGACGAGATTCGAACTCGCGCCCCATTTCTGAGACCAGGATGTGGATTCAGGTATACCTGAACCTGGCGCCTTGGACCGCTTGGCTACTTTGCCTTTGGATGAGGAGGACTGACTCAAACGCATCTCTTGAAGGTGAGAGGCTGGTTCTGTTGAAACGGTGGAGTCTGAATGGAGTCAAAATGGACTCTGTGAAGGAAAGTTGTGGACCCCCACGTGGGTATCTTTCAGCCTCTCAGTCAAATTCCAAGGCGGCCTGAGATCTTGATTTTGTGACGCTGAAGACAATTCCAATGTGTCAGGGAAATCAAGGGAACTTCGAAATCTCCGAGCCGCTGCGGCTACGGGGGGCTGCAGTTGTGGTTGTCCAAGGGCGGGAGGTGTTTAGTAGTCTAGGAGTCAGGTTAGTGTTCTCGATTTAGAAATGGGTGGCTGTCTCACTACACCACCTTTCCTCGATTTCGAGAACTCACGGGATGGTGTGTCGAGGAGGAGGAACCGGTTTCCCGAAAACCTGGTTTTCTGTCCGACTCGTAGAAGCCAGCCACATCCCACAAGATGCAGCAACGGAAGCGGCCGGAGTGTTACCACGGTGCCGCGGCGTCTGCAGCTGCATCGATGAATCTATGAGGTGGGCAACGGTGGAGCTCGAGATAATGCGCTGATACCTACTCATTTGGTAAGAGATCTGTTATCCTGACCGAAAGATGGGGTTTCGATTTACAATAACAGCCACCCGCGGGCCGCGGCAAACACTCCGCAAGCGGAATGTCAGCTGTAGATGTGCGTGGGCTATTGAAGCGTGTGGTAGTATTATTGTTGTCTACTCCATAACCCGGTTTTCGAGAAACGTTCTAGCTCAACGGCCGAGATAGGCTTTGCAGTTGAGATCGTAGCTGGTAGACGGGTCGGCGCTGCATGCCTTGCATGTGATAGGTTGAGGGGTCCGTTCCTGCATCGTTCTCATCTGCCTGAGACAGCGGGCAGCATATCGATAGCTCCTGCCGCTGCATGAGCTTATCGACCGCGGGCAGCAAGCAAGATGAACCCCACCCCCCACAGGATCGGTGCAGTGTCGCAGCGAGGGGGGCAGCGGGACACTTGCCTAAAGCTCGGTTGGGGGGTGACATGGCCAGGGCCAGTCGGCGCCCTTATCTGAGCGCAATTCAACAACGGCTGCCCGATCGGGGAGGTCGCAGCCAAATGCCGTCGCTTCAGCACCGCCAGCGTCGCATCGCTCCCCGCGCCGTCGATACTTGGCATCGCAACCCACCCCAACTACCGGGAAACTCGAACAATGCACGCGACCGTAGCCGGTTATCGCCCATGGCGCAGGGCGCCAGGCAGGTCACGAGCACGAGCCTGGCTCTGCCTCTCTGCCTCTCTGCCTCGCCGGGAGTGTGCCGACACACGACGAGCACAAGGCCTTGGATGCCGCACCATGGGGCGCTAGCGTCAGGGAAGCCCGCTCGCATTGCAGCCCCCCAGCGCAGTCCAGGAATGGCCCACGCTGAGTGGTCGGACGGTGAGATGAGCCAATGTGACTTCTCAACCCGCGGTCCTCCCATCATCGCCGCCACGCCTATGGCACGCGCCGGCAGCAGGGCGCCATCCTGGATGCGGATCGGGAAGGTTACTGAGGCTCGTCTTGCGCACCCTGCATTGTTTTTCTGCCCCGGGGTCGCATTGCGGCCTAGACCTTCCACATGTCGTCAAGGCCGCGGTGGACATACCAAACAGGCCTCATGGATGGACCGCATCGCAGCCAGCAGCATCTCAGTGATTTTGCCATGCCGCCGCCTTGGTATAATAAGACGACCCGGCTCCCGCATCGATGACAGAAAATAGATGAAGCCAGCACCCAGGATATTAAGCACCTTCCCTCCTCCAGTGTTCGGAACCCAGTCTCTCAACCTTCATTGGTCTGCCCTACCCTCGGTACCCTACTTCGTCTTCCTTCGGACGATCACCCATCATCATGCGTTTCTTCTCGCTCGCTACCGCCGTTATGGCGATCCCCGCTGTCTTTGCCGGTCCCGTCAAGCCCGAGGTTCGGCCCGGCGCCAACGGCTTCAGCTGCGGCACCAGGGACCCCACCCCTGAGCAGCTCCTGGCCACCCAGGAGATCGCCGCGCTCGAGGTATCTGGCAACAGCACCCTCGAGGCCCGCCAGTCAGTCAACGTGGATGTCTACTTCCACGTCGTGGCTTCCTCCAACTCCCTCAGCGGTGGCTATCTCACTGTATGTCGCCGGACCACCTCTCTCACACAGCTTGTTTGCTAACAGAGTGACAGACCACCATGTTGAACAACCAGTTCAGCGTCCTCCAGAGCACCTACGCCCCGTACGGGTTTACCTTCACGCTCAAGGGCACCGACTTCACCATCAACACCAGCTGGGCCTCTGATGGCGCTGAGATTGCCATGAAGAAGGCGCTCCGCAAGGGCACCTATAAGGCGCTCAACATCTACTTCCTCAAGGACCTGGGCGGCAACTTCGGCTACTGCTACTTCCCCACCACCGTTTCGTCCGGCTCCAACGCCTTCTACCAGGATGGCTGCAGCATCCTCTACACCACGGTGCCCGGCGGCAGCGCCACCAACTACAACCTTGGCTACACCGTCACCCACGAGGTCGGTCACTGGATGGGTCTCTACCACACCTTCCAGGGCAGCAGCTGCACCGGCAACGGCGACTTCGTCTCCGACACGCCCGCCCAGCTCAGCGCCTCCAGCGGATGCCCCACTGGCCGTGACTCGTGCCCCAACGCTGCCGGTGTCGACCCCATCCACAACTACATGGACTACTCCTACGACACCTGCTACACTCAGTTCACCGCTGGCCAGAAGTATGTCTCTCTCTCTCGCTCCCGAAACCCAAGATCACTGCTAACCATCCGCCCCAGGACTCGCATGCAATCCATGTGGAGCCAGTATCGCGCCTCGGCCTAAGCAATAACAGCAACAACAACGCCGAACACGCGTCTTTCCTTTTCTCCCCTCGCTCCAATCTCTCGTTTTGGACATTTCTTGCATACTCCTGTTATTTTTTTTTTGCTACTCAAAGACGGGAATGGTGGTTATGATTGGATATGGTGTATGATTGCTCTTGTGGACAAGGATCTCCAGTACATAAGATGCCGCAGATTATGACGTCGTTGGACGCTAAATACATGTGGACATTTGATCCTTTTTGAACGACTCGCTCCTGGCGATGTGCCTTGCATTGGTTCCCGGTGTGCCGTGCGTGCCGCGGGGTTTGGGGGTGGCGCGAGAGAGACCGCGATGCGGCATGTGATTGGTGCAGGGGGCAAAAGAGGTGTGGGTGGGAGACGGAGATGGGTGCTGGTTCCAGGACGTGGGAAATTCGTGACGAGCTAACTTTTAGGGCGCAATCAGAGATTATTGCGGCTAGAAGTGAAGGTCTAGACGCGTCTTGTTTGGTTTTAGCCAGGAATGGTCGTTTTAAGGGGGGGGACTTTTGGACGTTGAGACTGACAGCCGAAAATGTTCAGCCAGGACACCAGGTCTATCAAACGGCACCACCCGAATTAGTACTTGCCAGCCACGCACGGACTCCCAGCTCTCCAGGACATTCAGCAGTTGGAAATAGTTGCATCATCAGACCCAAGCGGCATCGATGTGATCGCCCGGATCCAATGTCTCCAACCGGCTCGCATACCCGTCCGAGTAGCCCCGGTTACCCCAGTTTTTGATTACTACCCCGGCGCAGTGTGTATTCAAGGTTCAGCACGCATGGTGTCGTCAGCTATTAGTACCACATCGAGCTGCAGAGCCCGTATCGGATACGCACCGCGCCTGATGACGCCGGTCAGACGACCAGCTTTGGCCTGTGAGACGCCCAACACAGCATGATCTCACGGAGAATAGCCGCCCGGAGTGGCTTTTAGACGCCGTCAATTGCGTCTCGTTCTCGCCAGACGGCCGGTGTGCGGATCGAGTTGAGGGCTGGTGACTGATATGCGACGTCGACAGGCGCAGACGGTATGGGTTTGCCATTTGCGTCTCCTTGGCTGGGGAGAGTTGGCCAATAACCCTCAAGTCTCGGACTCGCCGGCAGACCTCTTGCAGCGCCTGGGGTTACGCAAGGCCCCCTCGGAGGGTCATCCGTCTAAAATTCACGGTATTTTTCTGTTGTTGGCTGCGGCTGTGCTATGGCATACATACGGCCGATGTGATCTCGTCTCAATGTGATCGGCTTTTGCGCTGTTCACGCATTTGAGCCTGCAATGGCCCTGGTTGCGGCCAGCAATTACTGAATTAATTTTGCGCGCCGAGTAGGGCGTGTCGCCCGTCCGTCTGAGTACAAAGCCCGGCGGGAGCCTGCCTGGGAGGTCGTTCCTGGCCACCTTTGATGCGATTCCTTGTTAGCCGGACAAAGAGAAAAATGTCGACCGGATCGCTCACCTTGAATTCGGCCCCGGACGTTCATAACTCCGATCTTCATAATAAGATAACAGGTCATGTCGTCCCCCGATGCTACCACCAAGGAGCATGAACCCTCCACCAAAGACACGGAGATGCTAAGAATAGGTTACCGTACCACATCTCTTCCCTCTCCGCTTCCGAACACACCAACTAACCCTCCCTCCCCAGGGCACGACCTCTCCTCCCGAATTACTCAACTCGAACATCGCCTCCAAAACATGCAACATCATCGCGACACGAGAATCATCTCCGCCGCCAGGGTCCGCAAGAGCCGCGCCAGAAAATCCGTAGGATACCTCCCGTTAGGACTCGCCCTCTCTATGGAGCGCCCGAATTCCTCGCCGCCGCCGGCGCATAGCGATCGCGCCACGGCACTGGCGTCCCACCATGTCGGCGCGCAATCGGAATCTTCTTCGGGGATTGTTGGCGGGAGGTCGAGCGTTGATGTTGAGATGGTGTCGAGGCTGGGCATCTCAGCTGGGACCATGGGGCTGGACAGGGACCAGCAGTCCGGACGCGAGAGGGCAGAGGCTGGCATGCCGGAGGGGAGGCAGAGTGTTTGGCCGGTGGTTGGCGGTTCGGAATCGGGTGTTGGCGGCGATGGCGCTTCGGCTCAACGCATTGAGGAAGCGGATGAACAGGTCGAGCAAAGTACTGCTCGCGAGAGAAGGGGGACTATCTAATATTCCTTCATGCACAGTATCCACAGCTGCCCAGTCCGAGAGTCGAAATAGCCTCAAGGGAGAGAATAGATATTGGCCAATACTAAGAATAATTAGGGGATGATCTGTTACCGCGACTATGACTCTCCGGCACGGCTCAGCCACACAATATCCTCTGCGGCAGTGCCGTCGCAGCGTCCCGTAGGGAACATGCAGGCCGGGTGGTCTTTGGTCCCCGTCCCGCAGGTCGGTTGTCGAATCGGGGGAACTTCACGCCGACTCCCCCGCTTTGATTGGCACCCTTGTGGGGATGTTATTTCTTCGTGTTCCTTCTTGGACGGTTTTTCTAGCTTGATGGAGCAGGGCTTTGGGAGTGACGTACTCGGCGACGCTGCCTTTGACGAGTTTATCAGCCTGTGGGCTGGTGATGGGTGCGCGCTTGGTGGTTGAGCTCGGAGTCGGTGCAATGGCAACGGCTTGAACTTCATACTAGTGTAAATATCGCAGATTATTGCGGACATGGGGAGCAGGATATAACGGCAGCTGGTTCCTTTAAAAATGCATGGCACATAACATCCCCAAACATTCACACCTTGAGCTCCCAAGTTACCAACCCCTGAATATACACCACAACAACACAACACCACAACACCATAACACCACAACATCGCACCATAACACCGCATCTAACCTCAAAATGGCGGCCCCCACAATCCGCAAAGCACTCATCTCCTCCTTCGCCACGAGCCCCTCCGACATCTCCAACCTCACCGTCATCACCGCGGCGCACCCCCCTCCCCCTCCCAGAAACCACGTCCAAATCCGCGTCCTCTACTCCGGCTTCAGCGGCGCCGACGTGAACATGGCTCGCGGCACGTACCCCCTGCAGCGCAAACCGCCCTTCACACCAGGGTACTGCCTAGTGGGCGTGGTCTCTACCCTCCCCTCCCCCTCCCCTTCCGCTCCGGTGCCAGAGCCAGCAGGCTTCCAGCTAGGAGACCACATCGCCGCGATAACAACGTACAACTCCCAATCCACCAGCCTCAACCTCCCTTCCTCCCTGCTCGTCAAGATCCCCTCCTCATTACTCACCCTAGCCCAGAGCAGCAACTTGAACAAGAACACCGATACCCTCCTCCAGCAAATAACCGCCCTAACCCTGGACTGGTCCACCGCTTTCGGAATGCTCTCCCCCTCCTGCGCCGCCGTCTCCCCCGGACAAAGGGTATTCATCCACGGTCTGAGCGGGGCAGTTGGTCAGGCCCTCCTTTCGTTATCTCTCCTTGCCGGGGCGGAGGTATACGGGACTGCCTCCCCCCGGAATCACGCAGCGCTGTTGGCGGCTGGGGTAAAGGGGGTGTATGACTACCGGGACAAGACGTGGATTTCGGGGATGAAAGACGTAGGAGGGGCGGATGTGGTGTTTGACCCGCTGGGGTTTGAGTCGTGGGATCAGTCGTGGGGGGTTTTGAGTGGGACAGGAGTGTTGGTGGGCTATGGAGGGAATCAGGGGGCGTTGAATGAGGGGGAGAAGAGGAGGAGTCCCTTTCCGTATATCGGGAAGCTGGTACTGCGGGGGCTGGCGCCTTGGGGGGGAAAGAGGTCGGAGTTTTATTACATTAAGCCCGGGTCCGAGGAGTGGAGGAGGGGGTTGGTGGAGTTGATGGGAATGTTGGAGGGCGGGAAGATTGAGGTGCCGGTGAAGAGGGTTTTGGATCTTACGACTGAAGGGCTGAGAGAGGCGCATCGGAGTTGGGGGAAGATTGAAGGGATGGGATCGTTGGTTATTAGGGTTTCTGGCGTGGAGGAGTAGGCTAGGACAGGGTGATGATCTGTTAGGAATCTCTCTCCTCTGGGACTGGATACCATGTTTTGATACATTAATGATTATCCGTATCAAGTACTGAACCTATTCCAGCTTACTTCGCCAGGTTGATCTTATACACGGTGCCCTTCTTTCCGTCCAAGCGCACAAACACACCGGAGGAAGCACCGTTAGCCGAAATAGCCAATCCATTGCTCAAGCTACCAATTGGCGTCTGTCCCAGAGTAACGTAAGCGGCGTTTCCGTAGTCCGAAGTAAGCGACGCTGTCTCAAGAGTGCCCGTGCTATCCCAGGCCAAATCGACCGTGTATCCGCCTCTTGCGCGGACACCTTTGATGGAACCGCCGCCGTTGACAGACCAGGCCTTGGGGACAGCCGGCAACAAGCGAATCAACGGGAGCTTGTCGTCCTCACCGGTGTAAGCGGCGATCAGAGTTGTGTCATTTCCGGTCGATGGGACGACATGCTCGTGGCTCTGCAGCAGAGACTCGACCATGGCTCCTGGGGCACCGAGACTGCCATCGATCTGGAAAGGGGCTGCGCCGCCCATGTTGAGCATAGTCCTGTTCCAGGTGCACTCGCTGTTGATCTGCCCTGCAAGACGCTGGTGTGCGACATCTGGGAGGAACAGACGGCCGGCCAGGGCGATGGTCCAGATACGCGGCCAGCCGCAGCCGCCTCCTCCAGCGTCGAGGCGGTGCTTGAGACTGGTGATGGCGGCCTGGAAGAGGGTCTCGTTGGCGGAGGTGACGTGCTGGAGCGGGTACACTGGGACGAGGTGAGACATGTGTCCGTTTCCGGGGTTTGCCTACAAGTCAAAGTCAGCTCGGGTTCACAAAAACGCCGACAAGGGTGCAGCATACCTCCTCAAAGTTCTCCATCCACTCTGCGATGCCGCCATATTGGTTGATTCTCATTGGCGGCAATTTTGCCTTCATGTCAGTGACCTTCTTGGCAAACGCATCGTCCTTGATACCGAGGGCCTCCTGCGCCTCGGGGATGAAGCTAAACACCTCCCACAGCAACTCATTGTCAATCGTGGGACCGGCAGTAACAGCAGCCGACTGGCCCGTTGCACCGCCAGGCACCAAGAATCCGTTTTCGGGAGACGAAGAGGGATTCGTCACCATGTAGCCCTTGTGCGGTGTCAGGAAGTCAAGGCCGAACTGGGCAACGCCCTTGAGCGTCGGATACATATCCCTCAGCGCTTTCTTGTCTCCGGTGAAGCGAAAGTGCTCGATGACGTGGGTGATCATCCAGGTTGCGCCCATGGGCCAGAAGGTACCGAGCAGGTAGTCATCCTGGGGAGCCGAGTCACCCCACATATCGGTGTTGTGGTGAGTGACGGTGCCGGTGGCGTTGTACATGGCTTTTGCGACCTCCTGGCCCTTCTTTCCCATGGTTTTGAGAATGTTGTTCAAGGGCGTAGTGAGGTCGGCCAGACCGGTGACCAAGCTGGGCCAGTAATTCATCTCTGTGAGATCTAATGTGAGCTTCTATCAATCAACTACCCAAAAGAGAGAAACCTACGCAAGTTGATGTTTACGGTGTACTTGGAGCCCCACACAGGATGATAAGCATCATTCCAGATGCCCTGCAGGTTGGGCGGCAAACTCAAATCAGTCGCCCCAGTCTCTGGCCTCGACGAAGCGATCAAGAGATACCGTCCAAGCTGGAAGAACAACGAAGCCAGCTCAGGATCAAACTTCTCAGCCGTAATCCCAATCACCCGCGCCGAAGTCTTGACCGCCTTCAGCGCAGCAGTCGAAGCTCCGAGGTTGATCGACACACGGTCAAAGTACTTCTTATAGTCGGCCACATGCGCCTCGCGCAGCTCTTCAAAGCTCTTTGACACGGCTGCCAGGTCCGAAATCACGGCCCGTTTCGGGTCCACCTTGCGGTAGCTGGTCCACGACTGGAAGAAGATGGTCGCCTCGTCGGCGCCCTCGCAGCGGACGGTGTCGCCCAGCGTGGAAACCTTTCCGCCCTTGGAGGCAATACGCGCACCCGCTGCCCAGATTAGCGGGTTTGCATCGGCAGTTTGGCCGCCGGTCACGGTGGAGTGGCCGTTTGCGGGCTCGCTCCAGCCCTGGTACCGGTTGAGATCCGAGCCTCGGTCGATGCGGACGCGGATATTGATGGACCCGGGCTTGCTGGCCTTCAGACAGATGGCGATGATGTTGTCGGGGTTACTGGCGAGGTAATCCCGCTGATATGTGATGTTGCCGATCGTGTAGTGAGCGCCTGCGAGGCCATCACCGACGTCAAGAAATCGCTCGTAATCTGCTACAGCACCGTCGGGGAGGGTCTGGGTGAGCTTGAGGTTACCCATCTTGTAGAAATGACGTGTGGACAACGGCGTGCCCGTGTAACCCTGGACGCCCAGATCCTCCGCCTCTGCGTATTTTCCCTGGAGGATCAGCTCCTGCATCTTCTTGACGGTCGACGCGGCATCTGGGTTGATCCTGTTGAGCGGTCCTCCCGACCAGAACGAGTTCTCGTTGAGTCGAAGCATTTCCTTCCGCGGGTCTCCCGAGATCATCATTCCGATGCGGCCATTTCCGATGGGATAGTACTCCGCAAAGGTGTCGCTCGCGCCGGGGGCATCATCCCAGATTCGCAACGGGTTCGTCTTGGAATTCGGCTTGTTGAGCTGCTGTGCTGCTCCCAATGTAAAGAACGGTGACACCGACAACAGCAGTGCTGCCGCGGCCGCAAGAGAGAAACCAGGCATGGTCTGGGGCGGTGCGCGAAGGCACAAACGAATGAAACCAGAAGTCGGATGACGCTGGGATGCCGCCTCTGTCTACAAGAGGCAGACAGCCCTGTTTTATTCCACCGGCGGAACTATCGTGGGGAATCCTGAGGGAATACTGGTGGAGGTAGCATCGGGATGCGGTGCGGCAAGCCGGGGGGGCATGATTATACCCGGTCGTCGGGAACGGTCCTAGAAATCGCCGCGAAAGTTCGGCCGGGCCTACTCCACCATTTGTTTCTTATGCGCTCGAATCGGACGTACCCAGCAATCAACCATCGCCCCGAGATCGAAGGAAACAAGCGGACAAGATGGCGGTACGATGGCTCGGGCCAAAAAAAAGGTCCCCTCAGCCAGTGCAAAAGATGCCTTCTTGGTTTTATGGCGGGTCATCTCCCATTCCGAAATGGCCTAGTTGCATTCTGAAAAGATCTTGCTGTGTTCCAAAGAGGTCGTTCAATATGTAGTCAAGGCCGGTGATGTTGTGGGCCTAGGTCTTGTTGTTCTGGCACAGAGCTGTGTGGGGATTCCAACAGCGTATTTCGCAAGGAGAAGAGAGACCCTTTCTTTCTCCCCAAGCCTTAGTACCTTGCAGGCGCAGCTTAGCAGGACCTGCGTGACGGGAACAATATATTAGCCGCTGCAATGGCTCTTCGCTAAGACGGAGCCATGCAACTCACGTTCTATTACCACCAATCCCGCCGGAGAAAACGGGGGCTTGGTAGGCGTAGCGAGGAATTCCCTCATTGTAACGACCTAAGAACCGAGGATACGAAGTTGAAAAACAAGAAAAAATCATCCGCCTGTTCCGACGCCGAGGCGGTCTAATATTCGTCTGGGGAGGAGTACAAATATTTCCTTGACCCGTTACCAGGTCTGCTGTCCAAGACTCTTGGACCCGCCATTTCGTGATAGCCGCCGGAACTCTTGACTCTTGAACGCCCGTAAGAGTGGGTGGCATTGGAGGGCACTGATGGCGAGGGGCTCGCGCCTCGGAGAAGCACTCTTAGAGTCGGGATACACGCCGCCATCATGGTGACGGTGGATTCCGTGACGTCCCAGATATAAAGATCGGTCTCGTTGTCTTGGGTTGTGAGAATGCATCCAAAACCAGTGGGAGACTAAAACTTACAAGAATCTCCCGATCCAAGATTGGGAAGTTTAACGCACTTAACAATAGCCACCACTCCAGCACTAAGAGGACAAGCCGTCAGCAAGCGGCCCACACGTTCGAGAGGCCGGGGACTTACATGAAACCCATGCTCATTGCGATCGAGATACCTATCTTCTCTCCCTTCCTCAAGAGGAGCCCCCAAAGGAATGTCCATGGCAGAGCGGCCAATGTAAAGTCAAGCAGCGCGGAATATGCTATGCCATCAAACCGTTAGTCTCATGTCCAAATTTGACGCCGAGCTGGAAAGCCTTGGTCGACGGAGGGATAACAAACCGCCAGTGCCAATCCAAATCTTGGTGCCCACTTTCGGAGCCCAACAGGTCCCTGCCATCTCGGGAATCCACCCCTTGGCCAGAGGCGCGCATTGGATCCAAGGCACGACAGCGCTGAAGCCCATGGTAATATTCAGGGATATGATGATGAACCAGATAAAGGTCTTTGTCCTGTCAGCCGTAAGTCTCAGGAGCGTCACCGCAAAGGCGGTCTTCGTCCATGCCAGCGCCGTGATTGTGATCGTAGCTCGGGAGGAAAGCAGAAGGATGAATTTGGTCAGGTCGTTGATCTCGAGGTCCCAGCTGTGTTTCCCCAACTTAAACTCGCTGACGAGGATCTGCGTGATGATATCTGTAGATATGATGGCGAACTAGAACATTGTCACGGGTCAGCAACTAAATGATGCAAACAACGGGATTGTGCATCGGAATCCGCAGGGGTCGGGAAACCGTACCCAGGCGCCAATCAAAATCCAATCATCCCACCACAAATTGCGCTTGGTGAATCTCTTGCAGTACAGGCGGAGCGCCAGGAAAATCGTCGCCAGGCCGCTCATAACCCAGTGGGTCGCAAGGATGGCGGTTCCCCTGTCATCGTGCGGAAGCGCTGCGAGTTCTTCGGGAGTCGGTGGTGGGGCCGACATGTTCAGGTTGCCAGCGATGGAATTCAGGACGGCGGGTGTTAGCGGCGGTAGTTGGGATGCCAAGGCTCGAACTTCCCGTTCCTACGTTGGGACGGGATCATGTCAATTTCTCGTCGATAGGAAGGAAACGCGCTTGCCACCGTCAAAAGGATCCTAAAAGTGGAACTGGGTCTTTAAACGTCAATACCCGACTTGCTATGGGCATTATTCTGTGCCCGAGAAAAACTGTCGCCTTTCAGCCTCCAGCGCAAGAATGCCATGAAATGCAACACGTCTGCTGCACATTGATAGAGTCGACATCATGGAAAGTGGAGCTGATTGGAGCGCGTCAACGCACGAAATCGCCGGCGGCTCAGACGTTTCGGCAATGGACAGGGCAGGGGCTCGAGCAACGGGCCGTTGCGCCAAGTCTGGGGTGTTCAGTTCAGCCGAATTTTGGAATGGTCGACTACATCACCAACGAAGTCTGCATTGGGAAGAACAACGAGAATCCGCATGATGGCAAATTGCTGTCAGTTCACACCTCCGGGTCGCACTTTCTTATTCTGGATCATGCCCCATCGAGCCCGCTCGCGTCGCCAGCCGCATTTCTTTGGTGCGCACCGAGGGCACCAGCACCAGACGTCACCAGTCGCCTGGGGCAAGCCCATATCAGCATCGAAGCAGCCGCCTTTCTGGAACCATTCAGGCACACATGATATGCGATGATCAGACGTTGGATTCAGCCACCACACGCGGCTCGCAACCATCTCGGCCAAGGCACCATTCTCATTGGTAATTTGAACCTGGTTTTCGTGTTCTTCCGCATTCCAAAACCACGTTCGGCGCCAGCTAACTTTAACAGTGTGAGCGATGCCTTTAAAAAACGCCCACAGACCTCGATTTCAAGGTCCAGAGGCGCTGTTTAGCTGCCGACTTTCCCGACGTGCATCCAAAACAACCGCGATCATGTCCATGGCTTCCCTGCTTGCGTGGCCCTCGGTTCTGAGCCAAAAACATCGACCACGGTCATCAATTCTCGACACAATCCCCAGGCCAAGCCGGGACTGCTACACGCCGTGCGACCATCCATACCACTTACGATTCATCGATCCCATGAACAAAGACTGAACGCTCCGCCCGATCCAGTGCTCGCTTCTTGGCGTTCCCTCCATCTGTTTCGTTCTCGGTCGTGTTCCCGGGGACGTCTCCCAGAAGATCGCCTCGCATGCGCTTCCGTCTAGTCGGGGCCGACTTCTCAGGTGCGGACAGCATATCTCGTCCCTCCCGCCGTGGAATTTGGGTTAGGATTGAAGCGGCGAGCGCCTCCTGAGCAGTCTGGACGGCCCTCGATGAAGACATCTTGACAACGTCGCAATGTTCACCCTCAGCTGCAACCTGACGCCTCTCAGAAATGGAACCCAGCGTCGTGTTATGGAGATGCCGCACATGTCCCTCGACTTTCGTGAGACGGGGCCTGTGTCTTTTGAGATCTAGGATGTCAGCTTCCATCCTCCTCAAGTGCTGCTGTATGTCATGCATTGTTTGTGTAACCCCTCTGATGATCCCTTGCAGCTCAGTCATCTCCTTCTCCAACCGCCACTTGAGGTCGTTGTAGCTGGTATCGGGTGTCGGTACCGCCGGGAGATTGGCGTGCCTCGGTGGTGAGGGTGCCTGGCGATGGGGAAAGGGTGCCGGAGCGCGGTGATATCTGGGCGACCTGGGGGTGTATGGGGCCTGCTCTGTACCCCAGGGTGCATATCCGAGGCCGTAGCTCGCTGGGGCACGATTTGCTTGGGGACCTCCTGGGTAGTATTGTGGAGGTGGTTGTATGCCGTAGCCCTGCTGCGGTGGTATTACCACTGGCCGCTGTTGGTGATACTCATAACGAAAACGATCCTGAGGGGGCACGTAGGAGTCATGAAGATGCCCCTGGTGGCCATGATGCTGCCCGTAGAAGTCATTTTGCCCGTAGGATCCATGCTGCCTGTGGGGGCTACTTTCCACCTGCGGTCTCGAGCGGTGCTGCTCTCTCGGCTGCGGGTGCTGCTCCTCGCTAGCTAACCTAGGGGGTTCAAATTCCTCTGTTTCGTGATCAGATGTCAGCGAAAAGATCGGGCAGGCGTCAAAGCGGAAGACGATGTGAGGAACAGGCCGGTAACAAGGGATCTATGACACTGGGAAGGGAGGTCGTGGAAGAAGGATTTCTTACGCGTCAACAAGTTGAGCGGCATCCGCTCAGCATAATGGATGGTGTTATAGCCTGGTTCTTGACCTAGGTTGGCGTGTGGTCCGGCCTGAGCCGTCAAGCTATCGTCCATCTGAGGCCATCGAGGTGTCCAAATCGGCGCCGTGGATGGAGGCATTGGGGGCGGCGACTTGGGTGCGTACGTCGGCGAGGCAGGCTTCGTGCGGTGGTCAGGGCCATCGCCGGGATTGTTGGTGTTGCCCATCTTCAATTTTCTCGATGGGTCTGGATCTCGAAGTATGCGGTGAGGTCAAAGGAAGGGAGAGTGCCGTAGTTAGTTATTTTCTAGAAATGTATTTGCTCTCGCTAGCGGTCGAGAAGATGGGGCTTTCGGTCATAATGGGTCACAATAGGTCACATTAGGAAGACAATAGGAAGACATTGGCTATTGAGGAAAGAAGACGCACAGGAAAAGGGATTCCAGAGATTCCCCAGAAAGGGACTAAGTTTAAGTTAAACATTGCCATTTTTCTCACATTAAGTTTACCCGCCACGCCCTAAACATGAGTTGCGCGTTGAAGTATCGAGGTCCCTTTCCATGCTTTGACAGCAATCACTCTCTTTCCTTGAATCGTGACCAGAGCGTCCGAGTTGCTGTCAGCTCGAGAAGACCTACATCAAGCGCGGGAACCTGCTAACAATGTCCCTCTCCGTCTCGCCGCCCTATTCACGGGCAGAGCAGTGGTCTTTGGGACCATTCAGAAACTCCAGACGCGCCACAATAGCTTGAATAGAGTAGTGGGGAGTGCTCCACTGACAACGGCTAGGCGCCACCAAGCGTTTAACGTACCCGACATGCCTCTAGACAACAACAGTTTTCGGAAATAACGGCTGCAGCTTCTTTTTCTCCCGGATAGTTCCGGCATGGTTTGCGGGTATTTCACCGTGACCTGCTCGAAGTTCTCGAAGTTTCTCGGTGTTATTGGGCGCTCCGACAGCGGGGTCACTGGCTTATCGATAGGTGATAGAGCCCTTTTGACCTTCCAGGTTGTCACTGCTCCGTCTGTCTGCCGAGCAATTGACATTTTTGAAGTTCCAGCCACGCCACACATTGAGCGGTGATTTCTCTCATACTCCAAGGTCACAGGACGTGGGCTTACCGTGGCAGAGGTTGAAGCTCAGTTCCTCGATGAGGTAAGCTAACCCGGCTATGTTGCATCGTAGTATGTTGTTCACGGTGCAATTATTCGATAGCATCTGACTCTAGACCCTGATAAAGGGCCGTTTCGGATGCCACAGCAGGAATTCGCCAGAAATTGACCAAATGCCGCGACATGTAGGTGCTTCTCTTGCTGCATCAGGCGTTATTTTGCTATGCGTTCCATGCTGGCTGTTAAGTGGCTGCCATGCTCAAAAAACTAGTGATTGGGTTGAAGGGATTGTATTGTGGGTAGCCAGACTTCCAAATGCCAAATGCTCCGATACTTCTATTATCTACCTTCTTTACCTCGTACAGTGTAATGATTGAGCTGAGGGCAAGAGGGCGCGCCAACACGTCATTCAGCGGGAACATGTACTGTTCGTATTTCCTCAAGCTGTAATGCCGATGCACTATTGTTCCTTTTCGCGAGGGGCCTGATCCCGCATCTCCCTTGCCACATTCATGAATTGACTGGCGCTCATCGCCGTGAACACATGCCACCACCCATGAAACTCAAACAGCCAGGCCCAGGGAAGCCCGACCTGCTGTCTGATGTTTCTCAGCTCGGCACAGTACTTTAGCTCAATGTTCCAAAGCACGTATCCAAAGAGACCAATCAAGACAGCTTGGTGAGACCGGGAGGTTAGTTCCTTGGCCTTGGCCGCCGGGAATGCCTTGATCGTGCGGATGAGGTAGTTGGTTCTGAAACCGATGATGAAGATGGAGCCAACGAAGCCAATTACCTGCCAGATGATGTTTTCTGACCAGACGTAGAATGCCAAGAAGGGCACATAAAAGAGGGCCATGCCAACGGTGATGGCACGAGCCTTGGAAGGGCGTTGGCCGGCGATGAGGGTGGCGTGGAGCATCGACCAGGTCAGAACAAGCATGGAAAGCTCGTCAACGTATTCGAGCGTATGTCTGAGAGACGCGTGGAAAAGGAAGGATCCGATGCCGAGTCCGAGAAGGGAAATGGACATGAAATCCAGCTTGGGTGCGAGAATCCCGCGGCTCCCCGGGCCGTACATGAAGCGCAGGGCGAGGATAACTGCGAATGCGCGTCAGTCGTTTTGCCAAGAAACATCTGCAAGAGCGACCAATGACGCCTTGACCTACTGTATGCAAGGTTCGTCAGTGTGTTGACGAACTCAGCGAGATAAAACGAAATGGTGTAGTCTTCTTCGCAGAAACTGGACATCAGTCAACATGCAGCTCAGGGCAGGGATTCGGGGGCGGCGGTTTGCTCACTTCGCCCTGCTCGTGGGCGGGGACCAAGCCCCGCTGAGAGCGAATTCATCTCCGGCGAAGTTGGAGTTCTGGTGCTCTATCATAAAACTCATCTTGGCTGGTTGCAATCGGGTTATGAGCGTTACACAACAAGTTGGAGGGAGAGAGTGACGTTGTCATGTTGACCTGCAATCTGTGCGTGCGAAAACATCTGATGCGTCAATTGGTGGGGGCTGGGAGATTTTCGCGGACACCGCGGACCGCGGCCAACCGAACGCGCGGACACGTGGGGTCGGCCCTCGGACAAGCTGACTGATCATTCCAGATCCTTTGTTTGCTGGACCCACCTTCCTCCGCCAACGTCGACTTCACGTCAGGTCAACAATCAACATTTTTCCGATGTTTTGCTTTGTTGTCGCAGCGATGATTTTCGGGTTGTGGTCGGTTGCCAGGCCGCTAACCTACATGATGCGCCCGCGCGGAATTTCCGCCCGCCGATGCACCCCTCAACTCCGGGGTCTTGGCTGAATGCCGAGCTCCCCTGACCGCGACCACCACGAACACCGGAATGCCAACCCGGCAAATGAGGGAAAGGCAAGAGGGAAACTAAAACCCAATATTGGTCCGGGACATGCCACCCTTTTCGGCCACCTAGGTTTGCCCCGCGCGGACCGACGTCGCCCAGCGGAACGACCTGCAATATTCCTGCGCGCTCGCGGCGCAGGTCGTCTGAATGCAGGCACGTCCAGAGGCACAGCAGTTGCGGCCCGTCGACAAATGCACGATTTTGCGTGCCGATGTGGTATTTTGGGACGAGATGGTAGCCCCAGAACGGGCGTTGTTGTTTGATAACAATAACCTCTCCCCGTCTCTGTTGTCGTTCCTGGTCATCGCAACTCATTTGCTTTGGTCAAGATGACGAATTTCGTTGCGCAACTGATCGCCCTTTGCTTGGCCGCGATTTCTTTTGTCGCTGGCGATACACTTCAGGACCACTCATGTCGCACCGTCGCTGTGGATGTTGCCGTCGTGGGCGGCGGTGCGAGCGGCTCGTACGCCGCCGTCAGGTTGAAGGAAGATTACAAGAAGAAGGTTGTGTTAATAGAGAAGGAACAGCGGCTGGTAGGTTACGGTTCTTCCAATCCGCATCTGTACCGCAGCTAATTTTGCTATCTAGGGGGGCCATGTGTCCGAGTACGTTGACCCTGACAGCGGCAACGTCTTTGAATACGGCGTGCAGTTGTTCAACGACTATGGACCGGCTCGGGCCTTCTTTGAGCGCCTTGGGATCACTCCCACAGCTCCTGCACGCCTCCCATTGACTCAGCAGTTCGTCGACTTCACCACTGGCCGGGGTGTCAACTACACGGTGCCCTCTTTGGCGGACACGACTGCTGCACTGAAAAAGTTTCTTGAGGTTGTCGAACCCTTCGAGAACTACTTGCTTCCAGGGTACTGGAATTTCCCACAGCCTAGCGCGATTCCCGCAGATCTACTTCTTCCTTTCCGAAAATTCGTAGAGAAGTACAACATCCAAGCGGCTGTTCTCCAGATTTTTGAGACGACCGGATTTGGGGCTGGAAACTGGGACACTGCGTTGACCATGTACCTGCTGAGTGCCTTTGGCCCTCCCATGATCCGTTTTCTTCTGGGAAACGGCGCTCTCTTCACACCTTCGTCCCGTCGAAACTCCGAAGTTTACGAGTCAATCCAGTACCGTCTGAGGGACGAAGTTCTGTACAACAGCACAGTTACGCAGAGCGACCGAGCGCTTGACGGCCATACGCTTTGGGTTCGGGACCATAACAAAGGAAGCTGCACCATCGTTCACGCCAAGAAGCTTCTAATAGCGATTGAGCCAACAGACGCCAATATGGCACCATTTGCGGTAGATAACCGCGAGCAGAAGGTCTTCAGCAAGCTACGCTTCCAGAACGTGCAAGTCGGGATCGTCAGCCATCCCTCTTTGCCTACCGGTGTTTCCCTCGTCAACACCCCTGCGGCTGCCGCTGGTGGAAACTATTTGGCACTCCCGAAGCTGAATTTCAACATCAGGTATGACCACCTTGGTCAAAACTCGACGAATTTCCGCGTTATGGTTGTGGGCGAATCGTCTATGAGTAAGTCCGACGCACAGAAAGTGGTCACTGCTGGCTTCGACGCTCTAGTTGCCGCCGGTACGGTGCCTCCCAAGGCCAACGGGAGCGGGAACCTGAAGTTCAAAGTGTGGTCCAACCACGGCCACATGCATGGTCACGCCTCGGCCGAGGAAATTCGTGGGGGGTTCATCCAGAAGCAATACGCGCTTCAGGGGCACAAAGGGACCTGGTGGACGGGCGGCGCGTTCAGCCATCAGTTTCAGACGATCCTGTGGGCATTTGACGACATCCTGCTATCCAAGATGTTCGCTTAGTGCCTAACCTTCAGAATGCCAGTTTCCGCGCTTAATGCGACCAACATATAAAATATCTCATGCAATACACCTTATTTCTCTTCATTTCCGGTCGCATGTTGCCTCACTATCCTCTTCGCTGCCAATCTCAAAGACCCACAAGCGTTGATGGAAACCCCATCACCACCCCATCCAAGCTGCAGGCTCGTCTCCACAATCCCCATCCAATGTCCACACCCATCCCCCTATTCACACAAAGCTCTATTTTCCTCGAGGCTTTTCAACAAACAGGCAAGGCCTGGCCTCGTGGCGCAACGGCTAGCGCATTCGCCTCCAGAGCGAAAGGTTATCCGTTGGTCTCCTGTTCACCCGGTGAATCCACAAGACACTAACACCAACTCAGGGTTCAAATCGGGCCGGGGTCAACTCATTTTTTCGCGTCTTTTTGCGGCTTCTCAACCTATGACCGCCACCGACTGAGGAATTATGGGAGGAACGCATCACGAACTACAATGCCAAAGGCCTTTGTCTGCACATCACCTGACGGACGATCATTCTCCGCGCTTAAAATGCTGGCTCAAGATTCGATATTTACAGCTTTCCTATGAGAAACGAATGACCAAAGCCAGAAAGAGCTCGAAAAGATACCTCAAAATGGGATGATTTCGGTCTCTATGCAACAAATGCCCCTACCACCTACTTATTCCTCATCCTCAACCTCCTCCCGCTTGCCCCAGGGACGGGCACCGCCGCCGGTCAACGCTGCCACGGGCCCTGTGGGGTTCATGACGCCGCCCTTCTCGGTCATGAAGGCAGCCGGGTTGACCTTGCGGTTGGTGTTCTGGTTGATGCCGAAGCGGATCCATCCAAACAGGCCGTCCTCGAGCTTGCTGCCGACGAAGGAGTAGCGCACGATCGGGTCATCGCCGTTGGCGCCCTGGCGGAACAGGAAGTCGTTCACGTTCTGGGTGATGGCCATCTTGTTCTTGTTGTAGGGGGTGACCTTGTCGGCGTTGGTGATGAGGGACTGGTCGAAGTAGAGCTGGCCGACGTGGGCCGCCTTGCCGTTGATGACTGTGTTGTTGGCCGCCTTGGTTCCGCCGAGGTAGACGATGGCTGGTTTGAGGTGAGTATTGTTTCTTCAATCAGGGGGTTTGTGGGAAAAGCTTACCGTGGATGTGGGTTGCGCGGCCCTCGTAGTGACCGGGCATGAGGCCGTCGAAGGTGGCAATGCCGTGGTCGTCGGTGGGCTGCACGCCACGAAGGGTCGTGATCTTCAGGATCGAAGAATCCTTGGGGTCACCCATGCCAGGATAGCCCTGGACACCGCCATAAATACCCTGCGCGATGTTAGTTCCGACTTCCTCCTCAAACGACACGGAAAGCGAAGACGTACGGTGGAGTTGGAGCTCCAGATATCGACATAGGCGTTGGGAACAACCTTGCAGGTCTTGTAGTCGACAACTTGGATCACAAGCGTCAACTTGATGCCGGCCTCGCCCTCGCTGATTTCCTTGCGGATTTGCTCGCCCTTGACGTCTGTTTGCGGTTCGGTCAGCTCAGTTCATTTTCTCCTCCCACAACCGGAGTAGCGCGTACAAAGCGGGCCCTCGTCAACAACGGGCATCAACATGCAAGCACCGGCGTCCGAGAAAAGGGTGGAAACGTCCATGCCCTTGGAAACGGCTTTGTTGGTCTTGTGGTCGATCCGGGAGACCGAGAGGTAGTCTCTCGGGCTCAGCTTGCGGGCCTTGACGGGCTCGGACAAGCCCAGCTGTCTCCGGAGTCTCGCATACTCCTCTCCGTGGATCTCGACGGTGCGCTTGATGAACTCAGGCTCGGCAAACTCCCGGGAGCAGTGGTCGAGGGACTTGCGCTCCAACGGGTTGGCAGCGTGGTGGAAGATCTCCTCCTTGTGGCCCGGGTGAGCGAGGGCGAGAGGCGCGACCAGCAGGACGCTGGAGAGAAGTTGCTTGAGACCCATGGTTGCACAAATTTGCAGACTTTGGTACGTCAGGAGAAGGGGAGGGAGCAGGAAACCCGGGCCAAGGAATCGCCAGCGGCGGCCGGTATATTTACAAGTTCTTTGTCGCCTCCCCCCTGCCTTCCCTACCCAGCAGACGATCCCCGGCCTCGGTCTTGCACTTTCGCCAGAGTGCAGCAGTATACCCGGGTCGTACCATGGCAATTCAACCCCCCCCCCTTCTCAGAAGGTAGCAGACGTGTGTATTTGCTACAGCCGAATTCCGAATGGCCCACTATGGTCGGCAGCCATATCACCCCAAATCCGTCAGTGGCTCCGAGAGAGAATGGTAATGGAACCCAGTGATTGGAACGAAGGACGGCGGGCACGATGAGATCTGGCGTGCGCCAAGGCTTTCCCAGGTTCTTAATGTCCGCGCGTGACGCCAGGAGCTCATATGGCGCGCCGAGGACGACGAATCGGGACGCGTGGGAGAATTGTTTGCGAAAAGCGGATAAACAGCTGCACCCCAGCAGATCACTACATTGTCGATACCAAACCCCTATTACCCTGCTCCTCCCATGTATATTTCGATACCACACCTTTTTTCGGCAGTTGCAGGGGCGGCTGCACCCCGCAATTCGCTCGCCGCCACGGCACCGCACCGCGGCGACTCGGACTCGCAGTGTCGGCTCCCCGGCTGATTGACGATTGACGACCTTGGTTGGGCTCGAGCAGCTGGGGGCTCGCGACCCGCACGGAACCGTGCATGCTTCTATTCTCTGCAGCGCTCTGCTATGCCTACCCAATTGTCTATTTCTGTGGGATCGGTGAACACAGCAGCCGTGTCCACCGTCGGGCTGCATTGCCCGTTTCTTGGCCAAATTTCGACCATGTAACAAGCCGGATGATGAGCCGAAGCGAGGCGAGCAAGGCTCCATAACGGGCGAAGGGGCGCTAATTGCCAGGCCGTCGAATACCACCCGCTGTTCTGGAAGCTGACGAGCAGTTGCTCCCGCGGACCGCCAAGTTACCAAGCCTCAAGATTGCCATCCAGAGTCGCGGTAGTGATGAGGACGTTTTCCCATCACAGCCGGTGGTGATGCATTGGGGAGTCAGCATTTCAACAATATCATCACAAAGAATCCCATATCATTCCCAACTGCAGTGATCTTCTACGCTACCAATGGAAGCCAAATACCGGAGGCACAGCATGCTCCCGCGCCATGCCGCCGTCCGTTGCTGACAGCGGCATCCCCATAAGCGAGCGACAGCCAGACACGGGAAACATGCCAGTTTAAATCTCGGTCTTTCTCGATGACGCGAGCAGCAGCAGCAGGAACAGCAGCCACAGCAACAACAAAAAAGCGCACTGATGCCGGCCGACATAGCCGATGTCTGTCGCGCAAGGCTTGATACTTTCTTGCTCTGGGCATGTATGACACGCGGCCCACCCCTCCGGGGCTATTCTGCCATGGTGCGCGGTGCGGGCGGCGGGGCTGCCACGAATTTACCCTGGGCCTGAGCTATACAGCGGATGCTACGCTGTGCAACCTTGCTTGCATGGAGATGTTTCCCATCCGGTGGGGCCGAGAGTAAGGTGAATTGAAGGAGACGGGATTGGGCGGAGCTGTTCCGCGTGGAGTTGACGATGACATGTGGTGTCATTCGCAATGAAGGACCGCTCCGAATGGCTTTGGGTCGGCGACACTTCTGAGAAACCGACCCCAGCTTTTGCAAGTGCAGCTTTTGTGGCGCTGGCCAAGAAAAACAAAGATGCAAATGCGGTCGGCTTGTCGAAGAGAGTCCTGCTTGGTATGGGGTTGCTTCCGAGGGAATGAGAAAGAAAATAAAGGGAGCCAAAAAAATGCGTCAAGAGGGAATCGAACCCCCCCCTCAACCTTGGAAGGGTTGAATCCTAACCACTAGACCATTGACGCTGTGGATGCTGATTGGCGAAAACCAGGCGTCGAAAAGGTCCTCACACAGTTGGTGAGCGGGGTCTTGGATGCTCAAGCTCCGAGCATGTATTTGGGCAACGGCATGCAGATCAGGTGAGCACTTACAGCAGGCAATATGAGCAAATGATGCTACATAGCTATTTCCAACACGACGAAGAACTATATTGTAATCCCTTATCCTCCGAAGTTGAAGCAGTGAGGGATGTCAAAGGCTGCCTCTGTACCCTCTTTGCATCGCCACTGCGCCACAGACTTTGATGATTGCATCCAGTGACCCGCACCTTCGCAGTTATGACAGAACCTAGGTACTGTTCATCCCCGCGGTACCCTAGAGCACTAGTTCAATCAACATATAACATGTAACATACCTCTTACGCTATTCTGAAATCGGAATCGGTGCCTGATAACGTCGATTACGACCGCTGGCATCTGAGCGACATTTTTTTCCGCCAAGGGGGAGCAGAATGCTAATAGAATCTGTTCTGCATGAGAAGATAGTAAGCCGGGCATTTTTTTCAAAGTATCTTGACCGAATTACATAAGAGCTGAGCTTTTGAAGCTGAGCATGATGATGCGGTGCAATCTTATCGTGATGCGGGGGCGGCCTACACGGGGGCGGCTTGGGGTTGCACTATTGATTTCAGGCCGCCACGTGCATCAGGGCGACACACCTCCCACATCTCTAAACCAACAACAGAGCGCTCGGCCCTGATCGGTGGCCTCGAACTGCTCTAGAGTCTTGGCCCCTTCTCTTGGTAGATGGACGCAGCAATTGCACTACCTCCATCGGTCCAAATCAGCGGTTGACGTGCAGCAGCGAGCGTAGAAGACGTGCAGGAGCATATCGGCGGCAGTGGGGGACGGGCCGTGCCAATGCGCTGACCCGGGACTAGACGCAGAGACAGCATGCGCCAAGATGGCCGTTACAA
>Ga0247780_1000292_pt1 | contig 50687 bp, 60 predicted proteins | sample UWRJL079202R5_FD_179927 | JGI IMG/M metagenome (GOLD analysis project Ga0247780, IMG submission 179927) | Plant litter microbial communities from Arlington Agricultural Research Station in Wisconsin, United States - UWRJ-L079-202R-5 | ecosystem: Environmental > Terrestrial > Plant litter >...
GGGGGGGGCGTGGTGTCTGGGAGGCACAACGCATGAGTCCGTGCGCCTGCCATTGACGCCAGACCACTCAGCTGAAAAGATAGCGTCTCACCCCGCGTTCGATGTGGTCGAGAACACGCGCGATTGCAGAGCCTCGTCGCCCTTTTGGGTCGAGCGCAGAATGGCGTTCGTTCCCCCTTTTCCGTCCATCACTCCAATCCGTTCCAGGTTCCCCCTCTTTCAAAACAGCGACGCTCTTCCACGCTCCTATGTTCTGGGACCGCCCAGCCTGAACGAGGCTCGACTCTTGGCTATCACGTTCTAAAATGGTAGGAACCTTCCGATCGCAGCTTGATTGAGGTGTAATTGACGGAACGACGCGTTCAGGCGGCGCCCTCTCCTTTCCAGATCCGATTCGCCGGACAAGACGCGCCGGGCCTGTATCTAGTCCACCCGCCGGACGACGGAAGAAATTGCACCCACGAGTAAGTCACATCTCCCGCGCTGAAGTCAGGAGGGCTAGGAAGCAGCTAACAAAGGAACTTCCGCAAGTATCATCGTCGTACACGGCTTGCGAGGTGGCGCTACCAAGACATGGCAACATCCTCAGAGCGGTGTCGTCTGGTTCCAGCACCTGCTCCCCGATTTCCTCCGCAGTCTCCAGGCAGACAAAGCTCGCATATGGACGTTCGGATACCCTGCGAGCATCACATTTCAGACCTCCACCATCGATAGCTTTGCCCAGAATCTGCTCGCCAGCGTAAATAATGTCCGAAGAGACCGGCTGGACCGAAACATCATATGGGTGTGCCATTCCCTGGGCGGCATCGTCGTCAAGAAGGCATTGATCGATGCTGCGACGGACGACAGATATAAGCCTATTCGATACAGCACGAAGGGAATTGTTTTCCTTGGCACCCCCCATCGAGGATCCACCGCTGCTGATCTCGGGAGCACCGTCGCCTCCGTTCTGTCAGCAGCCACCCCAGGCTTTAACCTCCTGAACCGTGCCGTGATCAAGGACTTGAAGCGGAACAATAATACCTTGGCTGGCATCACGAGTACGTTCTCCAGGATCTGCGTTGGGATGACAATCCACTCGTTTTACGAAACAATTCCCCAAGGAGGGACCCAGGTGGTGCGTGCATGACGAACATCTTTCCCCTCATTTGCTGTTCGGAACAAATGGCTCACACTCATACTAGATCGTTGACCGCACCTCGGCTGTGCTCGGCGTGTCGAACGAGGCTGAAGTCGGGTTGAATTCGACTCATCAGAACATGGGCAAGTTTCGGGACGCCTATGACCACAACTGGTCACTCCTAGCCAACAGCATCACGGATCTCCTGTTCCAAGAACCGTCTCCGTACCAGGCGTACCCTCCCGGTGGCAGTACACCCAATTTGGGCTACTATCCAGACCACCGCACCGCCTCCAGCCCACACCTTTCCCCCGGAGGGCTTTCTCGCCCAACCACGTCGTCGAGCTGGGATGATCGACAGTACGCGCGTCAAGCTCCAACCCAAACCCAACTTCCCCCGCAGGCCAACACGGCTCGGCAACGGCAGCCGCCGCCAAATCCTCCAACGCGGGCCTTGGGTGCTTACCCGACCTTGAACCATGCCCATTCTCGGACAAGTCTGCGGCCTCTTACCGAGCAACATGTTCGATCGTACTCGGAGCCAGGCACTGTGCCAACACCGGGTGTCCAGGCTACCCGCCCTTCACCGCCATCAACACAGCAAACTGATGACCCCGATGACCTAGAGGCTGCCATTTGTGACGTTTGTCTCAAGTCGATTCGATGCTCCCAGCCCAGGGTACAGTGCACAGTCTGCTACGACTATGACCTGTGTTTGAGCTGTTTCCACCAAGGGAAGACATCTAAGGGCCATGACATTAGCCACACTATCAGCCACGTCTCTGACACCGTGGTTCTCCGGTATGGTGATCTTGTACCTGTCCAGGAGACTGTGAACCCTCCGCGGAGCGAGGCAGACGGAAGGACAAACTGGACCATTGTAGATTTCCAACCAGGGACGGCGCAAAATCCGACCGACGAGACAATCAGCTCGCGGGTGCTTCACCTGTTCGACAAGAACTCTCACGCACGTTTCCTCGCATTCTGCAAGCCAGGCCACTACGGCATCGCCATCGACATTGGGGTGACGTTCGACAAGGGCCTGGGCCCACAAGCTCGACAAACTCTGTTACAAACGCAGGGTAAAGCTGGGTGGCTCAGAGTAACGCTCGGGAAGGCCAAGAACAATTCACAGTTCTTTGGCACCGCCTACAACGAAGACTCATTCACGGACGGAACCATGACCTCCACCTCTCTCCCAAACAGACTCTTGGATCCATTATGGGGCGCCATCAGCCAGATAGACCTCGATGACAAAATTCAGCTCCAGTCTAGCCGAATCCTACATCTGGACGGTAAAGCGGATGAGTCGGTTGCCGTGGGCCTCATTTTGCAGTGGTCCGGTGTGGCGGCCTTCCAGGATCCCTCCAAAGATCCCGTTGTCTCTTTAACAATAGAGAATGTTAGGTCAGTGAAACAACCAGCCCCTTGGCCCTTTGTCATCATGATACTGTTCTCACACGCATCATCAGGCTGTATAACATTGTCGATTTCTCCGAACCTTACGTCCGCGCAAGCCCCCCTCGACCGCAAGCGGTGTCAGCACCAGCGGCAGAAGAACCCTTGGAAGAGGACGAAGACGACCCGTCGGTGGAAGAGTTCCTTCAGGCCTTGTTGCAGATTCAGCGCGAGGTCAGAGACCGAGAAGAGAGGACTAGGTTGGAGGCTTTACTCAGGCTGCAGCTCCAACGGCAAGAGCAAGCCAAAAGGGACGCCGTTGCTCGGCTCTTCGCTCAGGCTATGCAAGAGGCGGTTCAAGAAGCGATGATCGAGGAACAGAAAAAGCGGCAACAGGCGGAGTTGGTGCGATTCCTACAAGCACTGGGCCTTTGATGATGAGTTGGCGGGCGTGAAAAGGATGCTATGTGGTGTATGTTTGTGTCTCTAATTGTTCAGTTGTAGGGATAGTTTGGATATATGGTAGATATATGAAGTAATGGCTCACAGAGAAACAAACACTTACCCCAGCGCAGACATTGGTTAGAATAATTCTAACGTACGTGATAAGCAAAAGAAGCCAGAATGCTTGTAGCACTTAAAGCTATTAAAAGCAATAAAAAAAACCTAATGTGTTAGGTACAGCAAAATTATACGACGTCCTCGAAACAACACTTCGTTTCCAACGTGACTGTCAGCCTACACGACGTGATATTCCAGCCAACTCACGCAAACTTACGGATTTGGAAGAGAAAACGATTATTCAGTATATCATTAATTTATATACACAAGTATTTCATCCCCGGCTTTCGTGTAACATAAGCGGGGCAGGAACCGTCGCGCCAACAATTAAATGATCTATCAGTGCAAGCACCCAGTGCTTGCACGCCTACCAATTGAGCCCATAAGTCGCTGGGGGGGTTCCGGCCCCCCCACTTCGTGGCCCCTGTGTATACACAGGGGTGTCCTCAACCCCCCCCATTCAATTGACTACCTACTTGTAATTATACAATCTTCTACCCCTTCTTCTTCGGATTCTTCTTCTGATTCTTCTTCTTCATCCTCCGAACTAGATTCCAGCCTTCCAGCCTCCCTCTGCGCCTGGCAAATGTTGGTGATGTCGGAAAACACGCCGTTAGGGTCCGGGGCGACCCTCCTCCTCCAAGAGGGCTTTAATCGCTCCACCGTTACCTCCAATTCTTCAATTCTTCACTTCTGTTAAGCCAATTAGAAGTCCTTTTGATCGAAATCCTTTAGGCTACCCTAGCACTAGAATATCTTCTAAATACAGTCATTGACAGGCACTAAAGGGCTTTAGCTAAAACTGCACCTTCTCGGAGGGCTGTGCTGTTCAATGGGCAGATATTAGCCGAAGCTGAGCCGGGGCTGATCTGGATTGATCAAACGCGACGAAGAGTCACGTGGCTATAAGCATGGGTGGTCGTCGATTTTAGGGTGGTGAAACAAAGTTTTCAACTTACAACCATTACACACTAAGGTGCTTTTATTTCAAGATAAATGATTACGCGTATACTGGATGTACCCAACTCTCTACGCAGTAGAGCTCTAGAAGGAGCTGCTGATATGCAGTGTTTCTCGGACTTGCTGCAGCCAAGAAAGCCCAGATTCCAATCTGGGCTGGCCCTCAAATAATAAGCCTGCAAGGCATCGGAATTATCTCACATTCGGCTAGTACTCAGCCGAGGCTGAGGCTGCCACCAAACCAGAAAGTGGTTTGGCCCATTGAACCCAAGTGGCAACATACAAGAGGACAAGGATAAATATTTGAGTGCACCCAAGTGTTGACTTGAATGGCAGACCCGTCCCCACGGACTACAACGACCTTTGAAACAAAATTCACGATGTCATACGGCTGGCAGCAAGGTGCACAGCAGCCCTTATACGGACAGCAACCTCTCCAGTATCCTTCCCACCAATATACCCAACCGTACCCCCCACATGGTCAACAGTTCCAACAACCCCAACAGCAACACCCCCAACAGCAACCAACCAGATTCGCCCACCTCGCCCATCTCTCCATGTACCTCCTCTCAGACCCCAAAGCCGCCGCCCGCGCCCAGCACGAAGCCCAACAATCAGCCATCTACCGCCAAGAGCTCCTCGGAATGATCACCCCCGAGCCACAGCTCACCGCCATGGACCAAGCGGCTATGATGGCCCTCAAAGTCACCACCGGCGCAGAATTCCTCTCCATGGACAAGATGGTCAACGGGGTCTTCAAGGCCGCTTACGCGCTGGAAACCCTCCAGGATATCTCCAACCGGGAGTCGGAAATCCTCACCCTCACGCGCTGGACGCTGCCGCGCGAGACGGGCATGGAGCTGCTGGTTGTTGATGTGCTGGAGCACAGGAGCACGAATGCCAAGTGGGCGGGGGGCAATATTGTGGTCAAGGCTAGTCGGCCTGTGGAGCTGAGGGTTAGGGGGAAGTGGGTTGCGGATCTGAAGAAGAAGACGAAGGGGAAGGGGTTGCAGACGGGGTGGACGAAAAGCTTCAATAAGAAGCCGGTGGACTCGATGGCGGTGGTTGGGGAGGGGAAGGGCGGGGATGTCCCGTTGGAGTTGGTGATCAGAGTAGAGAGGGCGGTGGTGGGGCTGGAGATGACGCCGATTTACAATGGGTTTTATAAGGAGTGGGTTGTGCCTTGTTGAGCGTTGAGGTTGAGGGCGGTTTGGGGCAAGGTGGTGGCTTGCAGGTAGGTATAAATGGTCCCTTTGAGTTTGGTGGCTGACTGGGAAGGGGGTTTGAGTAAGCGGCAAAATGCGTCGAATACTGCGAGGCAACAACATTGTTATACCCTAAAGTTGCCCTCAGCAATTTCCATGTTCGTGCGTGATCCTGGGCCGCTCCTGAGCTAGGGTGAGCCATGGGTGAGCCTAACTCGCACAGCCGTGTGGCCTAATTTTGGACCGTCGACTAAAGTCACCATCTGGAAATTCCGGTACATTCTTCAGTTTATACTAACCATACCGCATAGGGTACGCATAACGACCTAAATCGGAGTGGGTCAGCGAGGTCGGCCCGGGGGTGAACCTTCCGGTACTGGGGCTCGGGGATCGGCTTGATTCGGAGGTCGATCGTAGATAGTTAAAAGATTTCCCAATACAGTGGGTACAAAACAGTGTTATTAATGCTGCTAGAAAGAGAGTAAGAGAAAAGAAATAATTATCCCAGGGTGCCTCTGCTTATATAAGCTAACTACCACTCATTCCAAGGGCGAACTTCCGACCACATCGGGGCGTCCACATCGGAACCTTTTTAATTAATCTAGCCTGGACCAATCGTACCTCCTTATCGCTTATCGTTCCCTTATTATACCTCCCATGGTTGGGCCGTGACAGCTATACAGTAGGACATAATTAAAGAGATCAATTGACAAAACGATTTACTTCATTCCTATGGGCAAAGATTCCTGCGGCGACAAAAATGGTCAGCAGCATCATCACGAAGCCGCAGCCTGGGGACAAGATGGTTGCCAACACCACATTTGACATCTTGATTCAGACGCGCAATATGCATGTCGGATTCCAGACTAACCCGGCGGCTTCGGGCCTCTGGCGGCGCCCGATCCGCCGAATTTCGTCTTCTTCCGGGGCATCAATGACGTGGGTGACGAAAAGGGGCTTCTTCGTGCGCAGGTGACGGGCGGTCTGCGGGACGGGGTGTACAGAGCCTGCACTATGATTGCGGCCAGGAACCATCAGCCCGTGCTGATGCCGATCACACAACGAGGGGCCCAGAACGATTGCGCGAGATTTGTCGTCGTGGAAATTGTGAGAGAGTGGTGGCAGCTTTGGAGAAGACTTACATCCCCTGTCACATCTCCCTTATCTCCTCTTGTCTGCTATCATAATCGGCTGTTGCTTATTCCCGCCATTAAGCGCTATGTAGCTTATATGCATGACAATATCTGCCACGGTGCCGTCGTCGAACATGTGAAAGCCCACGGACAGCTGGAAGCGCCAGCTAATTACCACCCCCACGTCTTCAAAGGGGCGGTAGCGGTCCGTGAGCGTGATCTCGTGGCGGCCCGTGTTGGACTGTGCGTAGAGCCGAGGGCCTAGGCAGAGATATGGACCTGGAAGACGGTGAAGCTTGGGGTTTTCGGAGATGCAGACGTAGAGGGAGGTTGCCAAGCCGAAGAGGTTGGCGAAACCCGGGAGGCCGTTGCTGGAGCTGATTATGAGGGAAGTCTGGTTGGAGAAGGGACATTCGAGCTTGAGCTGATGGCGTTGCCGAATGCGTCCCACCAGTCAGGAAGTGAGTTGTACGTCTGGGGCTTAGCATTTCCCCGCTTGGGGATCTCCTGACCCTGGGTCCATAGACGTGCGACGCTATAACGTAAGTAGTACTCGATTGTGTTAGGGATAGCCTTGAGGATGTTCTGCCGAAAGTCAGGCAGTGGTCGTAGTACCTAATCGATCATGATCTCGATGTCTTCATGCCCATCCACTGCATGCACGCCACGGGCTGGTTGCGTGCCACCACGGACAGCAAGAAGGGGTCATCGCGCCATGCCGTGACGGCCGTGTCCTCGGTCTGCGGCTCAAGCTGCAGGAACGTCTTCTCGAGGGTCTTGAACGGCCGGAACTTCCAGTACGTAGAGTTTTCGCTGGACGAAGTCGTGGCGGCACCAACGGCGCGGCTTGTGCCGCAGCGGGTCCTGCGCATCTTCGCTCGGAGCCATCAGAGTGGCCAGCCCAGGGCGGAGGAAGGGAAGATGCTGGAAAGGTTTTGATTGTAAAAGAAAACCGCCTGTTGCCTAATCCTCTCGACAGCCTAGTGACACTACGGGGTGTGCCGAAAGAGCTAGAGTGGCCGCATATTCGATGTCAGTCAGCTAGCGCCGTTGTCAAAATCCACCTGCGTAACGTCGAAATGTTGCTTGTCGATTATGAGGAGACCATCGGTAATCTTATCCCCTATGGGTTTTTGGCAGTGACCAAGAGGAAAAATGGAGAAGGAATACGCCACAACAAATGAGAAACGCAGGAATGATGTTAGATGAACGGTCCAATGCGAGATCCGATTTAGTGAAGGACAGTAGTAGTATATGCTAGAGAATGCTCTTATCCGCTCCAGACCTTTGGGCCGGGAATAATATAGCTTGCCGGCCGATCGTACGAATAGCCTGCTGCCTGCTTGTGGATGTTCATGGCAATGCCAGGATCACTTTTAATCGTTAGTACATGCGGCGAGCTAATAAACAGGACGATAATCTCACGATGACTTGTATGCTCCCGGAAACTTTACCAAGGGACCGGGGGTACCGTTGCCGCCGTTAGTTACCTTCACTGCAAGGTGTTAGATCGTATCCCAGTCTCCTTTTCAACGAGGCAACAAACTTTGGTAGCAAGTCATGTACAGCTGAGCGGGTTGGGCGTGCAGCGCAATAACCTCTGCGCGAACCAGATATTCGCCTGACGGAGTGCTCTTGGGAACTAATACCACTGGTCAGCAAGGATCGGGTGTGCTTCTTTAATGCGGGCGTCATACTAATAAACGACTTCTTTCCGCAGTTCTTGTTCATCTTCTCGGTTCCCCAGGCATCCGTAGTGGTGATGCTAGGGTCTAAGCCGTCTTCGGCCACCTTGAACCAGTCGGATGAGCCGTCCGCAGTAGCTGCATTCGCAACTTTGCTCATGTAGACAATGACTGGGCCATAATGATTGCCTCCGATCGCGGAGTCCTTTCCACATTTTCTCTCCCCATTCGGTTGAGGGTGCATCTCAACAGTCAGGCTCTCGCCAGCGTCGATTGAGCAGGTGGCACTTGCCTTGGCAGGTCCGGCGTTGCATCGCATGTCGGCCCCACCGAGGTTTGTGACCGGGCTGTTGCTCTTCGGTACACGGGCGCAGGACGTTCCTTTATCTTCAGCAGCAACCCACAGCTGCTGGAAGAGGGAATGGGCGTTTGCTGCCGAAGCGGCGAGCAGAAGATGGTGGAGGTACTTCATCGTTCCGGAGGATGGCTCGAGGAAGACGATCGTGTCCGTGAGAAAGATTTGAGAGACTCCGCCGGTTATAAGGACAAAGCTGTGACCATCTACCGCGGCCCTTTCCTCCTTGTACACATTGTGTGTCGTGTAAATAAATTATGGCGGCAGGGGGTACCCATAACATCGAGAAATATGCCGAATGCCGGTAGGATGGGGTAATGTGGGGAAAAGGATACTAAACGCCCCACTTAAGTAGATGAGTTGAGAATGCGGCTTTTTCCACGCCAATAGTCTTGAAATGACACGCGGGGGGCTTATATATATATAGACAAGCTCACGGGGCCTGTCTTTAATCTAGTACGGCTTGCACGGGGCCGTTTCCGGACAGTGTTTCCCATTTTTAGCGGATGACAATTTTAGTCGAGGCACCAAAACTGGGCCACGCGGCTGCGCAGGCCAGGCTCACCATAGTTCACCCTGGAGCAGTGACAGCTCAGGACCATGCACAGACATGGGAATTGCTGAGGGTAACCCGTGCGTAAAACATAGGTTTGTTATTGCTGAAATAGAAAACCAACTGTCAATACTACGGCGAGTTCTAGAAAGAAAGAACGAAAGAAAGAAAGAAAAGAATCCAAAGAGGCCATGTGCAGGTACTAGTCCTGAAGACATGCTAGTCAGGGGATGGATATGCTGACCGGAAGAGAAATATGGTCCCGAATTTTGGCCTAGAGTATACCAGTACATGACTTGGGATGATACATAACATCCCAGCTCGAATTTTAGAATGGTACATGATGTCCTAGCTCGGAATTTGGGATGGTATATGATATAACAGCACCGATTAGATGCCCTAGAGTATACTAGTATATAATGGGATGAGTTAGAATATATCAGTACATGCCCTGGGATAGTATATAAGATTACTTTATCCCATCTGAAGTTACCCTATACTGCCGATCCCCCGTGCGCGAATACTGTAAAACCCTCTCAACAAGTCTACTCTACCTTGTAGCTCGATACTTTCTTGGCCGACCAAACGTGACTCTATCACCACTCCTTCCATGTACTGAGATGACAAGCCCCGTTCGAGTCCATGGGGATTGCAGATAACGGTGAAGTAGCCGGCAGGCTTTCACTTACTTATTTCCTAGGAAACGAACCTTAGCTTTATATTTGGGATATAGCAGCCATAAAATTTCACTATATATCCAGTTCCTGTATGTGATCAGTCACCAGAACGCTTACTAGATCGCCAAGGTTGGAGGTAGAACTTCTCGACAGACGGATATATCAGGGATGGGGTGAGTGATTTGTGAGGTGGAAGTCCCTAAAGCGTCTCTTCCCTTAAGGCTGAATAGTTAATGCCCAGAATTGGGCCCAGTGGTCCAGGATTAGGGTGCAGCTTAGAACTTAGTGTAACGGCCCGAGTCCTAAAGACGTTCCCAACGTTGGCCTTTGAAACACTCCTAAGGTCTCTATTTCGTATAAGAAAATGCATGGGGGCGCTATTATCGCGGATATGCTTACAAACTGAACGAAGGTTGCAATGATGATGCAGCTTGGCAACTCTTTTTACGGTCTTCTCCCATTTGACAAAAGGACGGCCGGGAGTATTGAGATGAGCGGCCGAGAAAGGGGGTGGTGCGGGTGGATGGGGATTTTGAGGGCAGCTTTAGGGTAAAACAACACATATACGGGTTAATCAGGTGCCCATATCAGATTGAATTCTCGAGTCTCACATAGGTATGTGTTCTGACTTGCCATAATAAGCGAAGAAGCTATCACGATGAAGGCAGGGGGTAGTATCAGAGCTCTCGTTGGCAGCTACACCCTCCTAAATGCCACATCGTGAGTCCACTCCAGCTGTCTGTACATAAGTACCTATCTAATTTGTATACCTATTGACAGCTATCCCCACAACTCCTCCATCCCCGCCTCTGTCGACCCCAACTGGGTCGGAATCCTCACCTACACGCCATAGGGTTGCATGCCAGCTGTTATGTTATCCACCGACCTCGCGGTGCGCCCCCTGAGCCTCGGCTGGTCGGCGAGGGCAAACAACTCGTTATCCGACTGGGCTCTAGTCGGTCAGAGCCCGTTCTCAATTGCGGGACGCTTCCGCATCAACCCCGAACTGCCTGCCTCCGAGACGGAAGGCCAGGTTCTGCATGGGCCAATGGAGGCAGCGAGTGTTCCGTCGTTTGCGGGGAGTACTGAGACAAGGAAAAATACTGTCGAGAGGCGTGACGATCCGCTTTACCTACATGTAGATGCTATACGCCGTATTGACTTTTCCGCGACGTCTTCATACGGCCGCAAGGCCTAGGTTTTGATATCATCGACTATGCCGCATTCTCAAGAGACCTGTTCCAATGCAATCAAAACCTCTGACGATGTGACTGAGCATTCCCGGTATGAAATGATAGTGCAAAGAGACGTTCTCCTATTCTATGACCACCCAGAACCCCTGAATCTGTCACCGTAAGACGTTCGTCACTTCTACCATCGGGACAGTCCAGCCCCATCTGCTATGACCCCCACGCCTTTAGCTGTTCTGGTTTCAATGCTGTCCCCAACCACCACCCAAATCTCCCCTGCTACTGCGCCCCGTTCACCCCCCTGCCTCTCCTTCACACAGGGGATGAATACTCTGACAGAATCCTGCAACTGTCTGACACCCATATCCTACCTAGAACTGCTATCCCCTACTATGAAAGACGTTTAGATCAGGTAGTTTGTGGCGAAGCCGGCTCGGGAGATGGATCACCAGTGCTCTCATCACCTGTTTTTCTAGAACTAACCAAACCTTCGATGCCTAGTTCCTTTAGCATATAGGTGGAATTTGGATTAGCCCGGGCGAGAGCCTTGCTGAACGGGCTGTTTTGATCGTTGTATGGCGGGGTTTTACCACATTGGTGTTTGAAACCACCCTTGGTAATCCATCCTGGATCGACGCGAGCGTTGTACCACACGTCCCAGACGCTGAGCTCGGCGAACTTGGCCGGGTTCACGAGGTCAAGGCCCAACAGCCTCCAGGTAAAGGCGCCGATGTGCAGGCAACGGCACAGATAGCCACACCCAAGCCCCCCGTCAAGGTACTTCTGTCGAACTCCAAACATCTGCCGAGAGATGTCTGAGGTAATCTCCTCTCGCCCAGCATTGATCTTTATAACGTCCTCTCCGATGATGCCCTGGAGCTTTGTGGGAGTCTTTATGGGCTGTTTGGAGTGCAGAACAAGGAATTTGACGGCGAGTTCAAGCTCTTTTTGGTGTTGGCGTGGGAAAACTAGGCAGATAGCTAACCAACAAAGCAACTCTGGGACCCATCTTTCCAAGTCCGGAGACTCCAGTGCCCCCCAAGGTGTAGGATTGGGCCGATCGAAGGCCGTAAACCAGGCGGCGACGTGAAATTCCATCGCTGCTATGAGGGTGTATTGGTAGGCGATGAGAGTAATGTCGGAGAGCATGTACGGGCTGATCTTGCGTGGGACTTGGTCGTCCCTATTGCGTCCATGTATGATGCTCATGACTATGGCAAAGGCCTTTGCGTCCCACGGCCCCGTAACGTCGAGGCGGTATGGTTTCTTTTCGGGGGGCCCAGGAACCTCTATCAAGTCCTCCTTGAAGGCGTGGGACGCCAGGGACAGATGACGTGATGAGACGAGGAATGTGGTAGTAGTTCGTTCCGGGGCCGGTCCTGGTTCTGGTGCCGCGGATTTATGTTCTGGTACCAGTTCTGGTTTCGGGCCCGAGTCCGTTGGGCTGCTGAGACGAGCCTTCTTGGACAGCCGCGTACCCCCCCGAACTTCGGATGGAATGGTGGCTGCGGGCAGTGAATTTGTAAACGTGAGAATGGTATCCCCGAGGGGATCCATGGGGATACCATACTGATCCAATTCTTCTGACATCGGGTGATAGCGGTGGTCAAGAGGGGAATGGGGAATGAAATGGGTGTGGGGGAAATTGAAGCAGCTGAGGGAAACGTGGAAAAAGAAATATATAGAGGTACCTACCTACCTTGCATTTCCAAACTGCCTAAAGTTCATGAAAAACTTACCTTATTGATTGCGCGTGCAGAAGTGTCCTATGTTTTGCATAGGTACCGTCTCCAAGTCATTAAGTCTTTTGAGACGTCAAGGTCTGTCAACCTTATTGATCAGCGGTGGCTGCACTGCAGGCTTTACGTGCATCGTGAGAGGTCTTCGACGTATTGGAGTAGTCTGTGAATAAATGCAGAAAGTATCGTCATTACAAGCGAGACGCAGGCTAAAAGTGAAGAGACAAAATTATTCTTTTCCAAAGGAACCCTCACAGAAACTTTACTTTCCTAAGTCGCTCAAAGTCAAATATTTTAAGCTTCCGCCCGCCATTTTGAACGCAAGTTTACAGCTCACTGGCCCCCACGAGATGGTACGAGTATGACAAGCGACTCCAATTTCGCACCATAGGCTGACCACAGACGAACTCGCTTGCGGTTAAGTTGGTAACCACCATATACAGTGTGCCCTCTGCTGCGCGATCCGATCTGAATACACCCATCTCTTCCGGTGGACGGGGATCTATCCATGTCCTACCATGAACCATGTTTTCAAATCTGACAACTCTCGGCGGAAAACATCAGACCCAAGCCTCAGAGTGTGGGACGATAGCCGGAATGTGATGAGCTTTGGCTGGGAATCAAGTGATATCGACGACCCTGAGAGTCTGGCTCTCTTGTCCAAAGGTTCATCGGGTTAGCGCGGGCTGGCTGGGGCTTGTTTCGCAGCAAGGAACTGGAATTGCGTATCAGCTCTGCAAACGGCGAGGGTGACATCCCTAGAGGGATCGATGGTATGGTCCCACATGGCGGTGGGAAAGAACTTTCAGCTAGACTCAAGAAAAGAAGAGTTATCGAGTTTCGGACTAGGTTCTTCTTGGGAGGGCTAGTCTAGTTGCTCAGGTTGGACGCGGACAGATGTCGTTTTGCTGCCACACCGCAGTCTGGTGCCTTTCATGCGGTGGTGGAGTTGGAAGGAGCACAGACGGGTTACGGTGACTAAATATTTTGCTGCTGTCAGTTGGCGGTGGAGGCGATTGGCCGAAAATGAGCTGAAAACAACAGTCGCACCTGCGTAGGTAGGTCTGTTTAGGTATCCACCTACCGTATCGAGTTTGAAAGGCTGTCCCACAACTTCATGTTTTATCAGACCAATTTGCCAGCCTAAATTTGATTTAACACTGGAATCTTTGCATCACCGTTGCACACTTCGTTCCGATCAATCGATATTCACCCGTATTGGTGTATCCGGGGGATTGGCCTCTCCTACTCGATCGTCTTCCACAAAGGCTTGTATTAGCCACCTTATTCCACTTGAAACATCTTGGAAGCGTACCTTAGCCTGTTGAAAAGACCTTATCTGTCATAGATTATTAAAACTGGGAATCTTTAGTTACTTTCGTGGCCAAGCCACAGGACGAATGAAGAGAATCTGAAATGGGCTTTAGCTGAATCCTGACTGAATCGAATGTTGCAGAGGAACAGCCCCTGGCACCTCGCAGCAATAACTTCACCCTGAGGATAGGAGCGGCCCTTCATGGTTATCGAGAACCGCGTATATTCCTAAACTATTTGCACGGAAATGCATTGGTCTGTCTTGTTGGAGCTACAATCTGGGAACGAACCAAAATCTAATTGCCTCGGTTAAACCTTTGTTGGCTGACGCCAAGAACGCATACCGACAACAGGAGCAATTACCCAACGGAATTTCATCAACCAAAAAGGGTTTCTAGCGCGGTTAGTTTAGTGGTTAGAATTCTCGCTTCCCAATCCCATGTTGGACCAGCGAGGGACCCGAGTTCGAACCTCGGATCGCGCAGCTCGCTAGTGCCCATTGGTTTCTTTTTTGCCTGTTGATTGTTTGACATCCATGACCTATTTTCGCATGTTTATTACGGCCAGCCTTGAACATCGCGATATTCTGTTCCTTTTTCCTTTCTCTCTTTTTATGGATGTGGGTGTAGAGGGCAATTTATACAGACAGAGAAGTACGAAGAAAACAGATGTACGCCATTCAGGGGTTTGTTGTGGGATGGCCATCTCACCTCTGCTAAAAATTGCTAAAACTACCCAATGCTACTTGTGTGTTCCGGGGTCTTATGTCTAGCACGGCAACTTGCTCCCACAGAGCGTTGTTCTGCTCGGTGGTATATTGGGAACAGTTCCCCCACCTCGAGCAATACTTTGCTCACGGCAAGTGAAGAGTTGGACAAAGAGGGGCAGGGCACCGTCATCAAAACACTGTCCTCAACCCGAGCGGCGAACACGTCTGCAAAAATAGAACACCGATGCATCAACTGCTATGGGTATGCTTATTACCGCAACGAGGATAACTTAACGCGATCGCCATGACAATCACAACACTGTTGTCGGTGTATCTCTGCCAAAAGCCAACTGTTCCATATCGTACAATAGATGCAAATAGTGATATAGGGTTGTTCTACCCAAACGCCAGGTCCTATGCAGTCGTGCGAGTGCCGGTTATACGAACGCATGCATTTCCGATGCTCCTCTAAATAGTTCAGCCCCTCCCGCTTCCCGTCAAACTCAATTCTCTTCTTTCCATTGCTCATACCATAAACGACTCGCCACATCCACACTGCTCCTCTGCCAGCACCAGTCAGTCTTATTCGAACGCCAAAGACGAACGGGGAATACTCACTAATATTCGGATTCCGGAACACAAATTTCTGACTCAGCTTATCCTCCACCCAATCCATCTCGCTCCCAATGATGCTGAACAGCGCTTTGCTGTCGATCAGAACCCGCACGCCGTCCTGCTCGACCGCCTCGTCAAAAGTGCCTGCCTTGTCGACGTATTCGAGATGGTACGCCAGGCCACTGCAACCACGGTTGCGTACGCCGATCTTGACAAGCTTCGGGTCTGGTTGGTCGAACATGGTGCGCAGCTGGTCCACCGCAGCGGGCGTGAGCTTCATGGCGGCCTTGCGGGGCGCGCGCAGCTTCGATCTTGGCTTCACGGCGGGTTTCAAGTCTGAGGGGGCTTGTGACGAGGCGGGCTGTTGGGTAGCGCTTGCTGGTGAAGCGAAGCTCGATCGAGAGGTCTGGGCTGCTTGCTCAGATATTGAGGCAGCGGGCGCGGGGGTTGCGGGGTGATCTGGCGGTGGTCGGGTTTCGTGTACCCTCGGGAGGAACTCTACGGGTTGTGTGATTGAGGTATCGGGGACGGCGGCATTCCGTGGCTGCGCTGGCGGCTGCGAGGGGAGGGTGTAGGACTGGAAGGCGGCGACAGCTAGGGTGGGTGTCGAGGAAATTTGGCGCTGCTGCCGGAGAAGTGTTCGCCGACAGTCGAGACAGACGGAGAGCGTCCTCCTGGACAATAGACGGGGCGCGTTCATGGTGTCGGTTCTCTGATCGAGTTGGAGGATAGGGATCGTTAAATGGGGTGTTTGAAGGTGCGAGGATCGAGGCTGGCAGACAAACAATTGAGGATCGAGACTGGAGATGTTGGATTGCAAAGCACAAACATTCGCCTGCGCTCGGCCGCGGTTGGCGGCTCGGTCAGCCGAGCGATGACATGACGCCAAGTCTTTCGGGTCCGCCCGGTTTCCATCGGCCAATCACGGCGCAGGTATTTGGCAGCGCATCACGGCCCAATTCACAGCACCAGCGTCCCCACTCAGGGGAAACGGTCACCGCGGCTGCTTCAAAGCCGCAACAGACAGCAGACAGACGCTGCATCTCCAGTTGAATGCTTTCTTGAAGGTGATATTCTAATGAGGAAGAAAGCCCGCTATTCCCGTTAAGCCCTATACAATTCATCATGAAATGTTATCTCGTCATCAGTGCTGGGTCACGCCTGCCACGTTAACCATCCAATCTCAGCGCATCGTGTTGCACGCATTCTGGTGCTCATCAGCCGACTCATTCTGCGACCAATAACTTCACATCCTCGACCGCAGCCCTTGCCATCTTCTTGAGAAGCGTCCTCTCGTCCGCCTCCCTGTACTTCTCCCAGCTATCCATGCCCTCTTTGGCCTGGATACTCAATGTTTCGTATCCCTGCTTGATCACCTCGGCGACTTGGAGACTCGTCAGCTGCGATCCGATACGTCTCCCCGTCGCCGCTTTACCGCCTCCGATCCCCCGCTCGGCTAGCATCTCTTTGTAGTGTGTGCTGACGTTGACAAGCGTGTCGATGGAGTTGCTTGGCCGATTTGCCAGTTTATAAATGTCCCGAAACTTAACAAGCACCTCTCCTGTCTCCACCACTTTGTAAAACAAGTCATCATACGCTGCCGGTGTCGGGAGGAAGGCCTCTCCAGATGACAGCCCAAGCGCGATGAGGTTCACCACGTGGTCTAGCAAGGTATTAATGTGCGGCGCGTCCTTCAGATCGCTCGCGTAGGTCGTGAGGAACCGGATTAGTGATAATAAGGAACGGAAAAGATCTGCCCAGTGGTACTGAAGTCGTGTACGCGAACGCGACATGTAGCTGATGATCCGTAGGAGTATGCCGACGCAGAGCGTGTAAAGCCCAACGTCTAGGCGACGTCGGAGGTTGTGGTTTATTGCGTCGATCATGGTGTCTAGCAGCGCCGTCGCCACGATGCGTTCGCCCTGCACGAGGGGCAAGTATGGCGATCGTTGGCGGCAAAGTCGGACAGCCACTTTGCTGTCGTCGCTGCACATCCTCTTACAAAGGACAGGGTCCTCAATGAGAAGGCGAAACACCATGAGGCATAAGTGGGAGTAGAGTGTTGTTCGATGTGAGAGGTGGGCGTGTTGTAGAAGATATGAACTAAGTGAGATAAAAGATGCAAACGGTTGTTCCTCTCCCTTTTCCGCTACAAGAGCGACGAGGTTATAAGAGAACAGCTTGTTCGCATGTGTGAAATCGTATGTGCCGAGCAGAATTGCTGCTTCCTCCTTTGGACTGCGTTTTGTTAGCAAACAGCCTGGTCCTCAAGATAGGGGTGATGCTCACAGTTCCGAAAACTTCTGCTTGACCGTCTCAGCGTCGTAGACTGGCTTCGGCACAGGTTTGCCCCCAGGAGCAATGGCTCCAAGCCCGATCATACTCAGCGTGTTGGCAATTGTCCATCCCTCCGGTAGATCGTCCTGTACAGCAATGTACGGCCCCCGTAATGTCTGGCACGTGTATCCTACACTCCTAATGATCTTCTTGATGGTGACCTCGTTGACAAAGTCGTTCAGTCTGAGCTGATAGGGATTCTGGAACTCAAACTTGTTGTAGTTTGCCAACAACCCGATCAGGGTAAACGGTGCGCCTATCCTCTCCGGTGTGTCGGCATCTTGTATAAACTGGGTAGGTCAGCTTCGGCGCTACCTTGTCCCATTGCCAGCTCAGCCCAAATATTCGCCTACCTTCATCACCGAAGGGAATAAATCCCTCTGGATAAAATATGTGAGTAGTGTGGTCTGGTATGCCCCTGATGTAACAGCAAGAGCGACTTCCACTGCCTTTTGCCGTAAATCCACTGTCATCACCATGTCAGCGTGGCTCCCTAGAGTTGCATCCATCTCAGCCCCGGGCAAACTAACAGCTCCTGCCATTTCTTATGATCGAGTCCAGCGCCCCCACAAAGTCTGTAAACACTGTGTCGACATGGTCCAGCCCGGCGAGCACTTCGATGATATCGGAGCTCGGGTTCGTATACTTCTTTGCTAGGACAGCGATGAGGAAGGTGGTCAGGGTCTGTGGCGCGCAAGGTATCAGTCAGATCGCATTCCCAACAGCAGCAAGCACAAGGGCGGTATCGCCTTGGGGGAGGAGGGGGAATGTTTGCTCACGTCCAACGCGTTCAGGTCGGCAACGCCATGCGGTTTGCGTAGCGCAGCGACGGCCCGTAGGAACAACTGTCTCGTCTGGAGGTCGAGGTGCACCAGCTCGCTGGGTGCTATCTGATCGAGGATGCGCCGGAGCGCCGGTCGGTCCGGCTTGAGCACAAAGAACTCGCGCCAGAAGCCTTCGGATTTGTCGCCATCGTCGTCGTCCTAAACGTGCCAGGCCATCAGCAACTGCTCTCAGTTTCCCTGGCGCTCTAGTCCTGGGCCGCGGGAGCAGGAGCGCCGGCGCAAGATAAAATAAAATAAAAGTTGCAGAACGGCCGACCATGCAGGACGCATTGGAGCTCGGGAGGACAAACCTTGAACAGCTCCTCGTAAAGCCTCACGATCTTGGGCGTGAAGACCTCCGGCCTAGGCTGGTGTGTGAGAGGGGATTGCTCCATAAGAACACAGGACGAAGCTCGTTTATTTCGGCATGTATCGTCGCCATCATCTGTAGCAATTTGGCGGTTTTCGGGAAGCGCGCCCGTGCTTGGCAGCCCGCCAAATCGCTAATGGCACAGATACACAGTGCGAAAGCGACAAGAGAAAGCACAGAGCGCCCGGATACAGTGCTAACTCAACAGTGCAGAGGAAACAGTCCAACAAAACAAGAGCCCGGTGCTTCGCAGCGTGTATTTCGCTATAGGGGTGAGGCGAAATGTGATATCTCCGCTATCAGCGTTGAGTATTGATCAACGTAGAGTTGCGAGGAAAATTGCGTTGGTGCAGTGAGCTGTCTCACCCCCTCGACAGCAATGGCGAGGGACAAGCTGCATATGCGGCAAGGGGCTAGGTGGCCAAAACTGCATGATAATAATAACAAGCCCCCTTTCCTCATCACGAGACGTGTATCAAAAGTAAAAAATATGTTCCCATTAACTATGTGATGTGAGGCTGCAACAGAACCAACTCTCCGTTGTTCTCTTTCATACAGTAATGCCCTCTCCGTCAACCACTCTCCCTAGTCACCAGTTCGCTAATCTACGCCGTCTTTTTCGTACAGGATTACGACCATCAGAATACTTCTGCTCTCCGTCTCGTCCCGAAGCAGCCTTCCTCAAAGGTTTTCTCTCTCGCCCTTTTGAACACCAGCATCATCTCACCATCCAAAGGTTTTTTTGTCTATCTCCGCCTCCTTTCCACCACATTCCCACCGAAACAGGAACTCCTGTAGAACAGGGCCCGCTCAATCTGAAGAGTCGGGACAGGTATCTGAGACACGAACGAGCCTCATAACAAGAAGGTAGAGCAAAATAGAAATGAACAAAAGCGTGCTAGTCATAAAGGTCATGTAGGGAAGACGCCCTATGCGTTGCCATACCGGGCTGTGCCTCGCAGGACATGCAGGAAGACCACAAAGCCAAGGAAGATATAAAATAGATGGACGCCTGAAGATTCGCTCATGACGTGACGAGATGGAATATCGAAGAGGACAAGAACAAGGATGGTAATGTTGGATGAAGTAGCCGCCAACCCACCAGTGCGGTGCATTTGCAACCCAGCGCCGACTCCATAATGCCTGAAAACTCCAAGGCTGTAGACCAAAGAGCCGAAAGAAGACGTAGAAAAGAAACACGCATCATATACCCCAGCTGCCTCTCCGCTCCCGGACGCCCCATGCCAGTGGGCTGATCCCATCGAGATCCGGGTGCTGCCTCGCCCACTCGAAGATGTACAGCTTTAGCGCCTTCCAGCGTGGGCATCGATCCTCTTCGCGAACGCCATCCTTCTCTTCACTATCGAGCATGATATGGCCTGTCGCCCGGAGTTTCTTGCCGGTCGACAAAACAGGGCGTAAGTCGTCCTGAGTTTCGCCATTCACGCCGTTGGTCGCATGCTGCCCATTAGCTTGCCGATGATGCTCAGCGCCCCATAGATTCTCCATGATTGCCAAATCGTCAACCTCGAGCTCATCCACGCTGATGCGGCTGATCTTACTCAGCTCCTCGTCATACTGCCTTGCTAGCGCCGGGTAGCCGAGGGAGAGGTAGTTGTAGACCTGCGTCACGAACTTGTCGTCAAATTCGGCCGCAATTTTCTCTTCGATCTCGGCCGCTTCCTTCTCGTGCTTGAGCTTTTCGTCCAACCCCTGCAGATTATGAATCATGTGCAGGCCTTTGGGTGCCAGTCTCTTTGTTCGATGCTCTGGGTGGAGCGATGGATGCACTGCCGGTGGTGAGTGAGATGACGGCGACCTGGGGTTTGGTGCGGTACCCGCCCTGGTAACCGCCACTGGCGAGGGTTCCTCGCTCAACATTATTGGTGCGGTCCCAAACGCGCGAGCGAACGGGTCGCCAGGCGACGAAGTCGGCAACGGCGTGTTAAGCATGACGGGGCGATCCAGAGGAACTAGCTTTTCTGTCTTGTTGTCCGTGTAGCAGTACCCACGCCAGAGACCATGCTCCTCGGAGTAGTCTCGGCTCGATCCCTCCATCGTGGCCCCCGTTTCGAGATCCCAAAGGTGGTCTGGTTCCAACTTCGTCTGCTTCGGCGAGGGGCACATGCGAAACTTTAGGTCCTGTCCCAGCATAGGCGGCGAAGCCTTCGCCCGCAAACGATGGGCGTTGCGCGCCCTCTCCAACGACATGTCTCGCTCTTGAGGAAACGGCATGAAGGGAGAATGGCGCCCAAAGCTCGTCTCGGGTGGGATCTGCGAGACCGGGGCATACGGCATGGCGGCGACCTTGCCTGGCGGGGCAGATGGAATATAAGGCATAAACGTCTCGCCAATGGGGCGGATGGATGGCGACTCAGGGGGGATGTACGGCATAAAGGATTCGCCAATAGCAGGGAGCGGTGATTCAGCACGCAACAAGGGCATGTGCGTCTCGCCAATTGGACCCAGCGAAGACGACGGTGGTCTCGACGTCCACAACGGCGAGCTGGATAAAGACTGCCTTGCGGTCCTCGTCAACCCCATGGCATCACTCGGCGGGCTGCCGATGCTCATGTTGTCCAGATCCAGCGTGTCCACGCGATCAATGTCCCTCCCCGCCACATGGAGGGAATGCTCCTGCATCTCCTTGAACGCCCAGCTGATATCCTCTTCAGAAGAGTTCCGCCGAGACTGCATGTGGTCCCAAGGACCCCTAATCTTCGGCCTCCCCCTCAGGCTGTCATCATCGTCAGACCCCTCCCGCACGTAAAAGTGCTCGGCACCGCCTATACGCTGTCCGCTGTTCGGAAAGGCACTCATGGCCACCTCCTGCAGCTTCTGCTGAGCATCGCGGGCCACCAGGTTGAAGAACCCCCCGGCGATCTCGTCATCGCACGATTCCCTCCGGCCGTGCCCCCCCTGTCTGGACGGCGTCGCTGGTATCGCGGCATGGCTAAACTTCTTTCGCGGTTTCGGAGCATAGATGTGATTGGTGTAAGGTGTAATATCGGTCTTGTCCGTGGGCCTGGTCGCGGGCCCCTCGTCACCAGCTCGCCTTGACCTCCGTACCGAAGATTCGACAAGCTGCGGAGCGAACCGCCTCTTCCCCCGAGGGGGCGGAGAGGGAGAGCGCGGGGACGGACTGGGCGTGAGCTCGCCGGGTGGTGCGTGTGTTCGGTACTTCTCAAATGTGGTCTCGATTGGTATCGGGGCAAACCGCAACCGCGGCCGGTCTCGGGGCGTGGCCATCAACGGCCGAGGCAGCGAGAGGTGCGGATGGAATTGATGCTTGTTGCCGACCAGAGGGTCGAAGGGGGCAATTGCGACTCGGGCTGTCATGATGATCGTAAGTGGTTTGCAGAGACATTGGGATTAGAATGTAGGTTACAGTAGAGATCGGGCGACAAGCAAAGGACCTCTCGAGGTATAGATAGCACGAGAATACCGACGCTTCCGAACTAGAGCCGGTGGAATGAGGTGGCGAGACTGTCAACTGTTGTGGAATGTCGGGTGCCCAACGCAAGAGTTGGAGAGCTGCTGTCACTCGCAACAGCAGTCTGCAACCTTTTGGGCAGAAGGGCAGCCAAACAAGCGGGGAGGGAGAGAGTAGGAGGGCAAAGGCAAGGAGGCGGTCACAGGAGCCAGGGCAACTGGTATTGCAACATCCAGCTGCCCGCGCTAGCACCAGCGTGAGATACGGTGACCCGCCGTGGCAGGAAGTGGGTGGTAGATTCACCGAGTGGGGTGAATGTGGGTCGCGCCCAAGTATTGAGACAGTGCGAGAAAAGGGGGTTTGGGCTAGACTGATACCGCGTGACCTCAGCCCCCCACTCTGGCGCGTTGAGCTCAGACAAAGAAAGGAGTGATGTCAGGGGCCACACGGTGCTGTGGCGGTCACTGCACTGTCTATCGACTTTTGCCCAAGCCCCCTCAACGATTTCCGGACTCGTTGCAACCGACGGCCCTGCAGGGTGCACCTCATGCGGGGCTCCGAGGGCACCTTCTTCGCCAGCCGACACAGCGTTCCGCGAAGCTGCAGAATCTACCGCCGAACCCGGCAACTTGGGAGGAAATCAGTCCTGTTCCAGATCTTTGACATCATCGCCGGAAAGGGGTCAACGGCGGTTTGGGCTCAACTTTCTGGTCTTGTAAATGAATTCTCTTGGTGCGGATTGAGACGCATGCCATTGAAGATCGAGCCGAAGACCCTTTGATTTGCGTGTCTGCCCGCTCAGGGTCCCGCTAATCTCGGCGGGCTGCTAGTCTATGAATTGACGCTCCAGACGGTCTGGCTCTCGGGCTGGTGAGCCTCACTGTGCCCTCCAATGAGAAGGGGAATCCAATGAGCAACAGAGTAGAGGTTGGCGAAGGTTTTGAGCCACAGGCCCGAGGCAGGTGAGCCAGGCCTTTTTTTTCTGGTCAAATGACAGCCGAGGCTGGGCGCTGACGTTGTATCCCGCCCGCCTACAGCTTTACGAGATGAAAATACCAAACTCACCGCATGTCAGGTCCCAAATGTCCGTCATCTCTGTGATTCGAAGGTTACTGCAGCCAGCAGACTGTCAACGTGCGCCTTCCAGGGGCGTTCCCTTCAAATGGGCAGAGGAAAGCCCGGCCAGCTAACCAAGGGCTGGAGGCCAAACCAGCACCTGGAGCCCGACGCTGAACCATTGATAATTAGTCAAGACCCAAATCCATCACCGCTTTCTTCAAACGCCCTCTAGGGTTTTGGGACAGAGCATATGGTCACCATGGCTTCCATAAGCCCCATTTCATCGACATTTGATCGCACAGCATTTCATCGGAACATGCACCACATGGAGCGCTGACGTTCGATTTACGAACCGTGCTTCCTTCAGTGATGCTCGGGGCCTCCACACCCCCGCCGCCGCCCGGCGAGGGTGAGCGTTCGGATCGCTGCACCCCGCGGGGGGCTCGGGAGAACAACCGAGCTGCCCTGGTTGTGCGGCCCCCCACCACACCACGAGGGCCCTTCCTCCATTTCCACAGCGTGTTGACCCTGTCACCTCACTCGTCCCAACACGCCAAAAGCCACGAACATCACGATAACAAGCACCCGATCTGCTGATGATTTTGTCTTGAATCTTCCAATATTCTACTGCCACATTCCCCCAAAATATTTCTACATATCCCAAACTTTGTTTGGGTGCTGATGTTCCCACCCATCCGCTGCGAGTGGCAGCAGCACCCATCAAACACACCCCACATGCAGCATTTGATACTCTCGTGATGTGGGCGGTGTTCCTTCGCCTGTCGTCCCATTGGGCGCGAAGGCCACGGCGGTCGTTGCATGCAGCAAATGCCGCCTTTAAACGCGACCCCCATGAGGCGGACACCCACAACCCCTCCAGCTGCCCACCCTCCTGTCCACCACAGACCGCCTCTTTCAACGCTGCTGGCCCCTATAGGATAGGACGAGACTCCTCTAGCGTTCCCACAATGGTTCCTAGGATTTTTTTGCCAGCGGCACATCTAGGTTGCATTCATGGATGTTCTGTCAACACACACATTCCGGCACCCGCTATTGGACAATGCTGGCGCAAATCCCAGGTCGCTATCTTGGCTTATAAGTGGAGGAAAACTGGTCATACGACCAATTTCTCAAACGGGAACGATAAGTAGCTGGGAAGCAGACTTCCTGTGTACACGCTATTTCATGCGGCTTTTTACGGCCTTTGAGCAACGTAATCGCCCCAACAACCCTCGAGATATTTTTCCCCCGCCACGGTTCGCGGTGTTGGTTGGCACAGGCGGTGTGAAGCTTTTACGTAGGGTCTCAACGGAGAGGAGCGGACTCCCCAACGACTCCACCATTTCAGCCTCCCATCTACCCCAGAGTCTTAGCTCGATCCGGATCGATTAGTTTGTGGGGTTAAGTATACTCAAGTGGCAAACACGTCGCTCCCTGGTACGATCCACGCAACGGCTCAACCGGACTCTTCATTAAAAGGGAATGAGGAGGCGAGTTCTGATGCATCTCCCCCGACCCCTTGCTTACCGTCGTAGCAGTTGCCCTACCGTTAGCTCGCACAGCGGACAGGTGTACGGGTCGGTCAAACCTGGATGGGCCTCGATTCTTGGATCAGCGCCGAGTGTTCCGACCACCTCGTGGGTTCGTTCAAGCCCACCCCGCGCAAAAGCCCGCGGGAGGCCACTGACCCAACCCTTGCATGTACGTACTCACGTATTAAGCTCCCGCACCTCCCCAGCGGACGAGCCGAGCGGCGCTTTTCACGCGGCGCCGTTCTGCGCCATCACTAATAGCGGGGGATGCAGGCATGTCAGGATGCCAGTACCACCATGTGTTCTGCTAATAAGTGGTCCCCGAATTCTCTGATCGCCCCTGAATTGGACCCTGAACACAGCGTCGTCCACATGCGTACAAACCAGCTTGTTGTGCAACTCATATGTCCCATGTAGAATTAGGAAACACACGTCTTCCGAGTGTGTCACACAAGTGTGTCAAGATAATATCCGTGAACTTTCAATGAGCAATCTGTCGCATTTCAACCCAGTCTCTCATTTGCAAGTTTCTTCATCTGTCGGGCCACCACTCGAGGAAGCAGGAGTTATCGTAATCGATAATTTAGGCCATCAAGAATTGCAGTGGGCATAGTTGAAGGTTGTCATCTTTGGTTGGCGGGAAGAAGTACCGATGGCGATGACTTCCTTATCCGTGCTAATGGGCCTTAATTAAGAGTTCCTGTTCCCGCAGTCCAGGCCCGGCAACACTACCCCATGCCTTGCTTGGCGTGACAGGAGCTGGAAATTCGGCAGCGAAAACGGGGAATTGACTTTAAAACGTGGGAAATATGGAGTGTGGGGAGGAAGCTATTCTTATCAGCAGGTATTCAGCTCTTGCTCAGCCCAGATAGCCCACAAGGCTTTCCGCCTGGCTGCCTTCAAAGCGCTATCACCCCGCCAACGCACCGCGAATGTGAGGCATTTGTCGACTTCGCACACCAGCCACCGCCTCCGCTGGGCTCTGTTGAGCTTGGTTGCGAAGAGGAAATGCCTGACTGGATGAGACGCCGCCCAGCCGCCCAAAAAGATTTTGAGTCTACTGATCACAAAGGCCCAGTCGACAAGCCCGAACCGAGAGCCTTGTTTGACATATGCACGGGCTTTTCTTTTCCTGTCAATGGACTGTCAGTTCTATTTTTTGTTGCCAATAATCGTAGGTGAAGACTGCCGTTCTCATATTCATTCCCGGACGCCGAGTGCAACGATTTGTTGCAGCCATCTCACCCAACCAGCCGGGAGACAAGCTCTCGGGGATGGGCCTCTTGGGGGACGCCTGTAACTAGAAGAACCGCAATCACTAATGACATACAGTGGAGGAAGATCACAGCCTTTTAGTACTGAACCATCTTATTTGCTTTACCCCTGATCTATGCCCATGGATGCGGTACCTCAATATTGCGTACCCTGCAACAGCCCTGGCTCTCACTCGCCTCCATTTCCCTAGCCAACCTTGCCACAATTCAACCATTCCTGACCGCCCCTACACATCCCAGCTCGACTCCTTCAACGCATCTAAGCTCTCATAAACCACATCCCACCCGGTCCCCGTCACCGTCCCCTCGCCGATTCCCCTGAAATAAGTCGAAGCCGAGGTATTCCCCCTCAACACCCGCTGCAGCCAATGCGTCGCCGCCTGCCCAAACTTCCCCCCGTTCGGCTTCGAGTAGTCCCCGCCATGGCCGACAGGTAAATTCCCCTTCCACTTGGGCGTGCTCTTCGGCAGGCGCCTGTAGTCTCTCTCGCCGTTCGGGTACGCCACGTCGGTGGGCCCGCCCAAGAAGTAGAAAATCGGCTTGGTGATGATGTCTGCCAGTGTGATCGACTCGGTGGTCTGGTTCTTGATGCCCGAGTTGAATATCCCGATGGCTGTCACGCGCGGGTCGTGCTGAACGGCGTATGACTGGATGCCGCCGCAGGACATGCCGGCAACAGCGAGACGCGAGCCGTCAACGTGCGAGAAGTTGCCCTTTCCGACGTGGGCAGTGACCCAGTCGAGGCCCTCGTAGTGCAGCGTTGGCTTGGGGTACAAGGTCTCGGTGAGGCCGTCAGGGTTTGAGGGCCCGTTGGGCGTGCCGTTGGAGAGGATGAAGATGCCATATGAGGCGACTTCTTTGAGGAAGGCGTCGAAGGTCAGGGTGTTGAAAGTGCAGGCGCCTTAGTCCCAGATCAGGACGGGGAGCCGGAGGGTTGAGGGTGGGCTGGTCGGCGCGTAGATTACGTGGTTGAGCGTCGAGGGGTCTTGTGTCCAAGATGCGGAATAGTGGCCGGTGCCTGCCTTGGGGAAGTTGGTATCGGTGTCGGTGGGGTCTGGGGAGGAGGACTTACTCCAGTGGTCTTCATTATGGTGATGAGCGCTTTGTCGGTGTGGGCGATCTAGGAACAAAAGACGGAACTTGATGCATGCTGGCGGGTTAATTGTGTCCAGTCTTTATACTACCTTAGACTTAGCCGGTGGAGTTTGCACAACTTTCAATGACGCTTGCGTGGACTATTCTGTGCTCGGCGGTTTCCGATCGCGAAGTCGACAGCCCGTGGATGCCGATACACCGTTTCCAATCAACTTCAGGTACAAAATGTACGCGTCCCCCACAAGGACAACTCAACGTTGCGTTGACATTGTTGCGCCCAGCGCGCCTAGTCCCGGGAATCGAGCTTGGCAATACCCGGAGTAGCGATTCAAAGGGAATCAGAGGACCATTCCCATGGCCTCGCCTGGATCAACTCACTACCTACCTGATCATAATGCCGGCGTGATTGTCATAGCTCGTCCCATCCTTCCGGGTACCCAGGACATTGCGATTCGAGCGGTTCGTCGTCTTGGCATAGCGACCAAATTGCTAACACTATCCAAAACGCACCAATCATGACTGTTGCCCCAATTGTCAATAATCACGCGTTTCCTGTAACCCAGGAGACGAGCTGGATTGAACTGGCGGGATCATCTCAGTCCAATCAAAGACTAAAATGCTGAGTTGTGCAGCCCAACCTCATACCAGGTCGTGCAAGACCAAGTTGACACGGGCCACGCGGTCTCCATGGGCGAATCAACCAGCCCACTCAGATATTGAATTTCAACATCCTCACTTGGAGTAGATCACCTAGTACTTAGTGGATGGGCAGGCCTTATCTGAAAGGCATGGGGAACCAAACAACTGGCTTTTCAGTCGAGCGTATCCGCATAAACTGTAGGCAGTTGCGGTGGTTAACACAAGTAGCCCTGCCCTCTTCGATCCATCCTTATTGTTCATGGTGGATGGTAAGAACTCAGCTGGCTGCGGCTGTTCATCCGGAATAACAGGAACGACAGCGACAGGAAGACCACACCAAGCCAAATCAGGAGACTACCCGAGACGACGGAACACTAAGGTAGTCATCCCCGGCCCGTCTTAGAAAATGCAAACGTTAAACGCTTGCCGACGGAAATCTCGAGGTCGCATTGGGCCATGCAGGCTCGGGTGTGGATGCCAGCAAAGGGCGACCTACCTGTGACTGAAGTCGCAAGAATTGTTCCAACGACGGTCTCTCATTGATGCCATTGCCCCGTCTTCTCTTGTGGCTTCGGCGGTAGGTTGGGGTGGGAAGGTGGGGTTCGCGGGATATCTGTCGCTACGGGCATTGCTTCGAGTCCCAAGAGCTGGACATGGGCTAGACTCAGGCTCGCTCGCTGTGTGACTGTGCTGCCGCTTATTGGCGAGATGATGTCTGGTGACGTAAAGATGCGCCCACGACCTGACGCGCGGACAAACCCCCCTTGAACACGCGCTGCATCCCAGATCTTGGCAAATTGATAGTGAGTTTCAGGAGCAACTCAGCTCCGCCTGGCGACTTTCGCTTCCTGGAATTGGCCTGGTGTCTGCTTAGGAGCATCAGCAGGTCACAACAGAAAGAGGGGTGAGCAAAACTCCAATGTCCACCTCCAGCCTCGAATCCCGCTTTAGGCGCTTTAGGGGTAGACTGGATCCCATCTCATGCTCCCAGCGCTCGATGCGGGCAGCATCCCACCATCGCAGAGATCAATGCACTGGGATGCTGGTGCTTTGAAACTGCCTTGGTCATCGTCAATCTCCCGCTGCAGCTGCACGGCGGGCTCGGAACGCAGCCCGATCCACGTACGGGGCATTGCCGCACCAATGGCGTGTCGTGGGGTAGGATTCCAGCGTGACAGGGCGCCGGGAATTTTGAGGTGGTAGTCGCCCACAGGGGAGTTAGGTGCATATATATTGCATGATTGGGACCAGGCTCCCTAGCATGGAATGTTACCCCTGGCCGTTAGCGGGTCGTTGTCAGTGTGGAAGCTGCTGACCTCGCCTGAAGCCTGCTTGGGAGGGGATGATATTGCATACCACGAAGGAAACAAAAAGAATACAAAGTCGCGTGTTGACCCTGTCAACCACATGGCGTTGTGAAACTTTGCATCCGACCGGTTCTTCGCGAAACAAGTGTTGGCCATGGCGAAACTCTTTTCTTGCTTCCTAGCGGCCGCCCATCTGCTTGAGGCCGTTGCCGCTGGGAGCCATGCCGCCCCCCTTGTCCCACGCACCTGGGACGGGAAATCGTATGGCTGCAAATGCTATTTCGGTGATGCGTGTTGGCCCGCGGCGAAGGACTGGAAGACGCTAAACAACACCGTTGGCGGGAATCTCGCGGTCCTTGTCCCGCCCGAGTCGGCATGCCACACCTCGTTCAACGGCCAACTCGGCACGATCCCGACCTACGACGCCGCCAAATGCGCGTCCGTCACAGCCAACTACTCGCGCGAGTCGTGGATCAACGACCAAGATGGCACGCTCATGTGGAAGTACTTCACCAACTCGTCGTGCACCCCGACCACGGTGCCATCCACGCCCTGCACGCCAGGCTACTACGGCACATACGTGATTCGGGCTCAGACGAAGAACCACATCAAGGCCGGTGTCGAGTTTGCCCGGAAGAACAACCTCCGCCTCATCGTCCGCAACACCGGCCACGACTTTATGGGGCGTAGCACCGGCTGGGGCGCCCTTGTGATCAACACCCACAGCTTCCAGGAAACCAAGTTTGACAAGTCCTGGAAGGGCGGACCCGGTGGCTACTCCGGCAGCGCCGTCACCATCGGCGCTGGCGTACAAGGCCGCGCTCTGCTTCGCCAGGCCGTCGCACAAAACCCTCCCGTCACCGTCGTAACCGGCGAGTGCCCAACCGTGGGTATTGCCGGCGGCTTCGTCCAGGGCGGCGGCCACGGTCCCCTGACCACAATCTTCGGGTTTGCCGCTGACAACGCCTTGTCGTTCGACGTCATCACCGCCGAAGGCAAATTCGTCACCGCCGACGACAAGAAGAACCCCGACCTCTTTTATGGGCTCAAGGGTGGCGGCCCCGGCAATTACGGCGTCGTGGTATCGGCCAGCTTCAAGACCTTTGCGGAGCGCCCCTCGGCCGGTGCGACGCTGTACATCAACGCGACGCTGACGACCAATACAACGCTGTTCTGGGAGGGCGTGCGCATCTTCCACAGCCACGCCAATGACTTTGTCGACGCTGGTCTGTACGTGTACTTCTCCGTCGGCCCGGGAAGTCTCCGTGTGCGCCCCTTTGTGGCCTTCAACCAGACTGCCGCGCAGCTTGACGCCGTGCTCGCGCCCCTGAAGGCAGACCTCACCGCTGCTGGTGTGCCGTTTTATAGCGCCGCGGCGGGTTCGTACGCGACCTTCTTCGACTTGTATCTGGATCTGTTCGAGGACGAGTCCGCTGGCCCACCGACACTCACGAGCGGCTGGATGATTGGACGGGCCGATATCGCCAACAATAATGACGGCATCATCGAGGCCTTCCAGACGGCCATCAGTCCCCGCGCCGACTTGATCAACAAAGGGTACATGGTGGGACATCTGTTTGGCGCCGGCCATAGGCCCCAACCTGCAGATATTAGCGCCACGAACCCGAGAATTCGTACTGCATCGAACCTGATGCTGTATCTCCTGCCCCTTCCAACAGACGCCACCCTTGCGCAGAAGGCGGACATCCAGGACTTGCTAGCCAACACGGTGGATCGTGCGATGATGGATGCTAGTCCGAATGGCTGCGCATATGTTAATGAGGCCGATCCTTTCCAGGAGAACTGGCAGGATCACTTCTGGGGGCCGACAGTGTACCCGAAACTGCGGACTCTCAAGAAGAAGTGGGATCCGGAAGGTATCTTCTACGCCATCTCGACGCCCGGGACTGAGGAGTGGGACGTCATTGAGTACGGGACCCGGCTGTGCAAGAAGCTGTAGATCTGATGGTAAATAAATTTCGTTATGATATCCAAGCCAAGTAGCTGTGCTCCGTAATAATCGAGCCCTAATTACCCATTGGACACATTGTTCCTCATCTGTCATATCATCATAGGTCGCCTCGTTTCAACAGGGCTGTGACCCTCGCCTGCTGCTCATAACTGCACTCTCTTGCTCCGCGGGAAGATGTGGCATCGACGTTGCGGAATCAACTGCGGTCTTTATCTGATCACCCCCTATACTAGCCTTTCCCGATGCGGCACTGCTCGATAGGTCACTAGACAACATCATGAAGTCTTTATCCGCACGGCTTCGCCGGGAAGTCGTGAACATTGCGGGCTGCGCAAAGGTTGGCCACGATGGCCTAATATTTCTGTTTCTTCTCCTTGCGTTATTTCTCTCGTCGTTGTTGTCGGTGAGACCCAGTCTCTGGCTCATCTGGGGCGCGCATCGGCTAAAGAGGGGCCTCAGTGTAACGATGGACGCGCAGAAGATGCCGAGATTAGGCTCGATCACGCCATACAGGGCGCTGCCGACTTTGTCGTATGTGCTATCTGTGGACTGTGTGGACTGGACAACTGTGAGGAGACGGAGAACGGAGATGACGCAGGCCCTATTTTCTTTCGTATCAGAATGCGACACATCAAAGGCAACCACGCACGTGTAAGGGGATGAAAACGTACATTCCACCAAAGGACAGGACAACTAGGATCATGAATCGCTGTATCAGAGGGAGCGTCAGGTGCCGAAGGATGAAGAGCGGAGCGACGAGGACACCGAAGTCCATGATGATGGTCATGCCGAGCTGTGCATAGTACACCATTGTTCGATTCAGACACACTGCCCCGGGAACGTTTGCCGTCCACAAGGCGTGGAAAGGCCTGCAAAGGGCAAGGTGGGTGCCGATCATTGCGAGAGACTGGGCAATGAGGATGACGATGATGGTGTAACAGAAACGCTTCTCAAACGGCATGACGCTTATTCGGACATATTGAAGCAAAATCGAGAGCTTGAGCGCCATGTGGGTTAGGATGTAGAAGATGATCCCACCGATAGCTACCTTGCCCTGCCCAACGAGCTCATCGGCACTGACGGTCTCGATGTGCCGTCCGAATCCGTTAAGAACCGCTTCGAATAGTTAGATACCACAAGGGGCGATGGCAAATATGTTAGACACAACTTACAGATACCCATGAACGAGGACATGGCAATGGAAAACACCATCGCGCACACGATGCAGTAGTCCTCGAAGAACCGTACTCCAACCAGACACCTCCGGGTGTAGATGCGCAGGGCCACTGCGACGGCAGCGATGGCGGGGGAGAGAATGATCGCCGTGGCGATTACGCCGGCGCGCGATTCGTCGGCACGGCCCATTATGAATGCATCGATGAGCTAGATGGTATCCTCACGCGGGGCAAAGGAGCGTCGACTGCTGCAAAGAAGTCGGCTCGTCAGATTCCGGCTTCGATCCTTAAGGTGGAGTTTGCGCCTGGAAGGGCGTTTGGGCCGGCCAAATACCTTCTGCAAAGGTTGCCCAAGCGGTGCCATCAGTCTAAAAGGAGCGCCTTGAAAAGCTCATCCACTGCAAGCAATGACGAGAGGCGAAATCCAGGTCTCAGGAGCTGACTGCATTGGACGCCGCCACCCGGCACTCTGCTCAGCGCTCCGCGGGCCCTTTCAGTTGCGGCTGGCGAGTCAAGCCCCCTGTCGACTCTGAGCCTTCTGGGTTCCGCCAAGAATCGGTGTGGCCATTCGGGATGATTTAAAGGTTACAACAAGGGATCGCTGCGGTGTGCCCCGGGGACGACTCCGTGCTTCCCCAGTTCCACAAGCGTCCACCATTGCGGATGATCCAAGCTTTGTCGGCGGGGTCCGCCCAATGACCCAGGCCTGGGCAGCTGGCTAATCTCTTTCCCCTGTATCATACCTGCCTAATCGGTGGAATCGGTATGACTGGCGGTGCTCATACAGGGCTAAGCGGGATGGTGTGCAAGAAAATAAACATTAGCGCGATGTGCCGATTAACACGGGTTGTGCCGCCCGCCAACGCCCGGAAATCCTACGACAGGGAAGCAGATGCGCTTTCAGCCAACGAGAGATCGACGCAATGCAATTTGAGGAGCTTGACATTACCTACCGAGAGGCTCTGCCTTCCAGCAGTGAATTGTTTTAATAATCTCTGGGGCCGGGCCCGAGTTGCCGGTTGGGATTGATGCTCCTGCGACAGTGGGAGACTGCCGGGCAGTATCAACGGATGTAGTAAAATCACGGCCCTTTCTGCGTGCTAAGCTATTCTCCAGAACGTTATGAAGCCCGGCAAATGCGATCTTGTGTGACTGGGAAAGAATTCTCACAAAAAGACGCCGGGTCAACGCCATAGTGAGGGTCAGACATGGGTGTGTTGGGGCCTATTTCCCATTTTTTCCCTTGGTTGCTCTTACCTTTTTTCAACACGCCACTTGCCCCTGTCAACTCTTGCGCTCTCCGCGTGTGTTCACCACTGCGGTGTACCCAAAACCTCTCCCGTTAAATGCAAAGTTAAAATAATGGAACTCACTCGGTCCTTAGGCTAGAGACGCGAGAATGATGTTCAGTTACTTAGTAAGGCGTGTTGGCGGCTCGCTCACTTTTGGACACCTTGCAAGCCACAACGCACGTTTACCCGCAGCTGACCATCGCGCCCATCGGAATGATTCACAGTCAGGATCTGGGTGACAGATAACATCGCTGTTCCGGTGTGCCGCCCGGAGCAACCGCTTGAGCCCCGATTCAAAGGCGCCACATTTTTTCTTTCGCCAGTGGATGCAAAGACATAACCAAAAGTTGCGTCCTACCAGAGGCATAGAATTCATCGCTGTCTTTCACGAGAGCTCTTCAATCAGGTACCTATTGTTTCCCGTCCGTAATAGTAAAAATCGACCTACCCGTAGTCAAACGAGTGGCTAGCGGTGGCGATCCGGGTTTAGATGGTTTTCATACTCGTCCAAAACGGTGCGATGAAGATCTATCCGTGGTCAGACACTGAGGGCAGGCCATTTTGGCGGGACTCGCTTGAATACGCAGCAGCCGAATTCCAATCCAAGAGGGTCGTTGAAGTCAACGGTGTGAGGCTCAAATGGATGAATTTCGTACTTTTTCAAGGTGAACTCTTGGCGTCGTACTCAAAACCAAAACCCAGCACACCAAAGCCCAGTAGTTAGTACACTGAAGTGTTTGACCGAAAGAATGGTTGGTGTCCATTACACAGTGGCTAGTACATTATAAGTTCAAATGTGGTAATTGCGTCCATATCTCGAGTCTGTCCCTTTGTCTCAACATTCGGGGTGAAGATCGCCGAGTTGCCAAATCAACCAATCATCATCTGCCGAGTTAAAGGCTTCACCATCCAATCCAAGCATCCCCTGGGCTGTGACAGGCGAAGGACACTCCGTGAGGCCGAACTTTTCCACACCGTTTGATACTTCAACCCCAACAGATGCATCTAAGGGACCTCCACCACTTGGTGGACTTGGCGATGAATCGAAGACGACGCCTGCCAGAGAGTCTATATTTGGAGGCCCCGATGCGACCCCTATTGCTGGATGTATGCCCTCTTCAGCACGTTGGGCAGCCCATTGCCGTTCGATGCCATCGAGAGCCGCACTAAAAATATCGCCCCACCGCCCCTGACTGAACCGTTCCTCGTCATCTTGGCTCCAGTTTGGATCCGTCCGCATGTGGTCGACAATAATGGTAGCACCATTCCGTTGGCAAAACTCTCGGAATTGGTTCAGATCTTCAGATTGATCGTTATATGGAGAAGTGGGTTCATCAACTCCGGGAAATAAGATGCGCCAGATGGCATACCAGCGTTGGACTTGGTTCCAACTCGTTGGTCCTCTTTTGTTTAATTCCGTCACATGTTCTTCACCTATGCCCTCATCCGATTTTTCGGGTTGGCGTGTGCAATCAATGTTCCTGACATGATCGTCGCAGGCGGTACGGTTTCGGAATTCTTCTTGACACCGTGAGCAGCGGATTTTCTTGCGGTGGTTCCGGTACAAGTGCTGTTTGATTCGTTTGGCCTCCTCGAACTTGAACTTGAAGCAACCGCGGTATGCTTGGCGGTCCTTCTTCCAATATGGACAAGCAAAAAGATTCTCCTTCTGGTTTACCGTCTTTGCTCTTTTCGTATCCACGGCTGGAATATCGTCGCCGTCATTTTGTCCTAGGAATGGCCTTTTTCCGAGCGAGACTCGCGAAACACCATTCTCTGGGCCTCTGTAAGACTGAGACGAGGCCTCAGTGTTGGAACTTGTCCCGGTGGATTCCGAATTGTTATATCTCTGGTTTGAATTTCCGGCTGCATGTCGCTGAGACCAACTGTAGGCGCCAAGGATCTTGCTGACAATTGCATTCAACTCCCGAGCGATGCCAGGATGCAAGGCACTAGAAGATAGGGGCTCACAATCTTCCATGTCGTCCGACTCAGAGTAAGACTCGGGGTCGTCTGCGCTGTCGAAATTGTCACTATCGGGCGTGTCGCTGTCGTGAGCTTTCACCGTAGGTGTGTTGGAGTGGGCTTGCAGCTCCACTGGGAGCAGATCATGCACCGAACTCCTGGGTGTTGACGTTCCCGAAGGGATGGAACGAATCGACCCAGTCAAGGTACCGGACGCGGAGTCGTAGGAAGGGCAGCTGCTGGCAATCGACATCCCTCCAAAGGGACGTATGAGTGTGGAACCGTCATGCTGCGTAGCCGCTTGCCAGTCTTCAGTGGCTAAAGTTGCAGGTCCAGCTTCTGAATCCCGATGGGCCCCTTGAGCTTGACCAACCGGCTCTTGGGGTGCGCCCGAATCATTGCCTTGGTCCGACCGGGCGCTCCTCGGGTTTGACAGTCTTGTCGAAGTCGGTGCATATCGATGAAGACCACTGTCCCCCCTTGCTAGCGGCGAAGACGAGTCGCCGAGGCCGATAGACGGGTAGCTATCCAGAATCCCGCTCGCTCTGACAGCCTCCCGGATGGCCTTTCGTGCTTGTATGTCACTGGAACAGAAGATGATTTTGGGAGACGAAGTTGACTGGTCCTTGCCGACCATGTATATGAACAGGCTGACGCCGGCGCCGTGGACCGCGTCTGAGTTCTCCAACAGCGTCCGGATCTGCCGACTCAACTGCTCTTGCCACACCTGGGCCGCCAGACCAACCGCCATCCAGACGCTTTTGCCCCCTGAGCCCGAGAGTTTGGTAATAAAAGGACCGCAGGACTCCTCTGGCCGGTTCCACGGCGGGCGAGTCGGGCGACTCGGGTGTCCATGATGACGCCTGTCATTGCTGTGGTGTCCGGAACCCGACATCTGTGGCCAAATATGCTCAGGCAGATGCAATTATGTAGCGGATGTTCAATTCGTCGCAGCGTATGTTCAATTCGTCGCAGCGTGGAAACCATTTGGTGCTTGGGATGAACAGGATTCTTGTTGTGACTCGGGCCCCGTATTCAGCGGTTTGCTCCGCTGTTGGTGGCGAGGTTGCAGCCCGGGCAGGTGGGGACCGACGGGCCGGGGGTTGATAACGACTTTAACCCTCGTGTGTTCTGTCAAGGGTCAACGAACATGGAATGGCATGCAACGGCGCGCTTTCGGAATCTTGGCGGGCGCGGCCGGCTTGTTGTGCAACCAATTCGAGATTGTGAGACACATTGTCGAGCACGACCGAACCTGCAGGCCCCAAGACCGGCTTGGCAAATGGGCATGCAGGGTATGCCAGGCCGTGTGGCTCGGATCCTAGCAGCTCTTTAGAGAGCCTCCATCATGACAGTTTAATTGAGACACCAGAATTTTGGAGGCAGGTTCCGCTACCAAAACGAAAGCAAAAACATTAAAAAAAATTGTTAGGAGCTTTAGTGATGGATATAAGTAAGACTGCTTAATTTAAGGCAAGTCGAGCAAGTATCCGTGGTTCTATCGCAATTACAACTTCAGTCGCTGCTGGTAAAAGAGGTATTTAATGTGGGGATCGGCGTTTTTGGCGTCTCAATTATTTTGTCATGGGGAAGAGAGCCTACCGTGAGAGCGCATTTGTGCCTTAGCAACCCCGCGCCTTCTCGAAAAAGCGCAGGTGGGGAAGTGGGACAGGACACTCCGTCGCCCTTGCCACGAAGCAGCGCCCTCGCCCCTGGGCCCAATGAAGCCTTGCAACCTACCAAGGGGGTGAGCGGCTTGGGCTTGCAGCTCCAAACGACATCCAGATCCTTGGGCGAAAGTGTGCTGAAATCGGTTCGTGTCTTCAAACCTCCCAGCAAAGGAGTTCTCGCGCTGTTGTGAGGTTTGAAATGCAGTGGGGAAAAGGATTTCATCCACAATGGGCCATTTAGAAAGACAATAAGAAGAGCTCAATAATTTGTGTGTCTGGCCAGGAGAAGGAGTAGCCGACTTTACCTTCTACCTTAATGTTCGAACACTTTTACAAGCGAATCCGAGCCGCGACCTGTGATCCTCAAGTCATCTTCCTCAACCTTCTCCACGTCGTCACCTCCCATTCACCAACCGCTACCTACCCTGGGGCCTACCTGTCCTGATGCCGAGCAGCTCCTTGATCGTAGAATCAGAGACACCCATCAAGCTTGAAGAGTAAGAACATCCAAAACTCATCATCCAGCGATGGCAGTCAGCTGACTTTTCTCCAAGTCCGAGTCGCAAGTCTTGTGGCTGCAAGAGGTCCGGGCAGGGGTCGGTAATGCTTGAACAATACTTGGCAGCAACGCCGACCCAAGTTGAGATCATGGCAAATCAGCTCCCAGCAAATCATAGCAGAGAAGTGCTGGGTTCTTTGCGCAGCTGGGTTGGACAATGGGACATGGCTTCAGTGGGGACAGCAGCTGCCTGAGGTACCCAATACTTAGATCGATGTACCGCGAGCCTCGTGTTCAACACCTCGTGTATTGCCTCTGCACATACAAATAATACGAATACCGCACCCTTTAGGGGCCGCAGTGCCAGCTGTGGGAAGACATGGTAACAGCCATCACGCATTTATCTCATGCCAGTGTCTTGTAGGCCAGATGTTGGAGGTTGCCGCCACAGGAAACATTGCATGAAATGCCTTCTAGATTTCCCCTCACGGGGGCTGCTTTTTTTTTGGCACACTGGTGTACTTCTCTATTCAGCCCTTGTCAACGCGATGACGTTAGGTAGTAGCCCAGATCGCTTTTGTCCGACATGAGGCTCCTTTCAACACCCGATGTAAAAGCTCAACGGATGACCCTCTCGCAGGTACGAATAGTGTGGAGAGACAACCAAGGTGGCAGGACAAGCTGCAAGCTGCCCGATTTGCTGAATGAAGTCATGGCAAGGATAAGTATCGTCGACCTTCTTTCCCAGTCTCGATTGGCCGAAATTGGGCTGACCGCAGTTTGGCCACGAGTTTTGGGTCAGGTTTGGGTGACGTGAGAAGTAAGGTACATTGTATGTGTGTGTGGTGGTATGTACAGGGACTTGTGGGCTCAATGATGACCTGGGCGGCTATTGGCTGATCAAGAACATCTGCCTGGGGCACACCACTGTCGCTGAAGCTGTCGGCCTAGAGCTTCAACCGGGGAGCTTGGGCCAAGAGGCGGGCCTCAATTGGCCGTAGTCATGCAGTCGTGGGATCCCCGCCGCGTTGATCTCGCTGATTTGGCGCAAACCGATGTCTGGTGCTTGTTATTACCTAGTGATATGGTCAACCCTCGGCTCTTGGCCGGGGACTGCGATGTCCTGCAAAATCTAGGTAGTGGTGGGATCAGGGCTGGCTGGTCGGGCACGCCAATCGCGCTTGGAACAGCCCCCACTCACCACAGCAGCCGCAATTGCGGGGATCGGAACCCATGGCGCAATGGCCACGCGCTGCAACGCCAGGAAGACGGGATTTATCCCCACCTACCTGTTCCTGGGTGGGCCGGGAGTACCTCTGTCTACGTACCTGTCAATCTGTCACCGAATATCCCGGTGGCTATTCGGGCCTTCCAATGGAACAGCAGCGCCCGAGATCTGCAGCTGGAGCATCCCTAAGTTGGCTGGCGATCCGCACCAGCCCGAAGCCATATAATTACCCGGTCGCACGGGTGGCAAAACCCTGGGGCATTTCGCGTCCTCATAGACCAGCTCGAGAATCAATCGCTCGCATTGGTATATACTGAGCGGAGGCTCGCCGTTCGCCCAGCTTTGCTTCCTCCAAGCACCCCACCAGATTTTATCGAAGCTGCTCGCCGCTCGAACCATTACGCGCAATCGACAGATCGGGGGACCAACGCCTGCCCCGGTGGCTGCACCACCTGCAGAGGCTGAGCCGTCGTGGCCCCCTTCGTCATGGCAGATGCGCTGCTCCAATTCGTAAACTCCCCGACAACATGGCGACTTGTCCGACATCGCAGCACAATACCTTGCTAAAGAGTTCTCCAGAATGGCATCGCCGACCCCTGCATGTTGACACGCGACAGGGGAAGACCTTTTGGGAGCCCACCGGTCCGGTTGTTGAAGCATGGCCCCGTCTCGGCCCGCGCATCAGCGCTCGGGCGCAGACTCTGGCTGGACCCGACGCCGCGTTCAGCATCCACATGGCCATGATCGGCGGATCCACGGAAACCGCGAGTCCCGGCATCGTGTTCTGTGTCAACGACATCGCACTTCAGCGGGCAATCCGTAACGATAGTGTTTTGAACAACATCATCCGCGACTGTCCCCTATCCATTGGGGTAGACTTCTGCCCGACCCTCCCGCGGTTCCTGGCCCGGGATGCGGCATCTGTCAAGGTTCCACCGGACGACGGCCCGTCCTGTTCCCCGACGCCCTACATCGTCTGGTCGACTGAGGCTGCCCCTAGAATTGGCGCACGCTTCTATGTCAAATGCCGTGATGGAGGTCCCCCGCGCATGTCCACTGCCGGTGCAGTGTTCTTTCACCGTGGCAAAGCTTTCCAGACTACGGTCCGTCATGTCTTCTTCCAGCCCGAAAGAGTCCCGACGGATCCCAATCAACCGTCCTTCCAAAATGACTTGGACCTGGACGGCTCGGACTCGGATGATTTCGATCACGACTTGGACGATAGCAACTCGATGGATGGCGAGACCTTTTGCCACAGAGAGCCTAACGGTACTCCCCACGATGGATCAAGTGCCCCATCTAGTACCCAGGGGCCACCGTCCTTTGTGGAGGGAGAGGGAACGCATGGGAGGCAGCTGTCGGAAAAGGGGAAGGATCCGGAAGTTCCTTCGGGGGTCTTCCACATTGGAACAGCTTTGCCAGAGACGGTAGTAGGGGGTCAACGCGCCGTCGACTGTGCTTTGATTGAAGTTCAGGTCAGCAGCGACGCCGATCCCAACTTGGTTTCGTACGATCCCTCGGATAGTACCAAGAAAGTGCGTGTAACGCGACCCGCGCGCATGGATAAGACGCCGCCCTCGGGGACCCCGGTCATTGTTGCGACATCGTCAAGACCCGTCAGCGGCAGGCTATACAAGACGCTTGCTTACATCAAGCCCCGGTATCAGCGAGAGACTGTCGCTGTCTATCCGTTGCTGCTGGACGAGGATATGTCGTTGGAGGTTGGCGACTGCGGATCTGTGGTGATTCAGTTGAAAGGAAGCGAGGTCCTCATGTTCGGTCATGTCGTGTTTGGCCACCCTGGCACTGCGATGGCCTATATTCTCCCTATGGAAACCATCATTGACGACATGGCCGAGCTCCTGAGTACCGACATCTCACTACAGCCGCCGACATGCCCGAAGCAGAGGCTTGGAAACAGTGTCCGTACCGAATTCGCTTCGCCAAAGTTTTACGAAGACATAAAAGAGGTGGTGATGCCTAAGAAACATGTGTTCCGTGGCTTCCTTGACAAGATAGTCGACAAGGTCGGCAACACACGTACATTGATGGAGAGAAGTCGGCAAAAGGAAGTTGTCAACCACGGATATTCTTTCGAAGATTTATTTTTCCGGCTCCCCCCAGAGCTACGCGACCAAGTTATCGACTGCCTGAACTTTCGAGAGGCAATGAATCTGCGGCATGTTTCGCTTCGATTTCGTGCGGCAGTCTCAGTGAACGGCTCCGCAATATCAAAGCGCTTCCTCGAGAACAACCCGCTCCCGCCTCTTGCTCAGAAGTTGTACCGGAAAGATTCACCGGACCTTGCTCACATTCACATGGTAGGTCACTGTCATGCTGTTGCTTGGAGGTTAGCAGATCATATGGTTCAGTGGCTCCGGCGAGATATGTTCCTGTATGGGTCCCGATTCCAGAGGCAGCAATTTCAACCGAAAAAGGTACGGATGAAGCAACGACTGCTTCCGTCTCTGCTCTTGTTAGGGCGCTTCTTCGAAATGTGTCACGACTTCCTTGAAGAGCAGGCCCAAAGTGAGGCCGACGCCGATAGTCAACGGGATCGCATCCCCATCAGCTTCCCGCTTAAGGGGCAGGTGATGCACGACTGCAGCGACGAGCTTCTCCTCCAAACCCACGATGTGGCGGTAGTTCTTTTCACGTTTCTGCGCCAGGCGATGAGACCCCCTTCAAAATATGGGTCGGTTGAGAGGGTTTTGCGTCATGGTTCGATGAAAGCGCCATCCGACAAGGAAATCGCAGCGGTTCTCTACCACGGGGGGTTGGAGACGATGGTCAAGATTTTAGACCTCGAGGACCTGGATAAGAAGGCGGCGGCTGTGCGTTCCTACTGTGCCTCTCCGCACCAGGCGGCTGAAGTCATGTTGAAGGGGGCATCTTTAGGAAGAAGGAGGTTTGGTTTGAAGAGCGAGTTGAATGAACCCGGCACCACCACCGAAAAAGGCGAGCCGTTCAAGCTCTATCCCTTGCTTCCGCGATTGCCAGATTTGGACCATATATGGCTCCCTTCCGCCGAGGCTCTACTGATAGAGCGAAGGGTCATTCGGGGACGACGTGATCTCAACACGTTTCCGGTAGCAATGAGGGAGTTGATACTCGAGAGCGAAACGCCAGCTGACACACTGTATAAAGAAGGCCATGATCTTTGGCACGCACTGTCCGATAGCGAGGGCCGCAATATGGCTCACAGCGTCACCTAACTAAGTCTTGGGCCTGCGGGACAATCAAGAGTGTTACAGATTGGGTGATCCCGCCTGGTGACGGTGTTTTGATACCTGGGGTTGCTCACACACCATTTGGTCTTGGATATTCATCTGCATATACATATATTTTGCATTTAGCCTTTGTCTGGGAACCTTGGAATGCGGCCTTTGAATACCTACTTTATCATATCAAAATGGCCCATGCAGCAACGATGAAAGCACCAACAGACCCTGATAACCACCGACCGAAGCGTTCACCGCCGCTCCTGCCTCTTCCTGGCGACGGCACCGCACCTATCCGGGCCGCCAAGTGGGCAGAATGCCTCGTTAGAAGAGTTTAGGTTGACGCACCAGGCCGTGAGGGGACAACAGCCCCGGCACAGCACGCCGCGCCGCCTGAGCAATACCCGGCCTGGTCGGAGCATGAGGCTTGGCCAAAGGCAACACCGCCGCTGCAGTCTGACATAGGATATGGATCGATGAAGCCTGCTCCGAGGCAGAGGCCGACGAGGGCACTTCCAAGGATAACAATGTAGAGGTTCATAGCGAGAAAGAAGGGGCCAAGATGACAGTGATGAGGCTCGCGCTCAACTCGGTCCCTGATTTCGCCCATGCATTGGCTTTTATACAACTTTCCTACGGCGCACTGACGCTGTAACCATGCCGGTTTCGTATCACTGTGTGGACTAGGCGTGGTGGGGTGCCTCGGTTGGGTATTGGTCGACGCCTTGGCGCGGTTTTCAGTTCATCAGATATGGAGAATATCGGAAAGCTACAACCCAGAAAACGGCTCTTTGGTGATCCAGAGCAGTCCAGCGAACAACAGTGAACCAGCCCGCCCTAACCAGGGCCTCTAAAGACCCGACAGAAGGAATGCTGTATTTGCACTTCATCCTACTCTGCGTACGCATCTTATCTGTTCCATATTCGGTATCCTGACTATTGAGTAGATCCGCATCGAATGAGAACTCGAAACTGAGCGTTGTGCTAACAAAAGATAGAAATTTTGAAAAGAGTTGACACAAATTTCTTTGCGGTAGTGTAAAGCTCCGCGATCTATTGCGGAGGCCATCCTCAGCCTCCCTGTCGGTGTGTACCGACCAATTCTATGGTGTACAACAATACCAGGAAAGATACATGTATCCAGTATCTAAACCGTCAACCCAAGAGCCACTGCTTTGCTTACTCCAATACTGGGGGTATATCCCTATCCTGCCTAACGTCCATCTCACGGCTCCAAACTACAGCTCCTATCATTCCTGGGATCTCTCATTTAACCCATTTCCACATCAGGATCAACCTCACTCCCCAAATCCGCTTCCTCTAAAAACGTCCTTCCGAGTAGCGACTCTGGCAAGTACTCTTGCTTAACCCTCCCGTCTTTATAGTTAGGTGGGTACTTGTACGCAGCGCCATATCCCATATCCTTCATCAACCTTGTTGGCGCATTCCTCAAATGCAGCGGCACCGGCAGACTCGCAACACCCGGCTCCTGTAGTGCCGCATATGCATTATTGAGTCCCCTGTACGCACGCGTGCTCTTCGGCGCTAGACACAGCGCGACAGCGCAGTGGGCGAGGGGGATACGCGCCTCAGGCATGCCGATTTGTTGCGCGGCAGTGTATGCTGCCGTTGCGAGCGGCAGGAGGGTGTTATCAGCAAGGCCAACGTCCTCAGAGGCAATAACGACCATGCGGCGGGCGATGAAGAGGGGGTCTTCGCCCGACTGGAGCATGCGTGCGAGGTAGTAGAGTGCGGCGTCGGGGTCGGAGCCGCGGACGGATTTGTGGAAGGCGGAGATGGAATCGTAGTGTTGGTCGCCGGCGCGATCATATACGAGGGTTTTGGTGAGGGAAGCTTTGATGTCTTCTTTTGTAAGCGGTTGTTGTTGGGCGTTGCCGTCTGGCCTGGTGGGGTTTCCTCTGGTGAGGGATAGGGCGAGCTCGAGGAGGTTGAGGGCTGTTCTGGCATCGCCGTCGGCAAAGGCGGAGAGATACTGGATAAGCTCTTCGTCGATGAGAGGGCTGAGCTCGAGCCCGGCTTCGTCAATCTCCTGCTGGAGCGCTCGCAGGAGAATTCGTTGTACGTCATCCCGGGTTAGTGCCTGGAGGGTGAAGGTCCGGCAGCGGCTGAGGAGCGCCCCCTGGATCTTGAAGCTCGGATTCTCGGTGGTGGCGCCGATGAGGGTAATTGTTCCTGCTTCTACGGGCTTCAGGAAGACATCCTGCTGAGATTTCGTGAATCGGTGGATCTCGTCGCAGAAGATGATGGTCTTGCGGCCGGTCAAGGTCAGCTCATTGGCAGCTTCGCCGAACAGCTTCTTGACCTCTGCTACGCCAGTACTTGTTGCATTCAGCTCGATGAAGCGACTGCCCACGCAGCGGGCGATACATCTCGCGATCGTGGTCTTTCCTGTCCCAGAGCCGCCCCAGAGAATCATCGAGGGGACGCGATCTGATTCGATGAGCGAGCGCAGCACTCCGTTTGGACCAACCAGGTCCTGCCCGAAGACCTCGTCCAGGGAGTGCGGGCGCATACGCTCGGCTAACGGAGCGGCACGATATGTCTTGGACCTTTTGACCAGCGGCCCGGCTAGATCCCTTCCTGTGCCGCTGGCTCCCGCCCCATCCCGTTGTGTGTTGTCTGCCGCATCTGTGTCTTCCCCAGTGCTCCCCCCTGCCGCCGCTGCGGGTCTTGTGGCTATTGGGGAGCTGAGCTGGCCGGGGCCTTCGTCAAAGGTCCTCTTCACGCCACCAGTTGTACCTCCACCTGTTGCCCCTGCGGGGCCGGCGCCCGTCTTTATTGGTATCGGCGTCTTGCCTTTGATCGCGTGTTTCTTCGCAGCCGGAGTCTGGAAGAAGGTCGAGGCAGAGCGTTTCTTCTGGGTCGAGCTTGGTGGCTGGCTTTGGGCACCGGCAATGCCGTTGGGGTTGGGATTGGGGGGCGAGGACGAGGTCCTGGCTCCGGCGGAAGCGTCTCTGGCGTCGTCGAGGAAGCTTTGGCAGCCCGAGTCGATGTGCTGGTTGATGCGGTCGAGCGACTTGACGCCCCGCCCGCAAATGGGACACTCCACCATGACGAACTAGTGTTGTGTTTCGGGGAACAGGAAGGGTGAATCGTGGCGGTGGTGACGTCGTGGAACGCTTTGTCCCGGGAGACGCGGTTTTGGGATGGGTTTTTCGGCGCGGCCGTTGCGGCCATGGCGATCCCTGTCCTGTGGCGACCTTGGCGCTTCCCGCCACCACGGTTCGGCAGAACGCGCTGGGGTAAAAGTGGGACCGGCTGTCAAGACACTCCGCCAAGTTCAGGCGTTTCCTTGCATTGACCGTCTCTTTGCCTTTGACCTGCAGATGACTCGCGATGCGACGAGATACTCCTAGGCATCTTTACCCTCCAATCTTGGCGCCAATGAAGCAACTTCGAACTCAACCATTGCAGGAAAATGGTCCACAGATCAGATAGATCCCTTCACGTATCGTCGGCGGCGGGCGAGGGAGACTTCCACGCAAGCCCAACTCTTGTCTTCCGATCGACAGGCAACCCGCCAAATCGGCTGCTGGTCGCGGTCAAAGGGGAGCCCAACTTCCCGCGGCCTCTACGAGCGCCCCGCACAGGGCCACCCAGAACTCGCCAGCTTCGCCCGGGTGCTCTTTCTGACGGTGGGAATTCTGGTCTTGAGCTGACCATCATTAAGCCGCCGGCACCCCGACCTGTGGGACGTCAGGCGCGACTGGGCCGTTCGACTTGCAACCAACTCGTTCTTGTGTCCCCTGTCGAACCCAGCCAAATAACACCGCTTGGGGGCATGGACCTCCTTAGTCTTCCCAACGAGCTGCTGCTCGATATCCTCTGCTTCTTCGTGCTGCAACATGAAGTTCTCACCATTGTCGCCCTCTCCGCTGCCTACCGTCGGTTCCACCATCTTGTGATACCGGTGCTCTATGAGAGCCTCGAGATAACTATCGGGTGGCCCGGACGGTCTGACGATGTCATGGACTGCCACGATCCTGTCCCCTCACCGAGATCATCCCTACGCCTATATCGGACCCTTTTACAGCGTCAGGCGCTCCGCCAGTACTGCAGGGAGCTTCAACTCAACCTGGAGGACTCTCCTGAGTACACTAGGTGTGTTAGGTTAGCTCACGCCACCGATATCCTTGAGCGTCGCCGACATCGACACACGGGTGCGCCACGCCGACGGATCCGGCGTCCGTTGTAAAGCCTTTCATGCCTAATGCCCTTGCTGCTGCATCTTACCTCAGTCCCTCAGACAGACACTGCAGCTCATCTAGTGTCAACTCTCCCCCTCGAAGTTGCATGGGCAACTCGTCACGGGATGCAAATATCCATCCGCACAATATGATAGCATTTCAGTGCTTTGGCATAAACCGCGTCGGCTGCTTCGTAGAGGGGAGAAACACTGATCTTCAAAACGATGTCCATGGTGTGCGATCGAGCCCGGCTGCGCGTGTCTTCGTCTGGACATGAGTCGAGTAACGATCGAGCGGTCGCCTCAAAATCCGATACCCACGTGTTGATCTTATACATCCGCACCACCAACCCGTTCCCAAAGATAACATGTCTCCTCGTCGTATTTGCAACCCGGCCAAGCACGAGCCCGCGGACTCTCAACTCCGTCGCTGTGGAATTCAACTCGGCTTCCCGGCCCCGTTCGCTTCGAGCATGTGTATCGGTCTTGAGTTGACCCATCCAGGATACCAGACGTCGTCTCTGGACGGACCAATCGGGTACAAACAAGGGCAGTCCGTGCTGCTTCTTGCCCATGCTCCGAGCATATCGCCGGAGCGTAGCAGCCCAGCTTGTGTTGAAAATCGTCCGGGCCCCGAGTTTGTAACTTTCAGTACAGTCTAAACTGTAGTCGGCCACTATACCCGTGGTATTGGATGCTAGCCCCAGAAAAAAGTATATCCGGTTCCTGGGATCTGTGGTTTAGACATGATGCTGAGATATTCCCAGTAGATCGATTAAAGACAGTGGTATTCTGTTTCGGGGGATCAGGCCCGTCGCAGGCGCTGCCTCTGTGAGTGCAAGTCTGAGTTGGTTCCACGTCGCAGGATGGCGTGTTGAAGACGACAGTCCAACGCTAATGTACGGATACATGACCTCCCAAATGGCAAACATGGTGATTCCGTCTATGGTGTAGCACCCTTGAACCAAGGTCAGGTTCTTTGGGCCAGCTCCTGCAAACACCAAGCCCTTGTGAATATCGGATTTTCGAATACCTCGGGACTGTCAATGCGAGTGCTGGCGGAACGACGCAATGGGGACAGGGCAACGCTCCGCTGCAGACTGCATCGAGGTGACCAAGTATGAAGATGGGACAGTATCCTTTGATTGGGGTGTTTGAACGGGTCGGGAGGTCACCCGACATCTTGCGAGACATATCATAAGGCACCTTAGACAGATTCCACAGGCAAAGCAAGAAATCCAAACCGATAACCTCATTTTGATGGCCTCTGCTCCGCAACCTACGTGCTGCCATGCTTCTCGCGCCGAAAGCAAATCAGTGGTCTGCGCCGATGGGAGGCACGCACGTACAAAAGCGCGTCGACGACGCGAAAGTCGTTGGCGCCTTGAAGGCCCATACCTATTTGCCATTTTCCCGCCCCATCTACTGGTCTCAGGCTGTTGAAGCTGAGGCGGGGCCATTCTTTCGACGACACAACACACCAGAAATTAGTGCGCGAGGTTGACCAGATACGCCATTTGCTTCCTGTCATCGCACAATCGCGTCTACAACTTGGCCACGCTGCTCGTAATAGTCGACGCCCACCCCGCACCACTGCTCTTCACACGCTGGCTTGCAGACAACACTTATCGCCCGCTATCAGGCAAATAATCCCTCTTCCTCCGCCACCCTTTCGCAACTTGGGTGCGCTTGCCCGTCCGCCAACACCCATCACACAATCACTGCTTTCGCGAGGTGGCTCGGCTACGCCAGCCAACGCTCTTTTTCGCGTCGAATTTCTTTTCTCCTGCTCACAAACCCATCCCCGATTTGACAGTGCGCGTTTCCTCTTCGCCATTTACCCCTCCAGCACTGCCCTCGACACACAGGCACTTCACGCTACCGCGGCCTGCGACGGGATTCTCCGTGGCAGGGCTTGGCTCTCAAGATTGTTTACAACCTATCAGCGAGTCCATCCACCGTTCCCGCTGCCGATAGGTGTATGGCGTAATCCGGTCCAGGTATCTATCGACGTGTCCTTGACGTTCAGACCTCCGCTCTGTGTTCTCGCCGCAACGGCGAGTGTGTCTCGGGCGGGCAGAGCGCCGGTTTCATACCTTTTGCCGTCGGTTCCCATTCCTTCGCTCGATTGCGTGGTTGATGTGCAGCGCTAACTCACTTGGCAGGCCTACATCCTCTTCTAAGTAGCCCATGTCAGCACAAGGAGCCGGGATGGCTGCGACGCTCATAGCTGCTGATTGGGTGAGGCTGGGCCGGTTGAACCGGCACAACTAGAATGGACAAGTTTCGATTCACTCTGGTACGAGATTATGTTCGTCAGCAATTCAGCGACGGCTGGGACGCCGACATCGAAGGCGACGTAATTTGGCGCGAACTTTCCCGGTCCTAAAACAGCACAAACCGCGGTGAGCACCCGCTGTACCGGGAGTTGAAGTATGAGATCGGCAAGATATAGTTGCCAACCATACTCCGGAAGGTCAAACGGCGATGGGACTCGCATGTCCACGCCGCCAGCGGCGAGGAGTTGGAATATCCGCTGCCGTGACTTCCCAGTCGATCCATAGTCTTCGCCATCGAGATACTCATGTATTGGGGCGGACGCGAGAGGAGACCACGCCCAAACCACGATCATCACCTCATATACCACACCATGGGCTACGTCGACCTTGTCCTTGTATGCCGATGGAGTCAGGGCCTATCTTATGTATTCGGGCTCATTTGACCCGCTTATTGATGCTGGTTGGGCTATTGCTCCGGTTGAAGACGGGGTGGCCTCGGAAACAACGCCATAACATAACTCCATTGATTCTGTCATCATCGTTTTCCGCGCAATGAATTTCAACAACCGGGCAGAGAAGGCACGGCTGCCGGCTGATTGCAACGACACAAAGGCGCGTCTCAAAAGGTGTCAGGGTATTTCCGGTGTTTACCTAGCCGAGGGATGTCTATTTAGGGGCCTACCCTTCCGCCGTATTTCAGCTGTTCAGCTTTCAATATTGTCCCCAGCCACCACCCAAATATACGCTGCTACTGCGCCCAGTTCACGCCTCTGCCATAATCCTTCATACTGATGGAAAATACCCTGACAAAAGGATCGAGTAGTTTAGCATCATCTGGCTGGGAGGTAGACTTTCACCTAGTGAGAGAATAGACTTCATATTGCCAGCACACACTTCCCCACATGTGAAACTACCAGCGAGGTCAATATAGCGTTGGGGGGGAGTGTTGGGAATATGCGACGCGGCAGCCAAGAGAGTCTAGGACGCCAAGACTAGAGTCGAAGCAGCCATCGAGTTCGCTCGGGGGACCTTTCAGGGCGTAGAAGATACGATAAACAGCAGAAACCTCGACCTCAATCCGGTGGTGTGGTCGAGATCACTCGTAAAATACATTAGAAGATGCCGGAACGACAACGAGCCCGTTGCTTACGGGGGGGATCGAAGCCATGGGGGCTATGGTATCGGACCGTACTGCCGAAATAGCCAGACAGAACTCAAGGTCAGCTCGGCTTGTCAAACCCGCAAAAGACAACGGTATGAAGGCCAAACGACTGCAGGCCAAGCTCAGAAAAATGGACACTCGAAACCTTGGCATCGTAAGACGGGGAGAGGTCAAGAAACGTGTGATGAGAGTTCTAAGCACCGAACTGGCACGAGTACGAAGGCCCGGGCCAAAAGAAAGGGTCTCTCTTTTCCACGGGAAAACACGTTGTCGGAACCGAAACAGTAAGGCCTGGATTCACCACATTACAGGCCTCGACTACATTGTAAACGGCCTTTTCGGAGCGCAGGGAGGCCCTTTCGGAACGGGAGATAGCCTACAATAGGCAAAACCAGGGCGGTCTTAGCCGTAAGAACGCATCTTCCGCACTGGCTTGGGACCCTTTCTATTAGCCCAAGCCTTCGTACAGGATGACATATGGGCATGGAATGCCTGCTGAGAGAATTGCACGAAAAGCCTGAGTGGTTGGAGAAAGCCGAAACGAAGCGAGATGAAGCGTTCGCCCTGTGTCGGCAGTTGGCAGAATCAACCGAGCTGATCGAGGAACTCCGGGGCGAGCATGAAGACCTCCAGACCCGGAACGACCGACTCGAGCAGAATGTGGATAACAAGGGCAGCCGATATCAAGGAGCAGCTTTCTCAGGGTGAAGAATGGCCTGGACACCCAGACCAAACAATGGGCTAGGGAGACCGAAGTGAACACGGCCCGTGTCCGCCAGCTCGAGCAACGAGTCGGCGATCTGAAGAAGAAGTTAGAGAACGAGGGTGATATGTGATGAAGCACCGAAAGGGAGTTTTCTACCGCCCCAGATGCGGCGAAACAGCAGACAATCTGTATAAACTGGAGCGAAAAGCTCTTTGATCTGGTCGAGG
>Ga0247780_1000293_pt1 | contig 50612 bp, 57 predicted proteins | sample UWRJL079202R5_FD_179927 | JGI IMG/M metagenome (GOLD analysis project Ga0247780, IMG submission 179927) | Plant litter microbial communities from Arlington Agricultural Research Station in Wisconsin, United States - UWRJ-L079-202R-5 | ecosystem: Environmental > Terrestrial > Plant litter >...
AATCGGTCTCGGCGTCGCCGTCCCCCTCGTCGTCGTCCTCCTCGCCCTCGCCTCCTGGTTCTGCATCGCCCGCTGCCGCAAGCGCCGCGCCACCACGGCCCTGACCACCTCCAACCTCGCCGAAAAGAACGCCGTCGCCAACAACACTAACCCCAACGACTCCTCTTCCCCCTCTCACGACTCACCCGCCCCCTCCCCGGTCGTGCGAGGATTCCCTTCCCTTCCCCACAACGCAATGATTGTCTCGACGCCAGTCCAGCCTTTTGAGTTTGGGTACCCACGCACACCAAAGACGACGCTGCCGCCGCCGGTGCCAGAGACGCCTGCTACGGTGGTCGAGACGCGGAGTGAGAGGAGTGGCGCTACGGTTACGAGGCAGGGGAGTGGATCCGGACGGCAGGAGAGGGATGATGATACGCCTGTGATTGCGACACCACGGCTGGCGACGCCGATTGATTTGCTGACTGCGGTCGCGGCGAGGAAGGGGCGGAAGGGGGTCCCTCAGTAATACCTGGTACGGAGACATGAGGGGAGTGAAACATGGGAGGCGGAACGGTTGGCGTTGGGAGGACTGGCGGGTTGGAATTAAGGCTGCTGCGATTTAATGTTTAGTGATGGTTGATGCCTCTCAGCGGGAGTTGGGGGTGAGGTTGTTGCTGCTGCTGTTGTTGTTGTTGTTGTTGTTGTTGTTGTTGTTGTTGTTGTTGTTGTTGTTGCATACATAGCTTCGTACGTGTACATACTTCAATTTGTCGCTGGGATGGGAGGGTATGATAGTTGTAATTGTTGCGTTCAGTTCGTTCAATGGATTGTGGTTGCATCATCACTTGTGTTTCTTGTGTTCGGGTGCTTGAGCTTGAGTGTTGAAATGTGAACGTGGCGACTGTTTCGGGCGGGATCCGCGGTCTGAGATACGCGCTTGTAGGGTTGGGACGAGAGAATCGGAGGAATTGCCCGAACTGGGCTTCGCCGCATGTGTGCATACACTGTGTGCGGACGAGCTCCATCCGTCGTCAAAACAAGGTCCTGCAGGCTGCAAAGTCCAGTGGAGACCCGAGTGGGCGGAGTCAAATTCACGGCTACAGTACACGGGTTCTTGGTGTTGGTGACACAAACATCAGCGCACGTGTTCCCACGGTGCATAAGACCGAGTGTGACCACGAATCGAGTTGTGGCGCGAGGTCGATTTCGAGAGAGACAAACGCTTTATTACTCTACTACTCTGAGTATATCTCGCTACTCTATAGTTACAATCCTCCAGTCAAACGCTCGACTCCTGGGCAGACACTGCCGAATGCGCTGAGCCAAAGCGACCATGCCAGCCCGTCCATCAGACATGTCGACCGCGGCAACCAGGCAACATCACCGCCTTCTATCCACACTGCTGCATCAGCCAAGCCAGCCAAACGACCGACAAGACGCATTTGTCAAGAAGAACCCTCCCCTCAATTATTCTTCACCGACGCCAGGGACATCATATCTGAACCCGTACCAGACATCATCGATATCCAAATGAGGCAAAATTAACGCAATCTGGGCCCCTATCGCATCGAATTCCTTGATGGCTTTACAAACATTGTGAATCGCCTCCATGACAGCCTCCTCGACTGCTGACCGGAAGTCAACCACCACGGGGCGCTGGTCTCTCTCTGTGCTCTCGATGAGGAAGAGTAGGGCGGTATGCCGCAGTAAGAACCGCACGTTTGTTGTCAACCCTGCAACTTGAGCTACTTTGTACAGGACCCAGGCGTGGTTGAACACGTTCCAGTATTCGATGTTTTGTATGGCCCACCTCCGGTCGGCGAGCGATACCCGTCGTTGGTTGCGGTTGTGGTACGTGGCGAATATGTGGCTGATTCGGGCGTTCAGTTGGATGCCGATATGGCGCGTGATGCGCGGCTGCGCTCGAGGGAGTCGGTAGTGCATGTGGAGACTCTCCTCGAGGTCCCCGATTGCGCCGGCTATGGAGACATTATCTGACGATTGTTAACGCGTTAGCGCGACGGACGGGGCGAGTGGGAGGGGAGGTTGGGAGGTCGTGTGCGGTGTGCGCGGGAAGAGGTGGGTGCATTTACGGGGGGGCTCCATGGCACGGAACTCCATGGCAGCGGGCGGGTGCAAGCTTCGAATCGAGATATTGGATGCGCAGCGTGTCGCGGACGTCGCTCTCGATATGCGATGTGACTTCTGACGATGATTTCTGATGATGATTGGAAGATGAGGTGTGCGTTGGAGGATGCGCCGAGCGAGGGATTTCTGAAATTCGATGACGGAATTCTGCGGGGGAGACGCCGAGGAAGGCTCTAGATGTGAGCAAATCGTGTGGAAGGGATGTTCGCGGCTGCTGCTGCCCTGATTCGCCATGCTGGCAGGTGCAAGTGACGGTCAGGTTAGCCAGGGGCATTTCGCGCCTGCGCGAAGCTGGGAGAGAAATCATCAAAAAGCCATCTTTCTTGTATTTCCCAACTCTATATGTTCTCCCATCTAGGTTTCTCCTCGGAGCAGAGTGAAACAAAGCGAGCGGCCGCCTCAAGCTCTCGCCTTTTACATAACCCTCTGCCCCTCCCCAACCCGCACAAACCCCATCAATGTCCAAGTCTTGCCCGCGAGCCAAAGCTAGAGGAACTATGCGCATTTAGCGCAACCTGAAACCCCAATGTTAGCCATCAAATACGACTTGAAGACGAGCTCGGCAAAAAAACATACCGGTAGCGGTGCCAATGCAATCGGCTTGGCCTCCCCGACCACCGCAACCCATCTTCTACAGGCAGGCCATATAGCCAAAGCTACAGGTTCCATCATCCTCGAGATACTAGCACGGATCGAAAGAATTGGGGCAGCCTATCTTGCAGTCGACGCCGTTGTTGTTCTTGTAGGCGACGCAGTATCCATCGTTGATCTTGCCTTGGCCGTTGGCCCAGTAGGCGCAGGCGCCGCTGGCGAGAACGGTCTGGCTGTTCATGCGGGTGCAGGCTTCATGGACCTTGTTGTCTGTGGGCAGGGTGGTTAGTGAGAACGAGGGGGATTTGAGACAGAGATGTGGGACTTACAGTTTCCGACTCTCTCGTAGACCTTGTTGTTGGCGACCCAGACTCCATTGCCGGCTTTGGCCTAGGCGAAGGCGCCGAGGGGGACAATGGCCAGGGTGGAGAGGATGAGGCTGGTGAAGTGCATGTTAATGGTTAGTGGTTTGGTGGTTGATAGTTGGGATTAATGGTTGATGGATGGGCTTGAGTAGGTGAGTTTGGCTGAAAGTAAGGCTGTGGTAGTGTTCTGAAGATGAGACTGAGACTGAGTGGTTGAGGATTTGTGAATGATGATGGCCATTGCAAGAGTTTATATATCTTGCTGTCCACGAACTCGAGTCGACCAGCTCAAGCATTGCCTGACTATGATTGGGACACGTGACCGGGTCCGAGGTACGATCTCATCTGCCTGCTGCTGTTGTCCAAGATGGTCCTCCTGGTCGCGTGTGGACCGACCTAGTTCTGCTCGTTGCTTGAAGTCGGCCTCGCCAGTCGATCGCTAGCGTTGTGGAGGAGCTAGCTAGTTGATTGAAGGAGCCAGCTAGTCGAGCGAAGGAACAGCTAGCTTCAACTTCACGACGGTGCCTTGCTGAGAATCTCGCTTATCATAAAGGTTAAAGTCATAACGGAGGCTGAGCGCACGACCATCTGCCGAGTTGGGCGCCAAACGAGCGATCTCATTGGCCAAGTCGCATCGTCGATTTTCCGATCCAGGGGTAACCAAACTTGCATAACAGGACCGCCAAAGGAAACCCACTTCAGTTCCGAGGGCCATAGTTCTAGGCCTCAGTCCAAGCAAAAGGACGCTGGGCCCACATGGCTCCATCCGCCGTGCCGGTGCCGAGTTGAACTATCTCCAGGCTCCCATGGCACGGCGCCAAGGACGCAGATTATTCCCCACACTTGACGCCCGTTGAATGGGTGATGCAGCAATCCTCGGAATTCGCCTTGCCGCCAAAGGAGTGCAATGCAAGCACGGCTGCCACTAGCATATCCTGAGAGCCGGCCCACGACTCCTTCGAGTTTTTTTCGCGCTCGACCTCTTGATAACAACACCAGCACCGATCAAGAGTAGTGCGTCGGCTATCTCCGCGCCCAAGCGGCCACCCCGAGTTGATGGGGATCAAACAGCATCCGGTCTCTCTCCTCCTCCGCCTCTCTCTTCTGTCTCTGAGCCGCACTCTCTCTCCCATCACCATCCTCGACCGGGTAGCCAAACCCTCCGGCTTTCCACCTCCGATAGCTACCGCCCGTCGAGTCCACATATACAAACGGCTCTTCTGGCTCTTCTGAGCCATGAATCTCCGACACCTCCGTCGTCTCAAGCTCAAAGCAAGGCGGGGGTCCTGAAGTGTCGCCCTCCTTTCTCTGGGCGGCTACTTCCATCTGGAACATGACTCGTTCGTCGTGCCGTCGCAGGGCATCGCTGGTTTCCTCGGGGGGGCAATGCGAAAATCCGCCGGTTGGCAGGCGCTTGTAGCGCTCGAAGCCGGGTGATGCAAGGTATATTAGGGGTGGTGGTTCGGGTCGCCTTGTGTTAAGTGGCCGGGAGCCTGAGCTTTGGCCGTCCAGCTCGTAGATCTGAGGATGAGGTTGGGTTGGTGGGCGGTCTAAATTTGGGTCTGGGATTGGGGGCATGGACGTCCCGGGGTACAGGCTTGTCCTTTGGTAGGCGCTGGCCCGGGCGGGGAGTCTGGTTGAGTAGCTTGGAGTGATCTGAGACGAACTCGGGTGGTCGTATGAGGGAGTGCCCAGAGGGACGGAGCTGTAGTTGTGTGAACTACGGTATTGTGGCCCGGACGGATCCTCCAACCATGGGGGACGTGCCGAAAAGCCTGGGACTCCACCCGGGCTCGGGTCCCCGTCGTATTCTTGTGGTGACCAGTCGTGACGGTTCTGTGGGGGCTGCTGCTGCTGCTCTTGTCGCTCAGTGAGAAGCAGGTCCAGGTGCATATGGCCTCGCTTAGCAGCAATGCGTCTTGCATCGCCAGGTTCTTGGGTAATCCAGGCGTAGGAGCTCGTGACATCGAGGGAGAAGTAGTAGTCAAAGGAGACAGAAGGGTCGGCCTTTACCCACAGCAACGTTTTGACACAGTCAGCGTGTCCGCATGACGCGGCAATGTGCAGCGCTCGGTCTAAAACCTCCTGCGAGGGCATGGTGGTATATCCGCCCACCACCAACTCCGCCACGACATGGCCGTGTCCGAACATGGCAGCGAGATCGAGCGGGGTCAGATCGAGTCTGTATGTTGGAACATCTTGGCCGGCGCCTCCCCTCAACAGCTTCACTACACACATGAGGTGACCGCCACGACAGGCCGCGTGTAAGGGGGAGACTCCAAAGTCGTCGGCGAGAGTGATTGATGCGCCCCAGGATATAAGGGTGTCAACTGCCTCACTTGAGCCCGTGGCAGCTGCATGCCAGGTCGGGGACCGACCGAAGCAATCCACCAGGTCTACCGAGTGAGGCAGCAGCGGCACTAGTGTGTTGATTACCTCGACGTTGTTCAAAGCAGCGGCCCGATGGATTGGCGTTTCGTCCAATGCGTTGCGAGTCGAGACTCCGCAGTAGCCAGCTATCCGCCGTAAGATGGTCGCGCTCCGAGAAGTACTCCCTTTGGATGCTGCAGCTAGATGGAGTGGTGTCTCGAGGTCGTACATGGTACGATACGCCGTTGCGAGTGGCTCAATAACTTCGTCGTCCGGTACGTAAGACCCTTCACCACCCTGGTCACGGAAAAGTACGAGAATGTGAAGGGCCGTAAGGCCGTGAGCTGCCGCTTTTGTGATGATTGCCCCGTTGCGCAACATATATCGGATTGTGTTCACGTGGCCGCCCGCCAATGCCCAATGCAGGACAGGGAGGCGATAGGAGTCTCTCGTGGTTGAGTTTAGGTGGCCAGAAGTTGTCTGTGTACGTTCGATCTCGTCGAGCCTGCCTTCATTCGCAGCAATAAATAGCAGCCCGACCTTGGAGTATCCGTGCCTCTTGTTCAAGTAGTCACTCATCGGTGCCGTCGGGGACTTCTTAGGCACGCCGCGGACCGGTAGTGGCTCATCTTTGGATATTGCGGGCAGGTTGTGGGCCATGAAAAGTGTTTCTGGCGTTTCTGCGCAGGGCCCCGTGAGAAGCCGGGTCGTCTTTTGCAGGTCGCGCAGCCTCGATCCCGTGGTGTGGATTCTGGGGATGGACTTGAGCTCTTTTCGGACAATCTCCGCTACCGCGACGGTCCTTCCCCGAAATACGCAATCCATGAGCATCTCTGGGCGAACCGACACCGAAACTGAGACATAGAGCCGGCCTTGCAGCTGCACGCCTGTCACCGTGGCATCGGAAATCAGGCGTAGGTCGTCCCCGAGGGAGTCGCGGAGAGCGGCCGATGACACGATTCCCTTCCTGGAGTTGCCAACCAGCTCTCTAATTTTTCTGTTTGTGTTTGAAACGACCAGCGCAGGAGGTACTTGGCCTTGCCGGCAGGATAGCTGGAAGCACCAGCCCTCCCACTCCATGGCATCAAGGCGGCGGAGACCAAGAACCACGTCAACGCCATCGAGGACATCACGGGAGAACGTGTCCTGAAAGCGGAATAGGGCCATAACCTGAAGCTGGCGAGAGTACTTCACCGCCATGGTCAATGTGTTAGGGTTCCATCGACCGGACGGGAAGGCATCGACGAGTTTGTAGCGTGGCGCCGTTGCCTCGTGGGTGGACGATCCGCTTGAGTCAAGAGACCAAGCGGATGTAGCGGGTATGGGGGATAGGGGAAGGTTCGAGGCCGGCATTGAGTGGGCGGGTGACACGCGGATCTGAGGGAGATGATAGTAAACGGGATTTTGGCGGACGTACAAGGTGCGGTACCCTTGCGACTCGGACTGTAGTTCAGATTGAATAGGGGCGAGGAACTTGTGGGATCGATTTCGGAGTCTGGCAAACTGGTCCATGGAAAGTCGGCGAAGCGGGATAGCAGGACAAAGATACGATCCCCCCACCCTAACAACACAGTCTAGAATGGCGTAGTAATCCTCCTCCATAGGTACTCCCTCGTGATCCTGGATGGGTCGCAGATAGAGCTGCACCCGAAGGCCGAGATTAGTCATGGTCGAGGGAGCGCTGGCGTAGACCGGGAGGGGCGGAAGCGGTTGCATTCCGCCAGCGTCCTGGAATTCGGCAGGACGTGCCGCAAGAAGGCCACAAAGCGCGTCCGGGTCATCCAGGTCGTCGTCTGTGGTGGAGGGGCCGCTGCTGCTGCTGCTGCTCCACGCGAAAAGCGATTGATCATCAGTGCGCTGGATAATTTCTTCCTGCAGTCTCGCAAAAGCGCGATGGCCTTCTCCGTACAAGAGGGGCATGTTGACCTGGAACAGACCCATAAGGCAATATGCGGTATCCTCGAGCCGCGTTGTTTGGCGGCTCGCCGCCCATTTCATGCGAGTTGCAACGCTGAGCTGGGCGGGATCCACTCTGCCGTCGAGCACCTCGATTTCAATCCCAGTGATCTCGCTGAGGACCTCGGTAAAGGACTTGGGGCTTTGTTTTTGGCCCAGCAAGCTCCAGTCGGCGGCGAAGAAGTAGAGCTGGGAGGGCGCAATCAGCTCCTGCAAAGTCCACCCGCGAGTGAACCAGCGGCTCAGACGCAGCTGCGAGTTTGGACGCTTCCAGTTGTCCAGGGCGGCAGGGTCCACGTCGGACAGAATGGCGTAGCACTCGGCGGCCTGCTTGTACCAGAGATACATGGAGTTGATTGCCTCGGACAGCTCGGAGCTACTCATCTTATCGATGCAGCACGTGTCGACCCAGAGGTAGTTGAGTCCGCGGCGGACGGCCATGGCGGCGGCGCTCTTGATCTTGGCGAAGCCCCTCTTGTCGGCTATCTGCTGCTTCTGCTTGTTGAGGGCCTGCGGGATCTTGCTCTCCATGCGCCGCATCTCCTGTAGCGTGACCTCGTCGTCGCCCCATGTGTGTGAGAGAATGGCGTAGTGCGGGATGTCGTCGTCGCGCACATCGACGAGTTCCAGTTTTCGCGCGTCGAGCAGCCGCATGTCGGCGAGATAAGTCAGAGCCGCCAACAGCGCCAACACCTAGGCCAACGTTTGTTGTGATCGACGTATTCCCCTCATCGCGTTGTCGCGTTGTAGAGCCTCGTGCTGGGTGCCATGGCGGGTTCTTGGCATCTTTCGGCTACCCCGCAAACCATTGCGACTCAGAATGAGCTAAGGCGATTGGGGTTAGTGTGGTGATCCAGGCATCAATCGTCCAGATTCTGTGCGACTATGACCTCCGTGATTCAAGCATCCAAAGTCATCACTAGCACGATTCGAATTTCAGGAGTTGAACGTACCTGAACTGCGCGTATGTGCGCTGTGTTGCGCTTGTGGGAGGGAGTCAAAGGTAGAAGACCACGGCCACTGCTCTCACTCCACGCATCTCCCACTCGAACGGGCAGTCGCCCAACTCTAACGCAGTCGTGCATCCAATTGAGGCCGATTGTGAATGCAATTAAACGTCGGGAATGGATCGTGCTAGGCGTTGGCGCTCGTGCGCGGTGCGTGGTGACGACGTGGTGTCGGTTGTGGTGAAAGCGATAGTTGAGGCAAAGAGGCGTCCGAAATTGACTAAAGAGCATTTTGTGCGCTTGGATCGCTAGCTCCTTCAAGTTGAGTTGGCCCCACTCGTACTATTCAAGACTCCGACTCCGACTCGGATGACGAAGACGACAACAACGGCGGCGGGCAGGACTCTAAGCTTGCGCAACAGTTTGTTTCGCGAAAAGATAACCTAGAACTTGAAATGACCCGAGAGCTTGATTTCAACCTTTTCGGGCGACATCAATCCGACGACCGAACCACTTCGTCTCGCAAAAAAAAGCCACCGGCTGATCTATCATTTTGTCAAGCAAACAAATCTCTGACCGAAGTCGATGCGGTCAAAAGTGGGGGAAATGCATACATTCCGACCGCAGTTCTGTCTATCCGGGTTTCCGGATCGGACGACACGCGTGGACGCTTAGAGATTCGGATGCAGAGCGTGCAGCTCCGCGGGGGAAGATTGTGCATGTCGCAATGCCGAATGAACGGGTCGTTATCATTGGCGGTGTCTACACTCGTGGCTGTCGGAAGTGGGGTTTGTGCCATTCCGGAAGGCTCGACTGCATGGGTGTCTCCAACGCGTCGTTTCCCCAGTCGCATCATCAAAGTACCAGGAAGCGATAAGAAAAACCCAGGCCCTCGCCCTCGTTCTTACAACATTCTCCTTCTCCTTCATCTTGACTAAACTTTATTCTAGTTTCATTTGCCCCAATCACAGTTTCGTCCCTCACTTGACATGTCGACTTCGACCACCCCGTCCGGGGCCCATCAGGCGGCCCAGCCGATTGTTGTCGTGAGTTTCCCCCGAGCTTGCGTGAAAAAGATTGCAGGGCGAATCGCTGAGACCCCGCGTGCGTAACAGGATCCCGCATATCTCCCACAAGCGCCTACGCGTGATGACGGTGACGGTTCATCCTCGTACGAGGATGCGACGGTCAACGAATCAACGGCCACCCTGAGCTCCTCGATCTTGAATTACCGAGAGGTTCATGGAAGGACGTACCAAAACTTCAAAGATGCCAAGTATTGGTAAGACTAATGACACAACTCAGCTCCCGAAGTACCACCTGTAAGAGTTTAACACGCCCAGGCAACCCAACGATGAGAAACACAACGACTCGCTCGACCTGAACCACCACATGATGCTGCTCCTTAACGACAACAAGCTCTTCCACGCCCCGATCAAGAACCCCCAGGCCGTCCTCGACGTCGGAACCGGCACAGGGATCTGGGCCATGTAAGAACACTCCATCCTCAACACCACGCCCAAAACACTAACTCCCCTCCCAGCGACTTCGCCGACCAATTCCCCTCCGCCTCAGTAATCGGCACCGACCTCTCCCCAATCCAGCCCGAATGGGCCCCTCCCAACTGCCGCTTCGAGCTCGACGACGCCTGCCTCTCCTGGACCTTCGAGCCCGCCTCCTTCGACTTCATCCACATCCGCTACATGCTCGGCAGCATCGCCGACTGGCCCGCGCTCTACGCCCAAGCCTTCCGCGCCCTCAAGCCCGGCGGCTGGATCGAGCACACCGAATTCACCTGCGAGACCACCTGGGACGACAACTCCCTCCCGCCCGAAAACATCTACACCTGGTGGACGAACTTCCTCCTCTCCGCCGGAGACAAAATCGGCCGGACGTTCACCCCTACCAAAAACGGCCAGCACCTCGCATGGCTTAAGGAAGTAGGCTTCACGGGCGCGATTCATACGAAAGCGTATAAAGTCCCGCTGGGGACGTGGCCGAAGGACCCGAAACTCAAGGAGATTGGGATGTTTAACAGGGCGAGCTGTGAGCAGGGCCTGGAGGGGTTTGGGATTTTTTTGGGAACGCAGGTCATGGGGTATAGCATGGAGGAGATGCAGGTTACGTTTGCGAAGGTTAGGGAGGCGTTGGCGAATCCGGCGTATCATCCGTATTATCCTTGGTAAGTTCAAGTTTGGGGGCGTCTCTCTTTCATTGAGGGTGGAGGTTGAGGTTTAGATGGTTTGGATGGACAGACAGAGGCTGACGTTTTTCAGTGACTCGGCGTGGGCGCAGAAGCCATTGGATAAGTGAGAGGTTGAGAGGGTGTATCCATCTGGCTTAGGGGATGGAAAGCCGGGGGAGCACATGGACACGATACGGTTAACAGGTTGAATGGCGGGGATGCATTGCGGACGCATTTGGCGTTGTTTCCAGGTGGTTGGGTGAGAGTTAAGTTGTGGAGGGACCCGTAGAGATCCATCCAGCTCCCAGTTCCAAGTTTCATGTCTCTTCCAAAACCTCCCTCTCTCTCCCCGCCAGCCTTTAAAGAAGATCAATCTTTCCCACATGAGCCCCCTCAAACACCCCCTCACTCCCCGGAATATCTCCCATACCACCACCCCTCACACGCCCAACCCTTGCCATCTCCGCCGCATACGCCCTATCCCGCTCCGCCCTCTTCGCCGCCATAATCACCTTCATCCTCTCCCCCGCCGCCGCCACCGCGCGTCCCCCCTCGTCGCCTAACGCCCCCCTCACGGTACGGTACGCCCTCGTGCGCAGCTCCTCCAACGCCGCCCTCGCCTCCCTTTCCGCATCCGTCTTCGGCCTCTCCCTCTCCCAGGCCGCCGCTTCCTCCTCCGTGCGCGCCTGCAGCTCCGCGAAGGTAAGCGGCCGTTGCCCTCGCGCTTCCACACCTCGACGAGGTACCCGCTGCGCTGGAGGGCGAGGCACTCGTTCTCGGTGAGGCGGGTGGGGTCCGAGAGGGCGAGGGCGATGAGCGCAGCGCAGGTGGGGACGGAGGTTTTGACCGGGAGGATGACATAAGAGGGAGCATGGGACGTTTGCTGGAGCTGCGACAGAGTGCCGCAGCGTACAACCCAGTGCACCCAGAGAGAAGCATGTTCTACATTGACAAAACTGGGCTGCCTCCTCCGCAATGATGAGTTCATGTGATGTGGTCCTTCGCTTCAAGGTTGGGGACAAGTTTGTTTGGAGCTTTTCTTTAGGTACCTAGTATTCTTCCACGCACGGTTGTTTTGGATATTTTTATCCCTTCCATGTGTGAATTGTATTATATCCGTCTGTTATTATATTTGTCAGAAAGGATGTCTCGGCAGCATAGCTGTCTCACACCGTTGTCCAGGGGGTGAGGCCTCAACAATCACTCTAACACCCTGGAAGCTCGACTGTCCGGAAGTCCTTACCGACAAATATTATCCACAGTTTGCCCCTAGGACATGTATGCTTACCTCTGTTTCAACACCACCTGCCGATATTGTCTCACTACCAGGCCGCAACCGTATCGAAGCTACGTCCCCCCTGTATTTCAAACCAGTTCACCCCTGGGTCTACTAACTGCCAGTTCCTTCACCCAAGCCAAAATTCACGGCCTAGGCAAGATATTCATCCAGAGGCGTATCGACCTGGCAGCTTACGGGAATAGAAGCGGGGTACAAGGGGGCGGAATCGCGAGAGCCCATTGCTTGTCAGCGTTTGCGGAATCTCAAGTGAGCTGCTGTGGAAAGGCCTTTGCGCATTGCCTGTGCCGCACCTGTGCGCTCTTCACTTGAACCCAATTTGGAATTGTAGGACTCGGTGAGTGATTCTGGGGTGGGCACGTTTGGATTTCACTGACAGGCAATTCACCACGAGTCCTGTTTTGTTGCATGTTGACTGAAGCGAAGCCTGTCGTGGAAGGCGGCCATATACCTCGGCCAGTCAGCTCGGCTGACCTCGACGCCAACCCGCGGCACCAGACCCGAACTGCCGACCCACGTAAATGTGACGAAGCGATCGTGGGGTCGGAAACCGGCAATGAGGTCATTGGGTGTGTACCTCTTCACCAGTTAGAGGCTGCATGTCCTGGTTCTGACCTTCTTCATCCCGACGAACCCTTCTCGATCCTTGGACATCCCCGCTTCCTTCGACGACAGTTGCATGATCATGAAACCTGCGCACGCAGCCAGGGCTTACAGATCACATCCTCGGCGCACTTTTGAAGCCGAACTCCTCTCTGCCTTGGCGTCTCTCCCCGCCTGTGCCGCTCGTTGGAGGCCCGTCCCTAGAAGCTCGGGTGAGCGTAAAACCATTCGGGTATCACCTAAGTGAGGCTCTCGGATATTAGTAACCCGGATATGACGTAAGATGAGGTGCCGGTAGCGGAACACCTCGGAATCCACTTTTGGGAGTATGTCTGGGTCCTTTTGCTAGGCCTAGAAAGCGGCTGCGTACAGAATCCCACCATGCGACCAAGGGGTTAGGCTGAGAGAAGGGGGCTAGCGCATGATAACCCGGGAATCAACGGGTTTTGTGCTTGTCCAACACACCAACACAGACACAGATGAGAGAAGAGTTAGGTGGTCGCGGGTGGCGAGGTTATATTACACGAGTTTCAGCATCATCCTCATTGAGCATGATGGTGTAGGCAGCGGACTTTTGCTCTCACATCCATACCAGCTCGATGCAACGTTGGGGAGAAAATCGGCTGTCTGGATTTCTGAAGGGTGGCGCATATTATGTTGATATGTTTACGGGTTGCACGGCCGTGGGCTCGGCTTCTAGTCCTTTCTGGTCGATGTCTTCGCCGGGGGGGCTGCTTTGCATGCGTACATCTGAAGCCCCGAATCGGAATCTGGTAGCCCTCGCCGTTTGAAACATCGGGACCACTCGCATGAAACATCAGGGCTGCATGGCGGTGGGTTGGGGTTCTCGCCCCCACGCTAACACCGATGGGGAGTCCCATTGTCAGATCCGATTAGCTCAACGCTGTACCACAGGTACCACATGGAATGCCACCTCACCGCGTCTAATTTTGTCAGTAGGATCACCAAAGCGCTGGCCCTTGTGGCACGACTAATACTTAAATGTTGAGTGGGAAAATCAGACGACGGCTGCCTTGAGAATCTCACCGGAATGCGCAGGCCAGCCAGCCCAACATGCTAAGCTTTCGATTGCGCCCCCCAACGGGACGGGAGGAAAATATCAGCTTTTAGCGTCCGGACTAGGGGTAAGGAACCAGAAGGGGTGGCCAGTATGATTACTGTTCCTGCACCGTCACTCTCAGCGATGCACACCAATCGTCAGGCCAGGGTCGTAAAGTGAGGTAGCTGAAATGGAGTCCAGGACCAAACTTGTCAGACTTGCGGAGTAGCCAAAAAGCTCAAGACCTCTGAATCGACACCTGCATCATCCGCAAGCAGGGGGGGTGCGAAGCTCCCCCTCTCACCGAGACGCTCGGGATCTTCCGCGACGACAACTTGAATCCTTCAGGATTTCGATCACCATCGATTCGCACCACATTTCGCCATCTTTCGACATCACATCTTTCATAGGGCCAAAGAGGAAAAAACGGCTGTGCCAAGTTGCTTAGGCCCCAAGCGCGCAGCTACCCGATGGAATGCGGGTATACGTTTCTGTCGAAGGGCTGTGAGCTGTGGTGTTGGTATTACCAACTGCGGCCAAGTGGCGCAGCAGTCATCTGTTTACGCGAGAGGAATGTCGCGATGCATCACACGAGCTACCGGAAGGGACCAGTTAGAAGCAACAGGAGAGTTCAAACAGGGCTCCGCCTGCAGGAACGGCATCCTAATTGGGGTCTAAATATACAATAGGATACAACTTACACACCAACAAAGCACTTCTTTCTCACCATTCAAGCAGACCCAGCAACCTCACCCATAACCACCGCTCCGTGGCACCAGCAACTAACACCCAAACCCCCAACAAGAAACGCACTGACACAAAAGACCCGATCCACCAAGGAGATACGCCCACGCCTCTTCAGGCGATGAGGTGATGGGCATCGGCAGTTCTCTCGCTGACGACAGGTTGGATTCTGATGCCTGAAACACGGCGAAAATGTGACTAACAGAATGGGGAGAACATAAGAGCGGAGTTGCCCGCGGATGCCTGCTTCCCACGTAGATAGTAAAAGTACCCATGGCTGAAGAGATAATGTCCCTCGACGCTTGACTCGCTTGCCAAGATTTGGTATCTTGAGACAAACTCGAGTGGACTTTTGCCTCCATCCTCCCTTGCTTTCCAGTTCTGTCTCTGCCCCCAACCTGGTTGGCGTGGAGATACGAGGCGAGATGTCGATATCTCCTATCCCTCTAGATGGCGGGAGGAAAGCTTGGCTGTTCCTTGTTGGGTCGGTCACGGTCGAGGGGGTGTTGTTCGGTGAGTGGTGTCGTATCTCTTTTTCATCTCGACCAACATCACTTACAAGCCTCGCCGCCGATAGGATTTCAAGCAAGCTATGGAGTGTTTCTCAAGTTCTACAAGACCAACTCCAATTTCGGGGACAACCCGTTCCTTCCATTTGTTGGGTTGCTGTCGATTGTAAGTCCCCCCTTGAACAAGTCACAACATCACCAAGCCACTTGACTAACATGGCTTCAAGGGAATGCGAAGACTTGGGTCGCCTATCATCACACCAGCCATGATCCGTTACCCTCAATACAGAACCCATTTAATATGGGGCGGCTGGATCATCTGCGTTGTCTCCCTCATTGCGGCCAGTTGTGCGTCAGAGCTATGGCACTTGGTCCTCAGTCAAGGATTGGCATTCAGCATCGGGTTTTCAATCCTCTACTACCCGATGCTCAACATGCTCAACGACTGGTGGGATGAACGTCGTGGGTTCGCGTACGGTATTCAGTAAGTGCCTGACTTGCGATGCCCGGTCGACCACACCCCTACTCGGTGTTCCTGGGCTGACCTCTGTTTCTCTTTTCTCTTTCTCTAGATTTGGGCTTGCTGGTCTCATCGCCACGGTACTTCCGTTCGCCCTCACGCCATTGCTTCAGCGTATCGGCAGCAGTTGGACATTGCTGGCCTATGCCGCGGTAGTGGTATATACACCTGATCCATCATCGACTCATGTCCATACACTTGCTAACCTCAGCTGTCGACAGTTCGTCATCGTTGGGCCGGCTCTCTTCTTCCTTCGCGCCCCAGAGAGACCAAACGACGCTCCAACACCCACCCCAACCAAACTCGACCGCTCTGTCTTCCTGAGAACCTGCTTTACTGCCATGTCACTCTCGAATCTCTTCCAGGGGCTTGTGTTCTACTTCCCACCAGTATTCCTCCCCAGTAAGCCCTGCTTTTTTAACACTTCTCCCTGTCAGTCCACATTCTCTAACAAACACAAGTCTTCGCCTCCACAGTCGGCCTCTCCTCCATCGAAGGCACCATCATCCTGTCCGTCACCAACTTCGCCACCACAGTCGGCCAAATCGGCATGGGCTATCTCGCTGACATCGCACCCTCGCAACTCCTCATGGCCGCCTCCCCTCTCGTCTCTGCCCTCGTCATCTTTGGTTTCTGGGGCCTCGGCCAGACTCTCATCCGCCTGCTCGCCTTCGGCATCCTCTTCGGTCTATTTGCCGGTGGTTTCAGCGTTCTCTACACGCGCTTTGCGACAGAGCTGGCAGACGACAGAACGACCCAAACCTGGCTGTACACCATCTTCGATGTCCAGCGCGGACTCATGGTCATCATCGGTGGAGCCGTCGGCGGCCGCCTCGTCCACGGCCCAGTCAACCTCACGCAGTACGGCGCAGGGGAGTATAAAGACCTCATCATCTTCTCCGGCGTCTGCCTCGTCATCAGCTCCCTCGGCGGCATCGGGTGGTTCTTCCGTGGAAAGTCCATCCGTCTCCCTCGTCGCTTGAGACGGAACCGAAACAGAAACTCCGTCCGCCCCTCCCCAAGCATGGAACAACTCCTCTCCGCCATCGAGCACCACATCTGGCTGGACACGGAAAAGGGGCTCATCAAACCAGATGATAGCATCCATCAGCGGTACCTCCATAATATCCGGCAGGCCATCCGCGGTCAGAGGACCATCTCAATAGCGCCGCTGAGGGAGAGTTTTGTCTCGCAGGCGGCGTCGTCGGTGTACTCGGTGGATTTCCGAAATGAGCCTGTACAGGTGATGACACCGGAGCCGTTGAAGACGTCGAGGACGAATACGTTGGTGGAGGAGAGGATGAAGAGGTTCTCTGCATGAGGCAGTCTTCAGTTTTACACACACTCGTGACACACGTTTCAGGGAGATAAGTACATCCCACCGAGTTTGTCTGTCAGATAAGAAGTTGTGGTTGTCTGATCTGATTGGAAGGGAAGGCACCGCATCTTGAAAGGGAGCTCCGATTATTCCGCACGTGGGGGCCTTCCGTGCGGTTGGTGATCCCGTACTCGGATCGGTGTGGGTCCATCTCGGTGCCAAGCCCGTCGTTCTAAGGCCAATGGGTACTAGCCCGATGCCGAATGACACACTGGTTCCGCTTGCGGGCCGGTTTGGGCGTTGATTTTGCCGGCTGACGGCGACAGCGCCGAAAGATAAGCAGGAGTGGGGATCCCGGACTCGCCTTATCACGCCGGTCTCGGGGTTCTTAAATGATTCGTGTGTGGTCAACCCACGGGAGGAATCGGGCTCGGATTATCACACCGGCTCACCCAATGGGGCCTACGACAAGTTCGCGCTTCGGACTTGAGATCAGGGTCGCTAGTTTATGTTGTTGCATGCGTTGAAGAGCAGATCCGGCTTGTCGGGAAAGCTGTTCGTGCAGTCGATGATAAGGATACACGTAAAGGGGTTTTCAAAATAGATAGGGTCACAGTTCTAAAACTCGGTGTATTTATATCCGACGCCAGTGGAATACGTGAACGAGATAGTGATATCCGTTGCGGAGGAGTTGCGAGGGCCGACAGCGATATAAATACTAAGGACCATCTCACTGTGTTCGCTTTTCACCTTGCATCAACTCGTTCCCACAATTCTAACTAGATTTGCTGACAATCTTATCAGCATTTACGGAAGCTATCTCGGAGGCCCTCAAGCGCGTATAATGCTCCAGCTTGCTCTTGGGGCCGGGTACTCGCTTGATGAGATCCGTGACGTATTCGAGACCCCCCTGAGGGAGGCCATCTACGCGCCCAAGCCTAACAGCGAGTGGTTTTCCGCAGCTTAGTGATCGATGAGAGTGAGGTTCATGAGCTAGAATCTAGTACATATGAACAATGATGGAAGGCTCGTTTGGGGCAGTGTTATAGTCTCAAATAACGATGAATGACTCAAGCGAGCAGATATGAACGAGACGCAGAATAGACCGAGGAATTTGATTTCAAAACAGTGGAACAGAACGCCATAGACAGGCGTGTCATTTATCACCTCCACTCACATGCACGCCACATCTCGGAGCCTTGCCAGCATCGCAAACCTTCTCGACACCAGAGGCGTTTGGGCGTCTCAGTGACGCATACGGCCTGCAGCTACAAGAAACCTTGACACCGTTGAAGCCGGCAAAATGACCCGTGCGCAGAGGAGTGCGCGGGTATAAAGATTGGCCGAGTGGAAGCTCCCCGCTCCCACTCTCTCTTCCTCCATTACAAGACCTACCACCGCACTTGGGCTGCGACAGCGCTTGCTGCATCTCACCTCCTTCCAACCATCTCCTAGCCTTTAGAACCTGATCGAACCACCCCTGAACTTTCTCGTCAACCTTTTTGCTTGACTCGGCGTATCGCTCTCTGACAAGATCCAAAGAGGAGTGATGCGCTGATTTCGGCGACCAAGTAGCTTCGTGAGGGTCGACGAGGAAGTTCAAGGCTGGTTTGATGGGTTCTGAAGTCGGGTAGATCGCTGGAAGGTGCAAGAAAATACATCTCATAGTCAGTTAATGGATGACCGAGGCTGGAAGGTGATTACAGGCCAATGGCTTTTTGTATTTTAGTAGTGGAGCAATAGACCGAAACTCTTGTGCCAACCCCCTTGTTTCTGGGAATTGATCGTGCAACTATTCAGAAACTGACTTCGCGGCAGACAATCGGCTTGTTTCTCTATTAGCAGAAACAGAAATATAGCCGTTGACTTGTATGTGTGTAATGCAGTGACCTTCCACCTTCCGCTTTCTAGTAACTCGCCATGTTCCGCCGTGGTGAATATGCATAAGCAGAGCATCGCTTCAGTGCAGCAGCCGAAGAACCACATTTCCGCATTTCCTGACCTTCTACATCCCACCTATCACAGATAATACCTAAGGTCGAAAGGCCTGAACTGTTAATAGGCAGCGCAAGCCGAATTTGTATCATTGATGAGAGGGATCCAAGGTTGCATTTGAACGCGGGTCGAACGCGGGCACCTAGTCAACTTCGAAGGATGTCGGATCAGTGCCCCAAAATGGTCGCTGATCTCCTACCCGGCGAACTTTAGGATGAACTGTATTCCTATCCGAGAAAGAACCCCTGCCAGGGCCTCGGAGGGTGTCATGTAAATAACTTGCCTGATGCGTATTCACTCTCAATCTGACCTATCCACTTTCGTTAGTCCTGACAGGTTTCCGGAATTCTGGAATAATGGCACGGGTTTAATAACTGACTGGCTTGAGTTGTTAGTAGTTCTGGGTAGTAGAGGTGTACTGCGTTGTGCCAATCACGGACAAGATATCGGTCAGCCTCGCAATCCGCCGGGTGTACCTTTCTCGGATCCTTCCATCGCTGAGGTCACGAGCTCACTGCAGCGTCAAAAACCGCATGCATCCGAGGGCCAATCAGAAGGATTCCCACAGGCGGGAACCCAGCTATTATAAGACCCACACATAATGCCAAAGAAGGCAGGTATGACCCATCGACCAGCCAGACGCTCGCTTTAATCATCCTCCCGCTGCCCCACGGTACACAAGATCCACTGCAGAACCGGGCGATTGGGAACATATATGAGGAGTTTAGAAGGATCTGATGATTAGCCAACGTCACCCAATTGTTGAGGCTGCCAACCCGAGTTTTCCAACGTTCTGTCGACCACATCGTCGGATATCAGTCTCTAGAATCTCGACAAACGTTTCCTCGCATGCCAAGCTGCAATGCCAAGCGTCAAGCGACGGGGATGGCGAGCTCCACGATAAATCCCTGTCCCACGCGCCGCCTGGGCATTCTGGGCATTCTGGGCGCCAAGATGGGTACTGCTCTCCTTCCTCATCCTGCACTGCTGGCCGTCATGGCTGCACCCGCGACAGGATGAGCAGCGTACATGCGCACGCGCGGAGTACAATCAAACTCGCCGCGGATACCGAGAGTCAAAGATGGACGTGATATCCGACCAGGACGAGCGGGACGGGTGAGCTTGCTTATGAAAATCCAGGGAATTTGAACCCTTGACACTTATCAGTGGCAATGTCGCAATCGCGCTATTGGCGCCACCAAAGCCGGTGGCGGTCGCGAAACAGCTTGACAGATCTTTCCGATAGGTCTCTGGGCGACGAAACGGCGCTTGTCTTGGTGAGCTTGTCGCCGCTCAGCAAGTCTTGGCATCGGGACCAAGACCTTCGCGGAAGAAAACTTGAGCTTAATTCCACCAAGCTTCGAGACCGACCGTGATGCCGAGCGACATTCCACTTGTAGATATCGACGCTCACTTTTCAGGCTAATCGTATCGCGCGCATTGCGTGCGGCCGCGACGACAAGACGTGACAGCCATGGCACTTGCAGTGGTCGATAACGACCTCCCTAAATTGGCAATTACCCCAGTCGCGTCGCATCGCCGCTCGCCTCCCTTTATCGGCCGCGCTGCGCATCATCAGCACTATCTCACTGACTTATTGCAGCAAAAAAGAGAGCAAGGGACAGGCAGCGGCACGCACCCCCGCAGCTTGGCGGCTCACACACCCAGCTGCAGCTTGTAGCAGCTTCCCATCCGAGGTGGTAAAACGGGGCCGCTCCTGATCGCTGCTTCGTGTATCGCAAATACACTCCCTTATCTATGAGGAGCTCTGCGGCCCCTTTTCATTGGTCGAAATGGAGTGCCGTCTGCAAATATCCGGGGCGTATACCATCGGCGAAACTTAATATCGCCGTGCTGGGCAGCGAATTGGCTCCTCCTCCACGTCCATCCCGGACTGGCAACTGCTACGTTCCACCTCCGCCGAGGGCGTTGCACCTGCCAAACGAGGGCAAATGCATCTCGCACGACGATGTGTGACCCTGTCGCCAAGATGCTAGACAGCGAGGGCGCCCCCAAAAAAGAAGCAGTGCGCTGGGAAGGGGAGGAGAATGCGTTGGCGGGCGAATTGGGCGGCGCGCAGCATGGCGGATGGCAAATGGCTTGGATACGCCAAGAGACAAATGTTGGTGATGCGACCGAGAGCACCATAGCCGGCGCGAATATTATTATGCTTCGGCTCCCGCCCGGCTGTCGTCCAAACTCTCTGCGCTCCTTATCTCTGCCGACCCATCAGTTTTGGTCGCAGCTTCCCCCGCAAAGGTTTTGCAGGGTTCCGACTTCCCAGCCCTACGTGTGAGAAGACACGCTTCGAGTTTTGCTCGTCCTCCAGCTTGCAAGAGGTTCATTCCAGCATATCAAAATGGGTACGTTCACCAAGGTGTTCACGGGAGACTGTCCCCGGCGACACAGCTACCAATTGCTTCCGACTGACGAGACCGCATGTGATTCAGACAGCAGCACCGCACAACCGACTTCGGTCGCCGATGTCCGGCCGTCGACCGACGGCAAGGAAGGGAAGGAGCTCCCGGTATACTACCAGGCGGGCGACAATGTCGAGCGGGAGACGTTCCACGGCCTCGTGCTGCCGACCGAGGAGGAGAAGTCGACGCTGCGCCGCGTGGCCGGCAAGATGCCGGCGTCGTGCTACTACCTGTGCGCCGTGGAATTCGCCGAGCGGGCTTCGTACTACGGCTGCAACCAGGTCTACAAGAACTTCATCCGCGGCCCGCTGCCCCCCGACGGCAACGGCGCCGGCGCCTCGGCTCCCGGCTCGCAGTACCCCGCCGGTGCGCTCGGCCGCGGCTCCGTGACCGCCACGGCCATGACCGAGGCCTTCAAGTTCCTCGCTTATGCCCTGCCCGTCTACTTCGGCTGGCTCGCCGACACCAAGTACGGCCGCTTCAAGATGATCTGCTGGGGTGTGGCCGTCTGCGGCGTTGCCCACATCATCATGATCATCTCGTCCCTCCCCGTCGTGCTGGCGTCCGGTAACGCGATCGGCCCCTTCGCCCTCTCGCTCTACATGCTCTCCATCGGTGCCGCCCAGTTCAAGCCCAATATTTCGCCCACCGTCATGGACCAGAGCCCACACAAGGTCCCGCACGTCATCACCGACAAGAACGGCGAGAAAGTGATTGTCGACCCCGAAGAGTCCGTCAACAGCGTCATGCTGTGGTTCTACCTCCTGATCAACGTCGGCGCCTGCTTCGGCATCCCCACCACGTACCTGGCCAAAATCGTCGGCTACTGGGCCGCCTACCTGATCCCGACCATCCTCTACTTCATGCTCCCCCCTCTGCTCTGGTACCTTAACCCGCGCCTGGTCAAGCAGCCCCCCGGTGGCTCCGATCTCGGTAACGTCTTCCGCGTTCTTGGCGATTGCTTCCGGCACGGCGGTATCCGCAGCGTCGGCCGCCACGGCTTCTGGGAGGCCGGCAAGCCCTCGATCCGCATCGCCGGCGGCTCCACAAAGGCCTACGGCTATGACGACCAGTTTGTAGACGACGTGCGCCGCACCTTCCAGGCCTGCGGCATCTTTCTCTTCACGCCCATCTTCTTCATCAACGACGGCGGTCTCGGCGCCGCCGCCAACGCCCTCACCGCCGGCATGCAGACCAACGGCCTGCCCAACGACCTCCTCGACAACCTCAACTCCGTCTCCATCGTCATCATGGTCCCCATCATGAACCACGTCATCTACCCGCTCCTCCGCAAGTGGGGCATCCGCTGGGGCGCCATCAGCCGCATGACCTTTGGCTTCGCCCTCTGCACCATCGGGTCCATGGGCTTCCCCATCCTGCAGCACTACGTCTACAAGTCCTCCCCCTGCGGCACTAACGCCACCACCTGCGCGGAGATCCTCCCCGAGGGCGAGAACACTCTCTCGGACGTCTCCTACTCGCTCTACGCCATCCCCATCGTCCTGACGGCCATCTCCGAGATCTTCGTCAACGTCACCGCCTACGGAATTGCCTACTCCCGCTCGCCCAAGAACATGAAGGGCTTGGTCTCCAGTATCAACCTGTTCATGACGGCCATTGCCGCGGCCATTGGTCTTGCCACCGCCCCGGCGATTCAGGACCCGTACCTGGTGTGGGCTTTTGCTGGGCCGACGATTGTGGGCGGCGTGTCGACGGTGGTTTTCTGGTTTTTGTTTAAGCATCTGGACAAGGAGGAGTTCATTATCAATACCGACTTCAGTGATATGATGCGGGATACGGATCGGGAGAGTGACGAGGAGCAGGTTGGTGCGGTTAGTGGGAAGGGGGGATTGTTGACGGGGGCGGAGCCGAAGTCGGAGAAGACGGCGTAGATTTTTGCCTTGGGAAGGGAAGGTAGATACTAGGGAGTGGGGTTCTGAGTTACCTACGGTATAATGGTGTTTTTGGATGTGATGGCACTCGGAGATAGAGGTGTTGTTTCAATGTTACCGACGTTCTACATTATTCGCTCCTCCCACCCATGAGTTCCAATTTACATTTCACCATTAACGTACCCCTTAACCCTCATCCACTTCAATTCACACCTCCCCCGGCCCACCTCCACCTGCACCAAAATACCCATCCTCAACCCCCTCCTCAAACCCCTTCACCCCTCCAATCCGTCCCTTCGCCCCTGTCGTCGACCCCTCAACACACCTCCCCCCCTCCCACGCAACCTCCATCACCTTCTTCCACACCGCCTCAATACTCCTCGTCATCTCCCACGTATAAAACACCTTACAATTCGCCGCTTCATACTGGAACTGCCACGGCACTTCCCCCAGATCCGCACCCAAGACGTTCATATTCGCGAGATTGAAGCGCACGCCTTCGTTGGGGGTGATTGCAGTTGGTGGATTTCGCAGGCGAAGTGGGGGTGAGGAGGTTGGCACGATGTCGTCGGGGTTGAGGCCAGGGACAGGAACGGCGGTGGTGCGGTTTATGCGCGGGAAGGAACCGAATGTCACGGCTGGCCCGCCGCGGGTTCGTCCAACGGCTTGCATTGGTTTGTGAATGGGGCGACCGCCGATAGCAACGGTGCGGATGCCATGGGAGTGGGTGAGCATGCCGACGAACATTGCGCAGGCGGAGGCGCAGAGGCCATCGGTGAGGATGGTGATGTTCTCTGGGGCGAAGGGGGGGTCCGTCCAGGGGAGGGTATAGTTAAGGAGGGCGGGGGGGAAGTACGCTGAGATTGGGTCCCAGGCCATGGGGGGAGTGTAGTTCCCGAAGGGGGTGGTGACTGGGGAGAGGAAGGAGGTGTTGAATGGCGGAGGGAAGGGGAAGTTGTTGGACTGGTGGTAGGTACGGAACAGCCAGGGGAGGGGAGCGGGGGTGGTGGTGTTGGTGGGAAGGGGAGAGTTGGCTACCAGCCAGGCGAGCTGTGGGTGGATGCGGGCTTGGGACTGGATGGGGAGGGTGGTGCCGGGGAAGAGGTTGAAGTAGAGCATGGCGAGGTTGTTGAGGCTGCCGCCGTTGTTGCCTTGGACGTCGAGGATGAGACGAGTTCGGCCTGCAGCTTTGGCAGTGCGGATAAAGTCTACGCTAACACGGTTGACTTCGTCGACGAGGGTTAAAGAGTTGGTGAAGTTGTTGATATCGAGGGTGGAGGCGAACGAGTTGACGGCGAGGACGGCGGTGTGGCGGAGGGCGGGGTCTTGGGAGAGGAAGCCTGCGGTGTCGCCGCCGAGGGTGCTGTTAATTGGGATGGGGAAGCCGGCGATACGGGTGTAGTTGGCAGCGTAGCCGAGCTCGGATGCCTTGTAGGTGAACCACGGGTGTGGGGTGGGCCCCTTGCCACTGGCGAGGCCAAAGTCTCGATAGAGATCGGCACCGGACGTGATGTTGGTGAGGTTCGCGCGGATAAAAGCGGTATTGTGGAATGTGAAGGTAGTTCCGTTCCGCCAGGTTACTGTGGTTGTGTCCTTCAGTTCTGCGGTGAAGAATTCATTCCCAGGCGGGTGAAGTGGACTTGCATCTTTTGCGAGACTCGGGAACAGAGAGTTGTATCGAGCGTCGGGGTCATGAGACCACCAGTCTTGCACCGACAGCTTCTGCAAAAACTCAGATGCCGGTATCCCATCTATGGTCAGCACTTCAGAGGGCAGCCTATAGTTGTCCTTGTCATGAACAAATATTTTGGGCGGTGCCCACCCATCTTCCGATATTGAGACGAAATCTACCCCACGCGTGGTAAAAAGATCGAGGAGCAAGCTGACGGCACTAAAATGGAGGTCTCGCACGCGGCCCTGGAGAGTGTCCAAGTCAACCAAGAACTCGTATTGGTTGGCGTAGACAGGCCTATTGGCGTTCAGCTTCTCGGCAATATCGTCAAAACCTTGGATGAGGTCGACCCCTTCGGAGAGGTAGCCGCGCGGTGGCTTTTTGTTGTACTCGATTGTGCTCTGCCATTCGAAAAGGGGGCGAAGGTGCTTCAATTGTGCCAGCGCATTGTCCTTGTGCAAGGCGACTGACTTCAGGCATGCGAACGCCAGAGATGGTTTGACCGGTACGGCGGGGACAGCTGGTATGTAGCTTGCCAGTATGGGGTTCACAACTTTCGGTACTGGAGGATAATCGTGTTAGTGAGGACCGATCGTAGGACAAGAGAGACATACCGATGTTGTGTTCTTTCAACCAGCTCTCAACTGTATCCTGAAGATGATTACATGGCTCGTCTGAAGCCCTCTGGCTGAGAGCTGACCCCCCCGGGAGCAGTGGGCGGCCAATTGAGGTTCCAAACAGAGTGGCGAATGCCACTACGGCGCTCAGGACTTGCGTCAGCATGGTCGGCGATGGTGGATGATCCTCACCTGCAGGTTAGTTCACGCCGTCGTGTTTTCCATGATTATTATACGGTCTTGCAGATCAGCATACCGGCAGCGCTGCGCCTCGTTTTTTTGCCAGCCCCGCAAAGCTCGGGGTGATATTTCGTGTCTGCGCCATGGTTGAGTCCAAGCCGATGTATTAGCCGTCGTCCGCTGATTCGCCGTGCCGCCAAGGCAGCAGTTCCCCAGTGGCACAGAATGTAACTCACTTTCCCCAGAGATCGTCGTTCTAGCACTGTCGCGCAAGAAACCCATTGGAGGCCATGCAAGGTTCCTATGGAGGTGACTATGTGTCCGGGCACATTTCATGACACCTAGGTACTGCACGCGAACGGAATGGAGTGAAGATGTCAGGCCAGTGCGCAGAATAGGTATTTCGTACTGTCGGTCCGAGCCAGAGGGGCTGGTTCTGTTATACCGAAGAGGCCTCCTGCTTACTGTGCCCTCAATTTTTTTTTTCCAAACCGAATGGTGCGCTTGCGGAGTTCTGTGGCTGATTGCTGTTACCGGACGTCAGAGCTTCGGGAATAAGTTCAATGAGATGGAGTGTTATAACGAAGATGTTCTCCATGTTTGAATGCGCACAGGGAACAAATTTTGAATGAATGAATGAGGAAAGCGAGACATCATTGCGAATATCTTCGGCTGAGTGATGATACTGCACGACGGCAAAAGGAACCCTTCAACCAAAACGTTGTCTGTTACTCGAAGTCATATATTTGTTCATTCAAGTTTGAGAGATGGTATTAGCTTGCAGAAGACACCGGAGTGGGACAGATATCGCTTCAGAGGTGCTCCTACAAAACACACCCAACGTGCAACAACATGATCATCGCCGGCAAACTCTCCAACAAGTGGCCCAGGTGGAGTGTCCAATCCCAGCAGTTTTGATTGACCAACCAGGATATTTTCCGCAACAAAGAATTTCCGCGGTTGTGGCGTTTTCGCGAGCCGTTTCTGTTCGTGGAACGCGACTCTTTGACCGCGAACCCCGCTTCGCGAATGCTGCTGATTGGAAGAAATGAGACACACACCGTTGAGAGGACACTGGCGTTCAGCTCACGAACTGCAAGTCGCGTCTGCAATAACACACGCAACAACCTTCAAAGGGACTGCTAAGACCCCTCGATCTTGCTTGAATGGCAGACGAGGTTGAGCCTAGTGGTGAAATCGCTGAGTGCGAGCGGGTGGGAGTGCCCAACCCCCCGATTGCCGGAATTGGAGTACGTTCATGAGTATCCTTTTCTGCGGAAGATTCTTTCTAATCCCGTTCAAGATCATTGTCGCCTTTGCCGGCCAAGCGTTTATCTCGCTCATACTCGCCATTTGGGTATTCTTCCTCTCCAAAAATGGGAGACTCGACGTAAACCATGGCGAGGGCACAGTCGAGCACGCAGTTGAGGTCAAGCGACTCGAGTCCATCCTCGACATCCTCATGGTCGGAAATGACATTCAGATGCTCACTGGTAAGCCAGCACAATCTATTGTTTCAGTTATTACTAACCTGACGAAAGGAATCGCATTGATGATCACGGCCTTCACCGACGCCGACGACCTCGACCTCTACCACCTCCATCTGATCTACGACATCGTCAGTTTCGTCGGGTCAGTGTCTATTCCTTCCCATTCCCCCCCCCTCCCTCTCTCTTTATCCACGCTCTCCTGACACCCTCGCCACACAGAGTCTCCAGCGCCGCCGCACTCGTAACCTGGACCTTCTGCGTGACCAAACACCCCAACTCGACCAAATACGCCCGCCCACCCAGGCTCTCCAGAACCAAAGCCACAACCACCACAAGCACCCCCAACCTCAGCAAAACCAAGCCCCCCACTCGCCTCCTAAGCTACCACCACCGCGCAACGTACCTCTTCGCCCTCCTCTTCCTCGCCCAAACAATCCTCCTCCTCGTCTCCTTCAAATCATGGTCCACATCCCCCACCGCCCCCCTCGGCTCCTGCTACATCACTTCCAACCTCCTCTCCGCCCCGGGGGCATCCCACCCGGCGGCCGACAGGATTTACATCGCCATCACAGCGGTCTGGCTCCTCGCGGTTCTCTTCTTCGCCATCTTCGGCGGCGCTAAGCACAGACGGAGTGTACTGCTTATTGCTCTATTGCAATTCCCAGTCCATTTATACGCTGTTATTGCGTTGAGGACGGGGAATCAGACTGCGTTGGAGAAGGAAGGGGGCGACGAGGAGGGGGAGAATGTGTGGGATTTTGGGCAAACCACGGCGGTGTTGTTGCTGGGGGTGACGGTGCATGAGTGTGTTAGTAAGGGGAGGGAGATTTGGAGGTTTGAGAGGGAGGCGAGGGGGAGGGGGAAGGTGGAAGGGGAGAGGAGGGTGGATGAAGGCGGGATTGTTAGTGAGCGGAGGGATGTTGAAGCTGCGGCTGTGGTGGGGGAGAGAGAGGGTTGAGTTGCCAGGTAGGGTACCTTGGGACTACTAAGGTACTAGACAGGAAATTCAGTTACTGTGAGTAGAAGAAGAGACCTGAAAGTGAATGCATCGATCCCTAGGTCTTCCCATCGCAAGAGTAGCGTCTATCAAGGGCAAAGGGCAATGCGAGGTAAGTGTCAGGTAAATTCAAAAGAACTTCAGAAATGCAGCAGTCAGAATTCCCAAATATAAGACCTGCCCACACCTGAGAATAGTCACCATTGCGATGCATCCCAGTCGAGGATAGCTGACGTGTATGCCTGCATATTGGGTTACATTCAGGGGCAGAAAACGTGCCCTACTATGCCAGCCGATGATGCGCCGTCGACATGCCGTGTGCGAGGTAATATCAGCCAGCCCCGCACGCCGAGAATAAAAAGCCGGGCCGAAACACCATCAACCACCACACTTACAGGCTCAGCAAACACTCGCCTACTTAAACTCAGTTAACCACCACCAACAACTAAACCCAGCATCGCACCACGTGCCCAAACTGTGACAACCCCAATCATGCACATCCTCATCCTAGGCGGAACCTCCTTCGTGGGCCGACACATCGCCCTCACGGCTGTCTCCCGCTCGCACTCCGTAACCCTCCTCAACCGCGGCACCGCTCCGGCCCCGTCCGGGACCACTTCCCTCATCGGCGACCGTCTTAACCCCGACGGTGGTCTCTCCGCCCTGCACGGCCTCCATTTCGACGCTGTCCTTGACACTTGGTCCGGCGACCCTAAAGCTGTTGTGAACTCCGTCAAAGCCCTTGAGGGAGAAGTGTAGCAGTACGTGTACATCTCCAGTCTGAGTGTGTACGACGTCGATGGGACACCTGACTCCGGTTCCGGGCCAGGAGGGCTGTATGACGAAACCGCTCTCCTTTTCGACGTCACTGCGCCTGATGCCGTGAAGCCAGAGTATCAATACCCGTTTGAGAAGCGCAGCTCTGAAATTGCCATCGAGGGACAAATTTACGCCAAAACCCTGCTCATCCGTCCCGGCGTGATCCTTGGACCGTACGAAGCAAAGCTCATTGAACGTGGGCGGTTGCCTTGGTGGCTGAGCCGTCTCGTAAAAGGGGGAAGGACACTCGCCCCCGGTTCGCAGAACATGGGATTGCAATTCGTTGATGCGAGGGATTTGGCGGAGTTTGTGGTGGATGGGATTGAGAAGGGAATAGAGGGGGTATATAATCTTGTCAGTGAGGCTGGGAAGGTCACGATGGGGGAGGTGCTGGGGACGGGAATGGAGGTTACGGGAGGGAAGGCGACGCTGGTGTGGAAGACGCCGTGGGAGATTTTGGAGGCGGGGGTGCAGCCGTGGAGTGAGTTACCGCTTTGGTTGGATGTAGACTCGGAGGTGTATAGGACGGTGTATGCGTGGGATATTCGAAAGGCGGCAGAGGCGGGTTTGGTGTCTCGACCTGTGGCGGACACAGTGAGGGATACTTGGGTTTGGATGGAGAATGGGGAGTTGAAGCCCGTGCATGCTCCGGAAGGGACAAAGGGGCTGTTGGGACTAAGTGTCGAAAAGGAGGAGAAGTTGCTGGGAAAGTGATGATGCATGACTCGCAGGGGGAAAACTGTATTTTCCAATATTTGAACCTGCTTCTATTTTATCTCAATTCAGTCACCATTGTCGCATTCCCTGGGTATGCGGGGACCTTATGTCTTTTCATGCGATGTTACATCAGCCAACCAAAACTCTCCATTTCCAGCACTTATAGGTAGGCTGTATCATCAGACGCGATGCGAAGGATCTAGCGTTCAGGGGTTTCGATCCTTCCAGACACACGACACCATTATTTAGTATGATTCAGTTCCGCTTCTTCCTGGGACTTCTCATTTCTCTTCGAATACCACTTTTTGCTCTCTGAGATCATTCTTATTCTGTCTGCGAAGCGCAAACATGGAAACGACACTCCAACCCAACGATCCACCCCGAGAGGACAGCAAATTGATGGACTCGGATGCACCCCCAAGTACCCCTCCAGACCCCGCAACTAGGTGGAGCCTTGTTGCCGTCGCTCGCAGCCGTTGCCATCATAATCTCCAGGGCAGTTCGATCAGTCCGTAGCCAGTAGGGCTTTCATCTCTGGAGGTTGGTATCGCATTTGTCGCCCTAAAAGACCCCCAGGTGGTGGGATTTTTGTAGATCTGATTGGCCAGCGTGTTCCCTGCGACACACGGCAAACCTGAGCTGTTGCCGATCTGCGTGTTAGTGCTCACTTGCTTCGTTCCCCGACTTCGTGCGCAGGTTGCACAAAGGCAGGAACAAGCCACTTTTCGAGGGTCCAAACAGGCCAGTGGCTAAGTGGCCAAAAGTGAATTATCACACCATTGCGCCCTCCCCCCGCCTTGCCCGCCAAATGAAAATCTCGCCGTCGCCAAACATCAGGTTCTAGCTAGGCTGGATTGGGAAACGGGGTAGTTTGCGCCACCTCAAGACGGGATGGATTCCACCTCTGCTTCTTCCTCCGTCTCTTCTTCGTACTACCTCTAGATTCTATTAAATCAACCAGCTCTTGCTCACAGCCCTACCTAGCCTACTGCTCGTGTCATCACCACACTTAACGCGACTACCAAGATGGGCTCTGGCCATTCCTCCAATGCATCTGAGGCGTCGAACGATTCCTCCGACGTTTCCATCACGTCCAAAGCATTTGAATTCGCCTCACCCTCAGTTGCCGAAATTTATCAGCTGTGTAGCGCTTGTGAAAGCATACTTTCAGTGCCACGAGGGTTGGATCAGCGACGGGGAAGACGGGCGACAGTCGAGTATCTTCACCACCCTAGCCGCCAGCGACTCATCTCTGCCGCCACGAAAGCGGGGACCGGCTTTCATGCCAGCCAGCCAGAGCCAACCGAAGCATTATGCAGCACCAAAGACATCGACGTACGTGGTTGGATCGACACTTGCAACGCTCGTCACTCATGCTTGGAGGATCGCAAGTCATCCTACATCCCACCGCGTCTCCTGGATTGCACAAGACCGAGACTGAGGCTAGCAGACGCATCGGTGCTGGGAGCTAGGGGGAGTTCGGTTACTTACGTTGCGCTCAGTCATTGTTGGGGACGCAATCCTAGTCAGCAGGTGCTACGCACGGATAACATTGATCAGTTCCACGACGAGATCGATTCAAACAGCCTACCAAAGTCGTTTAGAGACGCTATCGAAATCACAAGGAAGCTTGGCGTCAGCTTTCTCTGGATCGATTCGCTCTGCATCATCCAGAAGGGCCCTCGACACAAAGAGGACTGGGAGCGCCACGTGCGCGCCATGGCAGACGTTTATGCGGACTGCTACTTGAATATCGCCACGTCGGACGCCGAAAGCTCGCACGGCGGGTGCTTCCAGTCCCGCCCGGTGGTCTTCTCCAGCCCCTGAATCGTGACGACACGAGGTAAGGTGTTTGCGGCCGAGCGGTGCGACTACTCGCGGGTCCAGAACTTTCAGCTGAACGCCAGGGCGTGGGTCTTCCAAGAGCGCCTGCTGGCGCCGCGGGCCCTACACTACGCAGGCTGTGATCTCTTCTGGGAATGCAAAGCGGTCCTAGCGTCAGGCGCATATCCCAAAGGCGTGCTATGGATAGTACCGGACGACGTCATCTATGCAAATGACGCCCCGTTTGAGTGACACATGCCTGAAATATCGCAGCTTGAGGACGCCAGGGTCGACCCTGACTGGCACTGGCGCACCCTGACCGCGGCGTACGCAATGAGCAGCATCACCGTTGTCGAAGACAGACTCCCCGCTATATCCGGCGGCATTGCGCAGCGGTTAAACGACAAGTACCTCCGCAAGCGATACGTTGCCGGCTACTTTGCGTCCTAGTTGCCTCTGGCGCACCTATGGCGGACGCGGCGCTTCGGCGTGCTCACCGATCCCGTCGCCATACCAAGCAGTTACGTTGCTCCGTCCTGGAGTTGGGCGTCTGTCATCGGAGAGATATCCACGCACAAGAGCGCAGACTATCACGCGGTTGGCCGGGCCAAGTCATTCGCTATCGATCTGGAAGACGAGCAGAATCTTTATAGGATAGTAAAGTCTGCAAGTCTCATGATCGAAGGGCAAGTCCTGAAGATGAAAGCGGAGCCTAAGCGCACACCCTACGACAGAGCGGAGTTTCAGTATCGATGGAAATGGAAGGAAGGGAGGGCTGGGTGTCATTTGACTTAGCGTGGGACGATTACGAGAAAGGCGCGTGCATCCCTGGTGGTGCGTGGAGGCTTCTCTGCATCGGCGAGTTGTTTGACAACGACGGAGTGCAGCGGCTGAAAGGTCTTATTCTGAAGCCAGTGGTCGGCACAGGCGAAGCTAGCGTGAAATTATACAAGCGCGTTGGCTATTGGAGCAGCTATGCAGATGAGGAGCGGGAAGATGGTGCGACGATTCGAACCTTTGAGAGTGTTGGGCAGAGAAGGCTGACGCTAGTTTAAGCGGCATTTGGCTTTTGATTTCCAGTCTGTAATACCCTACAATATTCTGGCCGATGGTGTCAAGCCGAAAGAGTCATGCTTGTCAGCGACAAACAAATTTTGACGCCTCTGGTGCCATGTTAAGATTAAGGTTTGGCATGTGTGTGAGTGAGTTTGTGATGCGATAGAGCGAGTAGTCGTTGCGCAACAGCAGTTGGAGCTGATAGGTCAATGCTCCTGAAAGAGGAGGGCGTGCTGGATTTTACAAGGTAGGGTGTGGCGTTGAAAAAGAACTTTATTTGGACCAATGTTTGCACATTAACTATACTACCACCATAGGATAGTACATAGCATCCCATCGCAATTTGAGTATGGTACATAATCTACTGCTATATAAAATACATATGTTATATGCAACGCGAACTCGAACCCAGAATTGGGAATACAAAATGGAACCAAGATCGAGCACTCGTCTGCACGAGGAAGTCTAATTTTGGACTCGTAAAACGGAGCCGTGTTGGCTTTCCTGCGTCCGCACGAAGCCCCATGACTGTTCTGTCGTGGAGACTTCGGACTGAGCTGGGAGTTAACTGGCAAACACCCATCACCTGGTCCTGTGCCTGGATGTCCTTGTCGATGCCTGCGATACGCATCGTCTCACCTTGACCTGCTTGTTGATATTCTGGGCTTCTAGGCCAGTGAGATTAATTTTCAACCGACGTTCCTGTAGCTGGTGTGTCTACTGGGCCACGAGTGACGCCCGTTGGGCACCATCCGAGGCTTCCTGTGCCCAAGTGTGAGTAGTGCTCCCCCGATCTGCAGACACGCAGCGGGATGGGGCAGCTGTTCGGCCATGCCGACGCCCATGGGCGTAAAGTTGACCTCGGGCATCGGAAGGATCAATACTCCCATGGCTACAAGTTCGAATGTGGAAGCCAATTTGTTGTATATGCTTGGGTTATCGCCGTGTTGCAGCTTCAGTTCCTTATGTCGTGATAGCTTGAGATCTGAAGGCCCCGGTGGGGGGATCGCCATGTGTGTAATTATTCGGTCAAGAAAAACAAGTTTTTCGACGTCACACTCGACGTTGGCAGAACTTTCTTCGAGGGTTTTAATACATGTCATGCCAACACGCCGTTCAGAGTCATACCATTACGCCGGTCAAAAGAAGGTCCACATTGCCGAAAAAAGCTGGCTGAATTGAAGGATAAAATGAAGGGAGATCGCAGCTCTCTGAAGGAAGAAATGAGGAGGAGGGGGGGGGGGCGGAAGGATTGCAATAGCCGGCGGGACAAATTCTCCGCCCACTTTGGGTTCCTGGACGGCGAAGTCTGCTGTCAGTTTTCTGTAATGATGAAGCCGGTACACGGCCGCCTTGCAGCTTTCCCGGAGCTGTTCGAGGCCCCTGTCGGCCTCGGCCTTTTGCAAGACTTTCATATGCTTTACGACGCGCAGTATCCCCGTATTCTGGTTGGCCTGGAGCAGCTGCAGGGCTTTGCCGTCGCTTTTCGATGGCCGAGATCAAGACCGAGCTCGTTTCCTTCGGTTCAGAGCACAACTTAAATGCCTTCTGGGTCAGACAGATAGAGGAATCGCGTCTGCGGAAGCACGGCGACAAAGCCCGAGACGATGCCATGTCCGTCTTGTTGTTAGCTGCGGCCACTGCCAAGAGATTTCCCACATTAAGCGGAGGCTCCCAGATGCTCAGCGTCCTCTCGCTGCCGTTGATGTCGACCGAGTTTCGGATCTTGAACAGGCGGTCGTCCACCACGTTCCGGAGGTCGACAAATGCCGTATTGGCCTGCACTCCGAAATACCCACTGCGGGGGAAGCCCTGGGGCATGGCGCCGGGTCCCGGCGTCGCGAGGCCTCGCTCGCTGAGCGGGGTGAAGTAGGGGAACGACAGCTGCAGCTCTACCAATGCATTCGAGACGTTGCCGCCAGTGCCGGATCGCGTGTGTCATGGAGGACTTTTTACCTGAGCTACGCTCCAGGTTGTCGATGATTCACGACGGTGGAACCAGTTACTGGTTTGGGAGAGTTACTATCTCTGAAAGTTGAAACAACAAAGATGCAGTGCTTAGATGAAGTAAAACTAGAATGCAGAATCGACCTGAAATCCGGTGTACCCAAACCCTTATTGAAAAGAAGTCGCGCAGGCGTCCTGTGTGTGTGCGAAAATGTGTGACCTTTGCGAAAACTGAACCCTAATCGCCACAGCAACTACCACTGATCGGGATCCGCGTCCGCAAACGTAGTCCCGAAGCCAATCTCGTCAAACCAAATCTGACGGAACGGCTGGTTGCCAGCATAATTTCCGTTGTTCCAACTATTCGCATACAACCCAACGCGGAATTGAAATGCACCATTCTCCTGAATTGTCGTTGGAACCGATGTCTGATTCACTGCGATATCCCCATCATACCAGAGTTTGAAGTACCCGTCGTTATCGCTCTCCCACTTTGCCTGGATGATAATCTTGTGCCATACGCCTGCGGTAACAGTCTTGCCAGTGTTGATGTTTGCCTCATGTTGATTGCCAGAGGGACACAACGAGCCGTACTTGCGGCGCGTCCACAGTTGGTTTCCGTTAATCCATACCATGGTACTGGGCATCCAGACGTCGCATGTGCCAGGGAAGTTGGCGATGAACTGCGCAATGTTGTAACCCTGGTTGGGTGTGAACTCCCATGACTCCGACAGGCGGAACCAGAAGCCGTAGAAGCGGGTTTGGCCTTGGACGTAGGCGTTTGCCGCATGCACCTCGGCGTGGTAGAGGCCGTTGTAGTTGGAGTTGTAAGTGTGCGTCATTTTTAGGGCGGTAGTGCCTTCTTTGACGATGTTGGTGACTTGGTCGATGGTGCCACCGCAGCCGGAGTCGATGTAGCTGTCGTACCAGCCACTGGTGGTGCCATGGTTTCCGAATAGCTGGGTGGCTTGGACAGCAGTGCCCGCGAGCGCTGAGAGGAAAACCCGTGGCAAATGCATTTCAACAGGTTAGTTGGGAGATGATATTGCTGAGGTTAATCGAGGGCAAATTTGAAGAGACGGGCAGAATGCAATTTATGTTCGCCGTCATCTTGTCGAAATTCGAGCCGGCCTCAAGGGGTGTGACTCTGCTCGAACGGTCAGTGCGGGCCATTGGGTTGCAGTCGTTTAATTTCAATATCGGAGATCATCGCCAATTGGAGCGTTAGCGGGCAGGCTAGAGTTGCACTGGCGCATGAAGCTGAGTAAGTCTCGTTCAGCCGCAATGTGGCCCAGTCTGCTTTGTACACAAACCGTGCTCTATAGATATCTCGGTTCGGTGTTGAGACGATACTCGAGTCTCCGGCGCATTCCTGGCAGAAAGCCCCTATTTTATCAGCATGTCTCTAAGAAAGTTTCTTCCACCGCGCTGACTCCAGGGGCGCCGTCCCCACACTGACGGCCGGCGTTGATGTTAAATGTGTTGAGATATTTAAATCAGTAGTAATTGAATTTATTAGGTACCGGTGACTTATCATTCCTCATGCAGCACAAGATCGAACCCCCCCCCCCCTTGCCGCTCCCGCGCCCACCTCGTTTTCCTCTCGCGCCCTCGTTGCAAGTCCCGATGCTCAACCCGAACTTCCCATTCCTTCGGCCACTTCAGTGCAGCAAGCTCCTCCACAAACGCCACGCTCCGATGCTGGCCACGGGCGCAGAACCCGGCAACCGAGAGGGCGACCTCCTCGTCATCGGTCGCCCCAGCCAAAAGAGCTGCAGACATGACAGCTCGGATATCTGACTCCGCATGACTTAACATCTCTACGAAATCTACGTGATTTCGCAAATGCTCGCGCAAGCGTTTTGACACTCCCGTGTGGGAATCGCGCAGTGCCTTTGGTGGGTTCTCGATGCGCCGCAGGTCGTATTTGAGCTGTGGGGAGGGGCGCAAGGGTGGCGAGTGAGCGTGCGAAGTCAAGAGAAGAATGGCGGCGGGCTGATCAATGCTTTGGTTCTGAGGGCGCGCATCTCTCTCATTGCCCTGAGGGATTGTGTCCGCCATGGTGGTCTGGCATGAGTCAACGCTGCCTGGAGCGGTAGGGAGGAGAACGAATAGTCATTGTGTGAATGTTTCCATGACAGCTGAAACTCGAGGATCTCGTCGGCAAAAGTCACGGGTGGTGATTACTAAACAATGCCTACCGAGGACATGGAATAAAATGTAAGATGGTAATTTAGCCCAAAGGTGGATGTGGGGCTGAGACAACCGAGTACCAGGTACGCAACGGCGATTAACATGAGAATGATACCCTGAAAACTTGACTGTGGAATTGTTCCGCACTTGCCACCACAGGTACGGCTGCCCTGGCCCTGGCATTGGATCGACGAAGATTTATAACAAATAATCTAATTTCTTTGACTTTGTCTTATGTCTACCGTCACTCCTCAAAAGTTGACAGCCGTCACAATAACTTCTAATAAGAGACACGAAAGAAGGAAGAAAGGGAGGGAATAATATTAGCTGAAAATATCACACCGTTCCATAATTATTCTTTCATGTATTTAAACTTCATGACTGCCTTAAAAAAGGCCAAATGTGTTAGGCTCCGGCATACGGTTTCCATCGACGGACACAACTGTGCATGAATTGAAACTACCTTCCCTAGCCTAGCTAAGATATGCGCAACTCAAATCTCGCAACAACAATACTCCCCTGGGAATCGAACCCTTGTTGAAAAGGACAGAGCAACAAAACACGCTGTCTGGTTGCGCGGAGACAGATACATGAGAGGCACGGCGGCAGCAGATCTAGCAGTCCCCGTACGCAACAATGGTATTCCAGTTCCGCAAGTCGAATGCTTGGCCTAGACAGACACAAGGTGTTAGGGTTACCCGGCACGAAAATTAATGTAGATGAAGCTGTCTTACCGTGAACCGCGTAGTTTGGGTGAGTAGGGTACCAACAGTCGCTGGCGATCGATGCAGCGACGTCGCCAATCCACCTGCAAGGTTCCCAAATCCCATAGTTGTTGTCATTGCAATAGTAGATAGCATTGTGCCAAGAGCAGCTGACACGGCCACAGGCACCCGGACCGGGGTTCTGGTAGCAATCGCCAGTGATCCCCCGGAGATAGTTAATACCGTCCTGGACTCGATACCAATCATCGGCGGCTGCGTAGTTTGGGGGCCACCCGCAGTGAACAGCCTGCGTCTGACGGGAGCTTAGAGTCTTCTCGCGTGCGGCGCGATCCTCGGCCTCGGCAGTCGCGTTGCGCGGAGCAAAGATGGAGTACTTGGAATTGAGAGCCTTTGCCTGCTTCTCAATGTCCTAGCGTCCAATGGCAGCAGGGTTAGGGGTGTGTTGTGCAGAGAGAGACAACTTCCAGGACATACCTCAAAGGTGTCACCCTTCAGGTGAACCTCGGGCTTGCCAGCCTCCAGCTGACCACGCCATTGCATCGGGTAAAGGGTTTTGCCCTCAAGCGTCTTGTCCAGCGCCGAGCCAGGTACGATGCGGGTGTATTCGATGGTGGTAGGGGTGTCGACTGGTGAGCCTGAAACGAAGGACACCGCGCAGCTAACAGCGGCGAGCAGGAGAGAAACCTGCACCATGATAAAGAGATGAGAGTCAGAAATGACGAAGTATTGCTGAAGGATGAGATGCACTTAATAAGATATCGAGAACTGGACTGGACGGAAAGCATGTCGTCTTTATAGTTTCGTCTCGCGGTAGGGTTAGAAACACTGCCTTGACTCGAGTTAAGAATCCGGCCCCTCTTCCACTAGACCACTTCTGGTCAACCCTTGCGAGCAGGTTTAATGCTGCGGATCTTTATGTGCGCGACGGCGATATCTGAACCTCATCTGGTGAAGTGCGTCCTTGGCATCTCGTAATATTGATTCTTACTGTAGTGTGGAGGGTAAATAAAAGAGGCCTGTGTATCGGCATGGGTTGAACAAGGGCCGCACAGGGCAGGAAGTTGCCTGTGAGGCCGGAAAAACCACAAGATGGAGCAATTCGGACGTACCTGCCTGACAGGGTTATTTTATTTTTGCACCAAACCACAGTAGATGCGTGCACCCATGCCTGGAGTCTGTCCTTTGGTAGATGGACACCCCACATTCACAGCCGTCCTTGCCAATCACAGCAAGCTTAAGGTCCACAGTTCCTGGCCACGCGTCCGAACCGCGTTTGCTTGCGGCAGCTCCCGGCCCCTACGTACAGATGCACTCAAAATGCCCTTGTAAGAAACCGGGGTCCTAAGAAAACACAATCCATAACTAGCTAGGTGTTCGTACGCCAGCCGTGCCAACACCCTGGCTGAAAGGTTCAAAGGTTACACGGGGCAGCTTGGACAATCATCCCAGGCGCATTCCTTTCCTTAACTGGTCATCGGACGCTTAGCGAGCTCCTTCCCTTTCCTAAATAGTTGAATACGAGGTTCCGCGACAACCATAGATGCCTGGATGTGAGAGCTTGAGTCCCAGGTGCATGGATGATGGCTGCTTGCCGCTCTTCTTCCTCCACCGAGGTCCGTGTGACGTCGGATGTCAATGGCGTGGCTCGTGTTACAGGCGGGAGAGAAAGTCGGAGTTCGGAGTATTATCTCTGAGGTGGAGACCGGCGTCAACAGAGTGCGGCGGGAGGCTGGCAAAATTGGTATATGTGTCAGTAGCCTGCGTAACAGATTCTCAGAGGCCCCGGAGGGGAGACTCTTAGCAAAGACCGTTTCGTTGCTGGCAACCCGACCACATGTTGTCCCTGTGTCAAGACCGGTGCGACAAGGTGGCTGATGAGCCAACAGGCTACGAACAAAAAGAAATACATCCTCCAGGTGTGAACGATTGTCTGTTGGGGCGATGGTGGGGTTTGGCCAGACGACGAGGTATCATGGGAGAGGTCTACAGCCACGATAAATATACCGCTCGAAGCACGATGCCTTGCTATTAAATTCCCATCTTAACAAGCCAAAAGTTGATTTGTGTGACGTGATGCTCTGGTTCCTGGCGATTCCACGATTTCCGAACCCTGCTGGTTGGAAGCGTGCCGCGTTCTGTCTCTGTTCCTGGATTGCCGGTCGCTGCCGCTTTTGGCAATTTTTATATTGACGACGTCTTTTCGTCAGACTTTCGGTCGTGGTAAATTTTTTTGGGGGGCAGCACATTATCCTACGATAATAGCCAATTTTGAACACGACGTCATAGACTCAATCACCGCCAGAGAGACATCGTGGGTCCGATTTCAGGCACGCAGCTCATCCGACTCGGAGTCATCTACGAAATACTCAGTATTTGTTGTCCCTTCGCTCTCCTTCCCTGGCATCGGTACCAAGACCGTTTGCGCCGTCAAGATGCTGAGCCAATGGGGCGAGTCAATCAAGGGTTCACGCCAAGCCTTCCAGAAGAGGTTAGGGCGCTGCCTTGGGCAAGGAAAGTCCCGCCGTTGGGCAGTTTGGCGACCTGACTCTCGGCGTTCTCATCGCGAATTGCCCCACGCAAAATCCCGTCGTCTGCCGCCACCTTGCTGGCGTGCGTGCGGCAGATGAAGAATGAGAAAGCTTGTGTCAAATTTCCGCCGACGCAAGGCATCGACAGGCACTGCTGCCGAGTCGCAACCCTCGAGTGCGGAATCCACCCTCGCCCCGCACCAGACCGCAATCCCCGCCTGCGATGAGACCGCAAGCGACCCCCTGCCTCTGTTCGGCGCGAAAGTGAGCAAGCAACCACTGCGAAAAGACCGGTTCCGGGTTTTGAGTGTCCACCCGGGTCGCCAGGGCGAGGAGGTACGGGCAGACCTCCTAGAGCGTAACATCGACGATGCAAATGGTGGCTATTTCCATTTTGAGGCCGTGTCGTACACTTGGGGCGCTCCCTCTGACGCGTCGCTGCCGCTCAACCAGGAGCCCTACATCAGGATCGGCGACAGACACCATCGTATCACCTGGTCTGTCCGGCACGCGCTCGATGTCTTCCGACTTGCCCACAAGCGGCGGAACCTGTGGATCGACCAGGTCTGCATTGACCAGACAGACGACGAAGAGAAAAGCACCCAAGTACCCCTCATGGGCCGCATCTACAGGCAGGCCACCGGCACCCTGATTTGGCTGGGACCTCACAACGACAATATGGTCGCAGCCGCGAAAAACATCAAATTATTCGGAGATCTTCGCCGGCAGATCGTTGCCGCGGTGGATCAAAACTCTACGCTTTTCGGAGCCGGCCCCCTCGCCCGGCTCAACGCAGTGCTCGAGCTTGTAGATTTGAGCCCCGAGGAACACGAACAGCGTGGCATTACCGGTCAGCGCGACCTGCTATCAAAGCTAGGGAGTACCGAGATCGAGCAGATCCGGGATCTCTACTGCAACCCATGGTTTGTTCGCACGTGGCCACTCCAAGAGGTGGTGCTATCGAAGACGAAGACGGCTTACATTGGACACTTTGCTATCGAGTACGAGGATCTCGGCGTATTTCCCACTTGGTACATCCGGCATTATTATGATCCCTCCCCCGCACGGGTAAGGGGGCTGCGAATTGTCCGCCATGTGCACAGGTATGCTAGCGCCTACGAGGCTGGTGTTTCCCTGTCGGAGCTGCTTAGCAAAATTCGCCGGTTCGATGTGAAGGAGCCCAAAGACAAGGTCTTTGCCTTGCTTGAAATGGTCAACTTTGGTCTGGGCTCGACCAACTATCCGTACCCGGGAGCTGCGGATTGGCGTCACAACCCGTTGTACCGGATAACACCTGCCCAGCTGCGGCCGGATTACTCCAAGTCCGACGCCGAGGTTTTCCTCGCCACGGCAAAGTACCAATTGGGCAGGGATCGATCAGTACACTTTCTTACTTTTGTCCGGCACCCATCGTCTCCCACAGCCTTTCTAAGAACGCCGTCGTGGGTCCCATGGTGGGACGATCCTGAAGAGGACAATGAGTCTATCTGGTTGCCTGAGCGTGGCAACAATCGCTCTGCTGACCCAGCCACGTATGTCGACATCTCCTTTGATGAGCGACCGTCGCCGTCCGACCCCAAAATATTCGTGCAGACATGCGCGGTGTGGGGGGTCGAGATAGGAAGAGTGAAACGGGTATCAACCCCATTTCACTCTGGCTTGCGGGACAAGACTGCTGCGGCTGTTAAAATTGGTAACGAGATCAACGCTCGCATGAAGGAGCTGATGGAGGCCGGCTCTCGGTCGTCCTCAAAACCGACCCGGCACCTCGACACACTCGTGGAAGAGCTCGCCATGACCCTGACAATGGGAAGCACGACAATGCCCAATGGGTTGGTGATAAATATCAGACAAGGCAAGGAAGCAGCGGTACTTATTCCACACCAGGTACGCGGCTTCCTCGGCTGGATCACCGACCTCCGCGATCTAGACCCGGATTTTGACGACCAGAGAGCCGTATTTTGGTTACAGGGCATGGTTCGGGCGGACCACACCGTCGATCGCCCCTTTGATCCTGAGACAACCAAGGCAGTTATGATTCGGGCTCGGCTCGCGACCTCACACAGATGTCTCTTCCGGACTGACACTGGGATGCTCGGCCTTGGTCCTGCTTGCACGAGAGTAGGCGATGTGGTCGTTATCCTACGCACCGGGCCGGTTGCCTTTGTCTTGAGAGAAGAAGAAGATTGCGATTCAGAATATCGGTCTAATCTACAGGGTACACACCACCTGGTAGGTGGTTGCTACGTCCATGGCGCCATGGACGGCGAATTCGCCGAGAATGTTGAGAAAGAGGCCGTCCAGTTCACTTTGGTGTAGCAAACATCAATTCGGCACGTGATTGCTTCGAAGATTAGCTGAGGCGAGTCTGGTGATGGAACAGGCAAGGCAAGGCTGCCAGTTTATTGCGGGTCTGGGCTCTGCCAACGGAAACATTGATTGATATGTGCAGCGTCCAGACCACGCAGAACCAAGGTTGTGGATGGTGGCGCTGAATTCTCATTGAAGCGCGCGAAATTATCAGTCTTCAGCTCTGGTTCTGGGCGACGCCTCCATTCCCCAATATGTGCAAAATTGGCACCCCCCTTGGCCATTCTTGGATCTAAGAGATAAGAGCGGCTTGTTCGAAATAAGTATGGTCGCTGCTACGGACTCGTGGCGTTCCTCTGTTTCAATTTTGTCTCTCATTTCATCACAGTGCGCACGACATCGATACCAGGTCTCCAGCCATCTGGTGATGTTGAGGCCAAGATGGGCTCCGAAATTCTCCCCGTCCTGGCTGCACTCAGCTTCCTTTCTACACTCGCCGCCGCTTCACTCCTTTTCGAGCAGGCAACGGATCAGTGATCGTTCCATGCAACACCGGGCACTGCTACATGCTGCTGCAATGGTGACTGTGGCACGGGGACGTTCTCGCAGAAGGACTTTATCTGGGGAAGCGGCTGTCGAGAGTACGAAACTCCGTCCGTTTGCTCGTCCACCCAGGTCTACAGCTCGAGTAACGAGTCAGTGGCAATCGACGGATTGTGTTACTCCACATGCAAATGGCAGAAGTGGCAGTACAAATACAAATGCTGCGACTGTCCGCCGGGATAGAGGTCATCTACATTTGAACTTCCCAACTGCGGTTTTGTCAACAGTTGTGTCGCCTGCAGCGAGCCCTGGGAAGCCCCTGTAAAGGTCGGCACCTCCACATTTTCGTGGGAGTGCCGGCGAAGAGGGCTGAACTACGATGCTGTCGACACGATATCTCGCCTCTCAGATGGTGTAGTAAAGGAGGCCGCAGGGTTGACCACAGCGAGGTACTACGGCCAGCTCCTCGACCAGGCCTGTTTGCGCAGCAACTGCACAGCCATCGCGGCATGCCAGCGGGTCCAGGGGCTCCAGTCTAGCGACCCCGAGTGTCGGAGTCTGGACGGAGACTTCGACTTTGAGCAGACGGTGCTTGAAGAGACAGCCAAGGCTTCCGGCGGGGCGAGCGTCGCCACAGCAGCTAAAGAAACCGACAATGCTGCCACAGCGCTCAGCACTGCCTTTGGAGGCTCGTCCATCACGCTCGGCAGCGAGAATCCGCTCCTGTCGCTGTTCATCGTCGCCAGCGGCGGAACGGATTTGTCTACATGGGGCAAAACCTATGCCGGTATCTCCCACTTCTCGAGCGGCCTCGCCCCCCAGATCTAGGTGTACATTTACGATCTCGTCCAGTCGAATAACAACACCTAGCAGCTGCAGTCGAAAATCCTCACCCTTGCTAACGAGCAAGACCGTATGTTCCGCTGCGCCGTTATCCCTAACCCCTAAGTCCAGGCCTCCAAGAACGAGCTCCTCCTTGACCTCTCCCTCACCGGTAGCCTCCTTACCCCCCTCGGCGCTACTACCCTCCGCATAGCCGTAACCCAAGTCGAGCTCGACCGCGCCAAGCGCTTCGACTCCTTTAAGAAATCCCTCGCCCCCCTCGGCAACACCCTCCCACTCGACGATAAGCTCATCTGGAACCCCCGTAACTGGGCCGACACCCCGAACCTCCCCGGCCTCTCCACCAGCCTGACCGAGCTGTCTCCCGCCGCCGCCGCCGACGGGAACGCCAACCCGCTCATTACCATCTCCCTCCCCTCGAAGAAACTCACACTCACCATCCAGCCCCTGGACCGCGACACTTCCGCCCTCCCGCCCCTCATGGCGCGTACTGCCCTCCTCGACCTGGCGTCCAACCCCTCCCTCCCGGCCCCGCTGTCCTGGAAGATCAACAGCCACAATCTCCAGCTCGTCGCGCCCGTCGGCGCCATCTGCCCCGCCGCGGGCGACCTCGCCATGTGGAACGCGACGCACGTGATAGTGAGTAACATCTCCGCGCAGCAGCTCATCCTGTTTGAGGAATTCCTCGCCAAGGGCCAGGGGCAGGTGACCACTAACGTGGCTGAGTATGTGCTATACAAGAAGGCAAGTGTTAAGCTACAGCTTGCAAAGGATGTGCTTGACAAGTACCCTGCGAAGGACCTGGCTATGTATGACCTCGTGAGCGGGGCGAAGATGGATGCGCAGTTCAGGGAGATGCCAGGCGGAGGGGGTGAGTGGAGCGCCGATGTGAGCGCCGGGAAAGGGAGCTATAAGGGGCAATGGAGCGGAGGGGGGTGTTTTGGCGTGGGGTTGACGGCTGAGGGGAAGTCGGCTGGCGTGAGTAGGAAAAGGGGAGTGGTGGGGATGGAGACTCTGCTTGCGGGTGTGGGATTAATGGTAATGTTTGCTATTAGGGGTTAGGTTTAAGGGTGTAAATAGGGTTGTTATTACTGCTTATATCATTGAATTAGTGCGATGGCGCAACAGGGAAGAAACCACAAAGAGAACCACACCCACAGAACGTTGTTGTCGGCCTGAAAGGCCGACTCCCAGACTACTAGTTCTCCGATCGGAGGGACACAAATGCAACTGACGTAGAAAAACAGATACGTACCTAGTAATTAAAAGGAGGGAATAATAGGAAGGAGGTAAAGTATATAGTTTAATAGCTGTTTAAGGTTTAGGGTTAGAAGTAGTTAAAGGTTAAAATAACTTTTTAAACTAACTTACTTTAACTGGTAAATTAAAAAGGTAAACGCTTCCTTTCTATTTAATTAAAAGAAAGAATAAGTGTTTACACTTAATAGTATTTATAAAAATAAAACCTAACTTACTTTTAGAACTTCCTTCTCTTTCTAACATTACTTTTCTTCTTACAACTTTTAACTTTTCTACCACTTATTATTATAATAACAGCTTTAAATTTTTCATCTCCACTATCCTATATCTTTAATTACAAGACACTTCAATATCTAATACTAAAGTATAAGATATTAAAGCACAGTTTAACATTAGTATTGTTCACGCTCTTTAAACCTGTAAACCTTACTTTTATCCTAAAGTTAAAAGATATAACGGCACCCTCCTAGTTTATTTATATTTTTAACTTTAAATCTCCATCTTAAGATATTAAGATAATCCTTAATAACGTGCCACAGTAAATTCAGATAAGCTTTAAGGTAAAAGGGGTCTTCTTAAGCATATATGACTTATTTAGTTCCTAACAGTAAGGATAGAGTTAAAAAACTCTTCACTTACCTTAACCTTTACAAAGCTTAACTTAAGCTTCTTAATAGAATTTATCTTTCTCTACCTAATATAATGTACGTTAAGGTATATAACGGTAGCCCGTTTAGCTATTAACTTTACTAAATTACTAATCGTTTTAAATATGTAAAAGACTTATTTATTCAAGTATTTAAAAAGTTATAAATATCTCTTTTTATTTAATTAAACTTATATAAGTTAATTAAGTCTTCTTAATAGGAACTTTAACTCTTACTTTAAATATAGGAAATCCTTTCACTGTTTATTTTACAAGATTAATAGTTAAAAGGTCCAGTTAATATAGCCTTTCTTTTAGTGTTTATTATACGATTAGTCCCAATGTCACGGTTTCCACCTCCTGATTCAGCGGTAGATGTCGCCAGATTAAGTGGTTAAGACCGCTTGCATTTCCCACCCACTCTTTTTAACTAACGGCAGTGCTGTAAATATGTGTCAGAAAGAAGGGGGTTCAGAGGCCCTGGCCATCTAGTCAGCTCCGCTGACTGGATACCTGGCACTGCCAGTACGTGCTGGAAGCGCGGCACTCTGGATTCTATAGAATTGTAGGGGTTGCAACTGCGTGATTGTATTGCTTATGTTCACTCTGTTCCTCTGGCTCTGGCTGGAAGCCAGAGGCTTCTTTATAGACTATTCTGCAGGATTCAGGCTTCGTCACTCTGGTGGCTGAAGCTCACTGGCATACTGGCAGTGCCATGTATCCAGTCAGCTCCGCTGACTAGATGCCCAGGGCCTCTGAACCCCCTTCTTTCTGACACTTATAGCTCCTTTGGGCAAACCGTAAGCCGTTAGTGTCTCCCGTGTTGCAAAGGCTCTGTGGACAGCACCGTCGCCCTACGTTTGCCAGCCGCTTTTGAACTGGCATATATAGGTCATCGACGGCGAATCATTGGCGCTTTAGCGGTAAGACACTGGCACTGCGTCCTGTAGCCGTGCACAGCGCGGTGGAAGTTCCAAGTCTTTGTTATTTAGTCGGATAGGCTGGTTTTAAAGAGATTTGAAACAAGATCTCTCCGGGAATGTTAGAAGCCAAATGAATCCATCTCTATCGTATAGAGAAGCTAGTAAACGGAAGATTAGTGTGGTCGGGCTATTAGACAAAGCTAAGAGTAAGCTATGACTTCGGCGAACCTTGATTACTTAAGTTCACTAGAGGCGTTCCGCTTAACAACTTGTCTTAACCTACCCTGGATGCAAGCTGTAATACGAATTATTGGCTGGAAAATACACAAGTAATATATGCTAACAGTTACTCCTTCGGTAAAGTCTAAAAGGAACATAAAGATGAGACACACTGTTAATATCCTTAAACGGTATAGAATACATACTAAGGTCAAAAGGTATGCTGGCCGTTTGCCCTAAACGTCAGGTATTACTTTACATGAGTGCTCGTTAATCGGGTCTTATTCCCACTAACAGTATTAGATTCGACACAATTTATCGCGTTACACTAACCTAGAATGCCTTCAACATAGCCTCCAGAAACCAACGTTTTTAGAACGGGACCATAGCAGGGTAATCCTTCCATCAACACAGGAATTCGAAGTCTCCCTTCGCATATTTCTGCAATTTCCTGTAGACTCTCTGTGGCAGAATCCCACATCCCCTCCCGGATCTGTATGCCAATCACCCGAAGAGTCTCAGCATTCTCGAGGTTACCACTCACCAGTTTCTTACGGAACAGAGGTTGAAGAGCTTCGCTAGCACCTAAGCCGTCCTTCCTGAGAAGCTTGTCCATTGCAAAACGGACAGTCTCGATGATGGATCGTATTTGATGATCGCGTACGTCTCCGTACAGACTTTTGAAGGTCTTTAGCTCCTCTTTTGTAAGCTGCTTCATATCCTCCCGCATGTCTTTTTTGCAGAGTCGGCTTTTGAAAAGATCCAAAGCATCCTGGCCTCGTGTATCACGAATCTCGTGGTCGGGGAACCTGCAGGCGGGTACATCGAGAAACGCTTTCATATTGTTCCAGCTACCATATACTGCCAGATAGCTCAAGGTGCTCCAATTATCGTATCCTGTACGCGCGGGATCTGCTCCTCGATTGAGAATTAACTTCACCACGACACTTCTATCCTGCCAAATTGCTCGTAGTAATGGTGTACGTCCTTCCATATCTTTCGAGTTGATGTCGGCTCCATACGCCAGTAAAAGGTTGAGCTTGTCATTAGCCTGTAGTCCGTTGGTCAAAAAGTGCAACGGGGTTCCTTCATCTGCTTTGTCCCTTGACGAAACGGATGCCCCATGCTCCAGCAGAATTGAAAGAACTTGGACTGTTCCTAGCGCTGATCCCAAGACGCAATCGAACACGGGCGAGAACAGAGCCCTCGAACAAGAGATGTCACATCTTGCGAGAATGAGTGCCCTTACACACTCTACATCGCCGGTGTAACATGCTACATTCAGCGGTGCATCACCCTCAAAGTTCGGCTGGTCCACGTCCGCCTTGGCAGCGATCAATGTTCTGACGGCTTGGACATCAGTTAGGGGCGTTTCTCCATACGAGTCCCAAGAGTTTATCGCCCACTGCTGCTCCGGAATGAAGGTGCCTACGTCCTGGTGCTCGCGAATACCGAGGTGAATTTTGGAGTCTGGAACTGTGTTCTCGTCGTCATACCGAATAATTTCACGAAGATATCTGAGCGCTGACTCGTCCGTGGTGGTGGCCTTTCCACTGCTGATCAAATAGCGTGCCTGACATGGGATTCTCGTATTTAGATTGATGGTTGAGGGTTTAGTTGATGCTTAAATGCGTAATGAGCGCCTTGCATACCTGTCTTTAATATTAGCAGTAGATATGCCGTAGTACTGAAGCAAGAATGGGAGAAACTTCAAGTTTTGCCCATTATTGTATAACGTACTCTGTTTTGTTAGCGTAGTACACCTTATTACATATTAGCTAGGACTCACGAATAGGACAGAATACCCATAGCCATCTACGTCATACGGCCGAATTTTGTCTCTCTCTAGAACTCTGGCCAGTTCCAGAAAGTCATTGAATCTCCACGGACCGTACAGGGGATGACTCATTCGAATCACAGCAGGAAACTCTAGTGACACTGACGCGCCACGGCCCACAATAAAGTTTCTGCAAATCGTTATTGATAATATTCGGGCACATAACCAACCTGGCAAGAACCACTGGAGCTCCACGGAATTTCCGGAGTTGCGGCAATTTGCTAGATTGCATCTCCTTGGATCAAGTAGCGGCAGAGCATCGTAACTTAGAAAGAAAGCTCCAACAACCCTCCGGAGAAATGGAGCACTGGATTTCGGCGCTTGGCGGAAATGGCATTGGCAGCTACACGCCGGTTTGCATTGGGCGCGGTAAACGGTAGAGAAGGAGAGCATAGAGTCTGCGTGATCCTGAAGCGTGGCAGGCGTGCATGTGGGCGATGAGCTGCGTTGTTTCTCGTCCACGAGCTGCGATCGGTCGTTTGGTTTGTTTTCGGGTAATGATGTCGGATCGTCACTCTCCAGGAGGGCTTTACTATGTAGCTCTTGTTCTCGGGATGTTAGATATCGAATGGAGTTTTCCAATCCTTTGAATCGATTGCTATTCTCTTCCTGATAGGCCACAGTAGTCGCCCGGAGTTCCAGCACCACTTTCGTATGAAGACTACCTTTCGAGTCAGCACGCGCACTCGGATCCAAGCAATGCATTTCGTTCAGTTAAAAATCCCAGAGACCAAATGTATCATTACTATTCTCACATACCTCTCATTCCAGATGGCTATAGTATTCAGCTCCAGCTGAAGTCGCGATCGGATGTCTCTGGCACGAACCAGAAGCTGTTGAACCTTTCCCTTTCCTCGAATCCACTTTGTCCGCTTTATATTTCGAGTTATTTGTCCCTGCTCTGACGACAAGCAGTCGGTAGCGAATGCATCAAGTTGGGACACAAGCCGTGCCAAATCGGAGTTCATGGACTCTAAGATTGCAGTTTTAACCCTGTTGCTGGCACCAGGCATATTCTCGATATGTAAAGAGTTATCCTGGGCTAATAAGATGATCTGGTCAATCTGATAGTTTGTCAGATGCAATCTGTTAATCTGATCAGTGCCAATTGCTAGTTAGCATACTACGAGCCACACACGGCCTGAAGGTAGTTTAACACACCTCGTTGAGGAGTAGAGCAACATCCTCTTTAATCTCCGCGAGCGGCTTGATGATCTCCACAACCTTAGGCAGCGAGCCAACTAACTGCCCAATGGCGATGATGCTGGCGATGAGCCCTATCGCTTCGGCCATGATGAGTTTGCTCAGATAAAGAGTGTTCGAGAATAAACCGGTAAGACTCCACGGTCTTGTTAGCACCAGCGTGCGACTAAGATAGTATCGGCTAATACAGCGATTGCGAGCGGGACTGATGCGCATCGTATTGATACCATGAAAGTGGAGAGTGCGAGGAAATGGCAATTGCGGTGTATGTGGTGTGCACTAAGGCTATGAATGTGATGCGAAACGGTGCGGAGCGGAAACCGGCGGGGTTCACGCCTCTCTCTTGCAGACCACTGGCACGACCAAAGTCTTGATCACTGAGAAAGAAGCGCGGACCATGAGGGGCTGTGCCGGGTCATCGCTGGATGCCTTATTCTTTCGGTTATCCTACATCCCCCAGCTTCGCCTGCCACGCAACTTTTGACATCTGCGCCACCACAACCGAGCTGTAGAGTGGCCAACCGCCTCTAGAGAAGACAAGATGACTCCGCTTTAGCGGGTCAGGCGAGTCTTGATCTCGCCACAATTGGGTGAAGCGTGTATGACAACATCTCATGCAGCCAAACTCCACCGAATTCCGCAGTAGCCAATCGGGGACGACAAGGACCATGCTGGACCTGGCCAACTTGTGGACAGAATAAAGCGAACTCACTACCTGGTAGTACTTTGGAGGTGTGAGTAGTTTGCCGTCAAACCAGGTTATTCGAGATACCGCCACTTCGCCACCAGATCTCCTGATGATGGTAAAGAAAGTAGATAGTAGAAATTCCGCTATCGGATTTTCGCGAGACCTCCTGACGGCCTTGCTATAGACACTCCAGAGTCCCGAGGCATTCAGGACTCCTAAGTCCGACGGCCAGTACGAACTATAGAGTCCGGAGGCATTCCAGACTCCCGACTCCGGGATCTGAGGAGAGCGTGTATCCCCCTAGCATTCTTGAGCTATGTATACAACAGTTTCATAAAGAGCGATTTAGGCCCTAACAGTTAATTTAAGAGTGCCGTTCTAGACGAGACGCCTTTTTCGCCGGCGAGTTGTCCTTAACCCTGAAAGACGTTAAATACCCCCACGTGTAAGGATATTGCCACCGTCTTGTGTGT
>Ga0247780_1000294_pt1 | contig 50332 bp, 49 predicted proteins | sample UWRJL079202R5_FD_179927 | JGI IMG/M metagenome (GOLD analysis project Ga0247780, IMG submission 179927) | Plant litter microbial communities from Arlington Agricultural Research Station in Wisconsin, United States - UWRJ-L079-202R-5 | ecosystem: Environmental > Terrestrial > Plant litter >...
TACGACCACAGGCACTGGAAAATTCGGGATCCCGTCCGCTCTCCCATAGACAAGCCAGCGACCGCCAGACTAGTAGTTGGGTCGGTGACGACCAGCGAATCCCTGGTGTTGTATGTTCTTTTTGCTTTATTCTGCCCCGTTTTCTGTTCCATTTCGTGGGGGTTAAGGGGGGGGTGCTGTGGATGCCCTCAGGATCTGAGGATCCAGACTTGACTTTTGAGCTGGGCAGCTTTTTGGGAGGTCATCATTCCCTAGAAGCATAACTGAGCTTTTGTTTAACATTTTCATGGTTCAGATAAGCTTGCTGGTAGCTTGGGGTTCCCATCTCTAACCCAAGTACATCCGGACGCCAGCGACTGAAACCAAGCCTTGTGTGTCTGAAAAGTATGCGGGTATGCCGCGGCGCGTGCGATGAACCCGGTGATAAGCGCCTGAGATTTGGGGGTCGTCACGCATCCCGCTCGTGTGACTACTTTTGTGTGAGCCCGACTAGTTCGAGGCAGTCCCGAGACGCAGGGTGACTGAACTCCTCACCCTCTGTATTAACATTTTTCTTGTGATAATTCTGACTGCGGTGCTTGATAAGCACGAAGCAGACAAGACAGTGCATAAAATACCTACCTACCTAGCCATAATCAAGAACTCCAAAGCTGTGTAACAATACAGTCCAATCTCGAGGTTACACGAAATCTCGCTCCATCCATCATCCGTGGACGGAGCCTCGCCCAAACACAGGGGTATATCACACTCGTAACATCCAAGCCACACTTATGACATCCAAGTCATCACCATAACCTCCTTGCCATGACCGTAACCTCCAAGCCAAGCTGAGGAAACAAGACAAAAGAACCAATACCAGAGTGTATGGGTATATCCTCCCACATCCCACAGAAAACACTCCCTACGTCGAACCATTCGACGAAGTCCTTGCCAGCCGAGCCGTGAAGAACTCAACATCCCGCTTCATCAGGTCCGGGTACTCGGCTGTCGGCTTCCCCGTGTTCTCGGTAGTACCGAACACCGATGACGAGGTAGACTGGATGCTGGATGAGCGATTGTGCTGTGTGGATGTGGATGTGGAGGTTGATCCTGCGGCGAAGTATGTTTGCCCCAGGCTCGTGCCGGAGGAGGGGGAGGTAGGTGAGGGCATTTTGGCTTGTTTTGTTTGTCTTAGGGTGCTTTGAGGGGGTCAGTCGATGGATGGTCGGTGGGATAAGAGCGTGACACCTGGGCATGGAAACTTACGCGGCGTTTAGGCTATGTGTAGGTGAGTGAGAACCCCAGGATCAGGGGGTGCAATCCGAGTAAACAAAAACTAGCTTGCTGATATCCTCGGTCTCAAAACAATAGCAATAGCAGGAGCAAATCCAAATACTGCAAACCAACGCAACCTCTGAGAAACACCCACTTCAAAGGAAACACCACGCACACGCTCAACTTATATCCTCTGTGTACGCACAGTGGACCCCCATACCATATTCATCACGTTGACATCAAACAACTAGGCAATGCAGAACCCGCGTGGGAGGCACGCCGCCATTGGCCGCCTCGCACAACCCCATGGGGAGGCCCTTGGACACGCATGTCTCCCAGTGCTCCCGTGACCGTCTCGGTGTTCGAAAGCGTCCAAGGGCTTTTGTTGTCGTCTCACTCGACATGCGGCTCTCGATGGGGCGTGCTTTGCAGTTAGCCCGTGAGGGTGTCCTGGACCAGGCGGCGGGCGAGGTACTTATTTATGTAAGTGACCAGTGGTTCATTTTGGTGTGGCCTGCACAAGGAGCTGCCAAGCATTAGTCGAGGTGGTTTCGCTGGTTCCGAGGAAATGGCCCTGTAAGGATTGAAGGCGGTCGGGCGGGGGCCGCTCCAAGCATTATTAAGGACGTATACGGATGCTCGACGTGCTCTGTCAGCTTTCGGCTCGGAGGCCGTGAACACGGCCTCCGAGCGCGTGTGTCATCCATGCGAAGCAGGGGCTAGACCCGACCCTCGGCGCTCCCGGCCGCTGGAATACGCTGAACTACGCGGTACGCTGTCGCCCAAGTGCCGGAAAGTGGTGGTCGCTTCGTTCAGAAAAATGCTCTTAATCTCTCCCTCTCTCCCCTAAAATTTGCCTTCTTGCTCGGAATATTCAGCGGCTCATATTCAAACCTGGACCGAATAACTATCAATTATCATGAACATCAAAAAGAAAAGAGCATCTCCGCCGTCGGACTCAGGGGAAGATGCCGCCGTGAGCCCCACATCCCCGGGCGCCGATCCGATGGCAGCCACCACGCCGGCGGCCGGCGACCCAAGTCTCGATGAAGAGGCGCACCTCAGCAACGGAGTTTCGAAAGCTAACTGGAAGGACAAGTTCGGCACTCGACCGGACTGCTTCACGAGCACGTTCCAGGAGATGGCCTTCATTTTCCAGGCCACCAATGCGACTGCAGCAAGCTCCTTCTTCCAGGGTGCCACTGCTATCATTACGGTCTCGATCGGAAAGGACCTCGGCATGACGCAGGGTGAGATCAGTTGGATAACAGCATCGACGGCTCTCACGGCCGGCGCATTTCAGCTTGGACTCGGTCAGCTTGCCGACCTCGTCGGTCGCAGGGCAACCTTCATCGTCGGCATGGTATCCTTCAGCGCTCTGTCGCTCCTGGCCTCCTTCGCCAAAACTCCGTACTGGATGGATGTCGTCTGCGGATTTATCGGTGTTAGTACCGCCATGGTCGTGCCCCCAGCCATTGGTATCATGGGAGCAGCTTATGGGGAGCCTTCAAGGCGAAAGAACATTGCCTTTTCGGCTTTCGGTGCTGGAAATCCCCTTGGGTTTGTGTTTGGTAGCATCCTCAGCGGCGTTGCAACTAGGATATTCAACTGGCGGGCCGCTTTCGTCTTGATCGCCATCATTTGGGCCATTCTTGCTGTCCTTGCTTGGTGGACGATTCCCAACGTTGAGGCTTACCCCCTCAGTCAGCCGCTGAAGGGGAGACTTTCAGTATTCGTCAAAACTTTCGACTGGGTTGGAACTGTACTCACCATATTTGGAACCGGTCTGCTCACAGCAGGGATAACGTATGTTGCGGCCACTGGTATCTGGCTCGGGAGGGAGGGCTAACTCGGCATAGTCTCGGACCTGTTGACGGCTGGAAAGCAGGACATATCATAGCGATGCTGGTCCTGGGAGTCGCCCTTCTCGTCGTCTTTGTGTTTTGGGAGCGAGTTTACTCCCATCCGCTCATGCCTCCCCAAATATGGAAGGACCGGAACTTCACCTTTGTACGCCTCTTTGATTCCAAAACCTGAGGATATTAGACTGACCACATCGTAGATCATCCTGGCTTGCCTTCCAGGGTACATGGCGTTTCTGTCGTCGAACTTCTGGGTGGCGTTTTTCATGCAAGACCTTCAGAGGCTCGCCCCGCTCGATGTAGCCGTTCGCTTGATTCCGCAAGCCGTTGCCGGATTATTTTGCAACTTCGTCGCCGGAGCGATCCTTCATCGAGTCAACAACACAATACTCATAACAATAGGATCTGCGAGCTATGTCGGTTCGAACGTGTTGCTGGCGCTAATGAAGCCTGAGAGTTCCTATTGGGCGTTTATCTTTCCATCTTTGATATTGAGCGTTTTTGGAGCCGACTTTTATTTTAATGTCGTCAACATGTATGTCATGCAATCGCTGCCACGCCATCAGCAGGCGCTAGCTGGCGGTATTTTCAACACATTACTCAGGCTCAGCATGGCTGTTGCGCTTGGGATATCGACAGCGGTATTCACCACGGCGAAGGAGACGATGGGCGCACTGGATGATCCCATGGTGCCGTATGCGAAGGCATTCCAGGTGGCGATTGGGCTGAGCGCTGCGAGCTTCTTGTTCCTGCCGTTTGTTAGGTTAAGAACGCAGGGTAACTCGTCTGTCGCTGTGAAGGACGACGGTGCAGTGCCAGTGACAACCCCGGGGCAAGTCGAGAAGTCGGCTCCAAAGGAGACATGACGAGTGGTTTGTATAAAGATGCACGATGGCGACGTATTTGCTGGGCGAACAAGAGGGTCCACTGGAGATTAGGACGAGATTGCGAGATTGCGGTTGGATTTGTCTGTGGAAGGAGCGAACAGGTTGCATAGAGGTACAAGATGGGATGAGATGGAGTTTTCTTCAGTCCAAGCTTCGCCGGTAAGGTGGGTTACTCAATAGATGATGGAGGATGTTTTCGAACAGGTTCTCAGAGAATACTTTCCTTCGCCCAACCTGGTCCCCTCGTCGCGCTCCCCTCGGCTTCACTCTTCGCACCCTTCGCCCCAGGTTCACCCGCTGCCCGTTTTCTCGCACACTGGCAGTCGCCTGAACTCGCTCGCAAGTGCTTTTTGTTTGCATGTTTTAGGCAATAATTGCTATCATCAGCAATCTCTCAAGCATCAATTGAGGCGTGGGCGCAGACGGCGTCCTGTCTCGAGATGGAATTTCTAGCATATCTAGCCCTTCTCCTCACCTCAACATGCCTTCTTTCTGCTCACGCCCTTCTCTTGCCCTCTGGTAATACCACCGAGCATCTGCGCTCTTCATATGACTACATCGTTGTTGGAGGAGGAGTTGCTGGCTTGGTTGTCGCCCACAGATTGAGCGAGAACTCGAATGGTTTGTTTTGGGTCTTGTGTTTCGGCTTCTGGCTGTTGCTAACTCGATATGCAGTGACTGTCCTCGTTCTCGAGGCTGGTGAGTTGTGAGTAATTATCCCGAGCACAGTGCTGAAGTTGCCTACGTCTGCTAATTCCGATGCCTTCACAGAGACAGCTCAGAGGACACAGTCACCGTGCCGGGTTTTGTCGGCCGACATAATCTGGCCTACGACTGGAACATCACCACGGCGCCGCAGGAGTATCTCGATAATAATTCTCGCCCCTACTGCCAAGGACATGTTGTTGGTGGTAGTAGCATCCTCAATGGCCTGGTCACTACTCGCGGCGCGAGCGCTAATTACGACGCCTGGCAGGAACTGGGCAATCCTGGCTGGAGCTGGCGCGATCTGCTACCTTACTTCATGAAGGTATGCCGGGTATGTCGCAGGAATGTTGATGTCGACGCTGACATCATGGGCTAGAGTGAGAACTTCACGACCGACACCGATCCCAAGACCGCGACCACATTTCATATCAGACCAGAGCTGTCCCGGCATGGCTCGAGTGGGCCGCTTCAGGTTGGATATCCCCGTTTCCTTTACAATCAGTCAAGTACGGTTCCCATTGTCTCTCTGTCAACCGGACTAACACCCACAAGGCAACTTCCTCGAAGGCCTCTCAGAACTAGGCATCCCGATTCTCGATGACCCCAACGTGGGTGCCTCCGCCGGCGGCATAATAGCCCCGTCAAGCATATCGGATGTGGGTCAGTCAAGATCGGACAGTCGCAGAGCTTACCTTGATAATGTGCTGTACCGGCCAAATCTGCACCTCGCCTCCGGACAGACCGTTACGAGGATACTGATCAGGACTGCGTCCCAATTCGCCGTCCCGCCTTTTGGATACATCAAGCGGGCATCCGGGGTTGAGGTGAGAGCATAGCTGTGCTGATCTTACCCGTAAGGAAAGACTAACAGCAGACAGTTCGTAGCTTCTGGCGCTTCTTTGCGTCAGAATGTGACCTGTTCACACGAGGTCATACTCGCTGCTGGCGCAATCTTCTCCCCGGTTCTGCTCCAGGTGTCGGGTATTGGTCCAGCCCCAATTTTGCGTGAGCTAAATGTTACAATGCAAGTCGACCTTCCTGGTGTCGGCAACAACCTGCAAGATCATGCCATGGTTGGCGCTTTCTACGACTGTTAGTCCCTGCCTCTCTCTCCCGGTCTCTTCTCGACTAACCTGAGGCTAGACACCAAGACTGGCTTGCTTTCAACCAGAAATCTCACCGGTGACACTTTTCAGGAGGCCCAAGACGAATACTACACCAACCACACAGGCCCCCTGACCGCCCCTCTCATCTCAGCCGTCGCCTTCCCTTCCCTACGCTCCCTCACATCAAACTGGACCTCCATCATCCAGACTCTCAACTCCACCGTCCCGGAACAATACCTCCCTCCCGGCCCCGGCCGCCACCCATCCCTCATCAACGGCTTCGCCCGCCAGCACTCTCTCCTCCTCTCCCTCCTCTCCCGCACCGACGTCGGCGCCGTCGAAATCATGGCTGACAGTACGGGCACCCTAACCGTCGCCATCCAGCGCCCCTTCACCCGCGGCTCAGTGCGTGCCCTCTCATCCGACCTCCTCGCCAACAACACCCCCCTCCCATCCAACATCCGCCTCGACCCGCGCTACTGCGCCAACCCAACCGACTGTGCCATACTCCTCGCCGGCCTGCGCTTCAACACCCGCCTGATCAACACTACCGCGATGCAGCAGCTCCTCCCTTCGCCCTCGCCGCCCTGGGATGTTGTGACCAGCCAGAACGAAACCGCCCTCCTCGAGGCTATTCGCAGCCGGCTGACGACCGAGTTCCATCCCTGCGGAACAACGAGCATGCTTCCCTTTGAGCTCGGCGGCGTGGTAGATTCTCGACTTGTGGTATACGGGACGTCCAACCTGCGTGTTGTGGACGCAGGAATAATGCCTATTATCCCGGCGGCGCATCTCCAGGCGGCGGTGTATGCTGTTGCTGAGAAGGTGAGTTCTCTGGAAATACATATCATGTTGCCGACGTACCTTGCGTTACTCCGTATTCTGCTCACTTACACCTTTCCCACGTCCAGATGTATACCTTAATGTACCGGACAGCAGGGCTACTTCCATAGTCTGGTTAACTTTTATCACATACCCAATATTCTCTTCCACCTTCTCATACATACATCACCCCAAACAACACTCTCATCTTATTTCATACCGTGCCCACCTCACATCGCACACCACCCTACTGCATCATCAAGTACATACTGACAGTTTCCTACTGCAGGCAGCAGACATGATCAAAGAGGACAGCTCCCTCGGCCATCGCGGACCAGGCTCGCGATTAACACACGTCACGTCCGTTCACAATACCTCTACTACCCCTGCAGGGGGCGGTAACAGCCCCTAATGAGTAATTCCCCTCAAAAGACGCCAGGGAGATCCCGACATCCAAAGCTGGACAGGAGAATCGACCCGGGAGATGGGCTGATATTTGCTCTTGATTGCATACATGCCTGATACTCCGATAGTTTTGCATTATTGCATTGGTATTACCATAGCCGGTTGCCCCCTAATCAATAATGTCAATTGAGTCCTCGCGACGGGACGACCCGCACTCGTTATGCCTTCGTAGGAGTGACGTAGTTATTACAATGCACAGTGCACTTGGCGGTCTCACATCAAGGAACAAGGTAGCAGCGCCGCGTATTAGATAGTATTATCCACGACTGGACAAATTAAAAAAACGTGGTCAACCTGATAGTCAACGGGTATCTAGGCAAATTTCAGCTATAATCACACCACCCTATACCATGCTCCACCAACATGCCATTCCCCCATCCTGAAGCCAAGATGCTTTAATGCCTGCAAAAATCCTAAAACAGGGTTTGAAAAACAAGACAGGACTAGTCTCTAAAGCTCAGTAAATAATCTTCTCTTCCCAGACAGGGGGCCGGGTGCCCTCTGTATCCCAGACCATCTTGCCCTTATCGTCCAGCTCGCAGCCGTCATCGGTGATGGGGATATACCTGCTTGTGTGCGCAATCTCCTGCTTTGATACTCCAGCAGGATCAGCAGGGATCCAGAGCAGAGGCGTCTGGGATGTGACGGTTGGCGGAAAGTAGGCGTCTCGGGCGACTTCGTCGGCATAGGCGTCCAGGGTAAGCTCCCGAGGCACAAGTGTTCGGAGGTAATTGTAGTCAGAATAGATCCAGGGCTTCAAGAACTTGAGCAAGAAATTGGCCTTCTTGGGTGTAGCTGCAGCCCTCTGCACGCTCGCGTGACCGTCCCCATTGGTTGTCTTCTCACCATCGTGAACGGCGCTAGGGCTGGCCTCCGAGATGGTAACCTCGCGATCGAGAAGACGCGTTTCCTCTTCCTCGGAAATCAGAGTTAAAGGAAGGTTGTAAAGCAGAGGGTTAAGCGCGCTGTTGAGGCTGAGGTGGAACAAAACGGTGAAAATGAGGAAGACGACCATCAGAACTAAGGGTCCAGCTACCACAGACGCGCCAAATAGGCCAATCATGCACACCTCGCCCAGATAGATACCTGTGAAAAGCTGTTTGATGGCGCGGGGATAGATGAGGCCGCGAGTGTCAATCGTCGTGTCAGTGACGAAGAAGACGTTATAACGCCAAGCGAGGTAGAACAGACCCATGGCGACTGTCGCCCAGCCGAGCATGAGGGGGGCGATACCCGCATATGTGATAGCTGGAATGAATTAGAACCTGCTAGTTTCAGGGGCAATAGGAGTAACATACCGATAACCACAATATTCGTGTACACGGGAAGAACACTGCCCCAAGAGATGGCGCTGAGGTTGGCCCACTTGTTGTACATGGCACGGGGAGTGGCCGCGAGGAACTTGTACAAAACCGTGAAGACAAAGAAGCCAACAACTTGAGTGAGTACACCCGTAGCGATCGTCAGACCTTGAACGATGAAGTATGATATGTAGATATTGGACGCCCTCGGAAGCTTTTCGGCCAGAATGCGCGGTGCATCCGTGGGAGAATCGATGATATCCTTGGCAACCGCCGTTGCAGCGGATGCCAGTGTCGTGACCAGGAAGATTTGGATGACCTGGAAGGCAAAGTACGCGTTTTGAGTAAACAGCTCCACTCTGGAGAGCGACGGCTCTCCCGCGAGTTTTGCACACACTAGCCAATTCTGTCAGCAAACAATAGTGTCGGGGGAATAGGGATATGAAAACATACACCGCATGACAACAGGAACAAGAGACATGAGAATCGACATCAGCACAGCTGGCAGGAGGCCGGTGATGACACCGAGGATAACCTTTGAAATCGTTAGTATGATATATGTCACAGGTAACAAACTGATAGTCTTACTGAAGGGATCTTGTTGATCCATTCCAGAAAGGAGATCTTCGTAAGATTGTTGATGTTGCTGAGAACACCGACAAAAGCGAGAGGGATGGCCCAGAAGACGATCATGGCGCAGATGAAGGCATATACTGCATAGCGGCGAACAACCAGTTGCCACCACGGAATAGAAAGCGACTTCCAGACAATCTCGCCGGGCCGGATTCCAACATATCTGGGCGTCATGCGAAGACCCTGGTGGTGAGCAAGGATTTGGGCAGCTCCTTCGGCGTCGGCCTGAGTCTTGAACTCGATGAAGACACCTGGAACCTTCTTGTACTCTCCGGCGCGATACTTAGCCTGGACCTCGCCCACGGCGGGAATGAGTCGCTCAAGCTCCGCGCGGCACCAGTTGATAGTATCGACCTTCTTTCCAAGCAGACCGAGGGCACCAGTTTTGTGGGTTGGTCGCTTCTTTTCAGGAACCCACCGGGCAGCGATGCTCCCAGATTCGGCGTCGAGAGGAACCGATTTGTCGGCTTCATCGGCAGATGCGCCCTTCTTGATGGCCTGCAGACGGGACTTGTGAGCAAGCTTGATTAGCTTAACCTCGGCCTTCTCAAGCTTCATGGCGACCTTATCGCGCTCCTTAACTAGCTCATCAACCTGCTTCGTTTCGCTCGTGATCCAGACATTCTTGACCGTGGGGCCGAAGACCTTGCGCAGCTTAGCCTCGTCGAGGTACTGAGCGGGAACCGATGAGAAGAGGACGGTACGGGATGAGATGCGGTCGGAGTAGAAGGGGCTCAAGAGGAACGCCTGGCGCAAGTTGATGTAGTAGATGCACTCCCTCATGATCAGATACATGATGAAACCGAAGTAGACCCAGCATGTCAGAGCATGGGCATAGTAGCGCTTGCTTTGTGTCTGCTGGTCGATGTTGGCATACGACAAGATGTCGAGCTCCAATTGGCCGCCGCCGCCGCTGGCATTGATGGGGAACAGGATGGGCCAGGTGATGCAGCAGCCCACAAGACAGATGAAGAAAGCCATGCGCATGTAGCGCAAAAAGAGGAATGCATCGAGAGACTGGTGCTGAAGGGCGTACACATCGGGGATCTTCCAGAAGGTGCCGAACCAGTTGAAGAGGCCGCTGGGAAGGGTGGGAGAGCGTTCGCTATGTCACGAGTGAGCAATTGGCGGCGAGCGCATGGCAGAGGAGTGTGTTGTTTACCTCTCTCTCAAACTCCCGAGATAGGTTCTCGGCGCATAGTACCGTCTCTGGCTTCTGCGCAAGACTAAAAAGATGGCAAGGTAGACGGCCGAAATCACAGCAACGGGCACCAGTGTCGCCACAAACCCTTTGACACAAAGCGTGAGCTTCTTCCTCGACCCCTGAATCTTGCGTGAAGCATCACCACAACAGTTACTCACCTGACAAAGAGGCCGGCTTGGGCTCTGCGTTCGGGTCAACGTCAGCCATTCTGGCGACTTTAGGGGGTAGCTAATTGCGTAGTGTCGATTGGCCGTTCGTCCTCTTTGTGGCTCCCTTCGTGTGGAGATATCGCTGTCGTCGGCGGTGCCTCTGGGAACAATTGCGTCCCTAGAGTTTCCTGAGAAATGCCGTCAGGTGGGAAGACGATGAAGAGAAAGCAGAAAGGAGCTTGGGTCAACTGGCGGGGGACGCCGAGGACAAAAGCAAGGAACCCACGAGCTGCAAGGGCCGGGATGGCTCAATCGCGTCGTGCTATTGGAAGCTCGGGCCGCGCCTTATTTCAAACTCCTCCCAGCAACAGCGACCAAGCTCCAAAAAATCAAGGCCTGAAGCGCTGAGATCAAACGAGCAGCCGACGGTGGAACAGGCTCGGTTTGGTCCTAAGATTGCATGCAGGGGAGCAGCTGAGACGCTGGCCTTTTTATTGTTGTCTTGTCTGTCCCCCTCCGATTCACTGCCATCCCACATTTCACCACGGTCTCCCCCCTCGCACGGCAGTGAGCCTGCAATACCTCCCAATGACGCAACACCCAGCACGTCCAGGATGCTCTTCTGGGGTCGGGGTGTGGGGCCATCTGCAGAGGCATCTGCAAATTTCAGCAGGTCCGGCCCAGGGAGGCCTGCAACAGCGCCCGTGTTAATTGGGACAACCCGGGAGAAATCTGGATTTGGGTTGCAGCGCAAGATTCGCTAGCTGCGTTGAGAAACTCCGAGATCTGTTTGTCCATTCCCGGTCCTGGCGGTGATCGATTCCTGTATTCTGGACGAATTGCAGCTTTAGTCCTCCTCTCACCGCCGTCGCCTCGCGCTCTCTGCCCAACATACTCTAGGCGATCGGCGAACTTACCTAGGTATGTGTGATGAGCACAGTGCATGGCTAATTTGTGCCTCCACGACAGCTCGCGTCGGCGATGTCTCAGAGCCCAACTTTGTTCGCGTTAGGCGCTAGCCGTCTTGGGAGAAAAGAGAGGGATGGTGTGCACGAAAGGCGTGTGCCAATCGGTGCTCCTCCTCCAAAATGAGCGAGTCGCAGACAGTGCCAGGATAGCGCAGGCTCTGCGGTCTGGGCCTTCGTCGTCCCGTCCTCCCCAGCTGGCTTGGTCCCACATTTCAGCTGGTGTAAACATGCACGTCGTCACGGGATTCCCACGTCACAAGTGCACGAAATTTAGCTCGGCACAGCGTCTTCCCATTTCTCCATGATCTGCCAGTGCAGCGAAGGTGGGAGCCAATCGAGGGGAGAGAAATTATCAGAAGATCTCGCGGGCGCGCCGTTCCCCGGATTCGCGCGCTTCCTACTGCGCGTTTCGTCTGGGAACAAAGAAAACGATCTCCGCATGGAACCGACGCCCAACGGGAAGTGGGCGGTCGCAAAGCCACACCATGCCAGCTGGGCCAAGCATCCAGTCTTTGTCTGCCGTCGCCCACTCCGTCAATATCGTGGTGGCGAGTGCCACGAGCAGTTGCAATAAAGCCGCAGTTGGCTGTACGACGTCTTCGCAGTACGGGACTGTTGGACTGCGCAATACATAGTTACTGTGCCCACACAATTGCCGAGCCCTGAGTACTGCTGGCGATGTTGACGTGCAGATGTCGTTTAGGATGTCTGCTTTTGTCTCAGCCAACCGTTGCATCTTGGTGGTATGGACTGGTATTTCGAGACATTCCATATCGTGCGTAACAGCCGGCAAGATGCTGGCTGGTTTCCGTTATGGAGGCGACAGATACCACCGGGACATTTTTAGTATCTGACTGTCTGCCTAGCCTGGCCGCATCAGGGGGGTCAAAACCCTGCTTCTGAAAAGATCCTGAGTTTATGGGACAAGATGTTCGCTGCTTCCGTCGAAAGACTTCTTTGTTCGTCGTTGCCCATGGATAAACATGAAACGCATACTGGCGAATATTCTTTCATCAGCAGCTTGCAGAACAATGAAGCAGTCCAGAGCTTCCAACTGCTGTGGTAGCTAGTAAAAGGGGCTGGCAACCCCCTATCCCGCAAGACTTCTTCCCATCGTCACAACCACGGGACAGCTTCATCTACACGAAGGGAAACCCAACATTGGCACTCTAAGTATCACCCCGAACATGGCCAGCAATGCAGTCCCGGGCCCGGTGCCAGCTCCGGTGCCGACTCACCTCGCTGAGCACGAGGACGACGAGAACGCCTGGCAACCGGGCTACGTCAAAGGCACCGACTTCTCTCTCCCCTACATCTCGCCGTGGTCGAAGATATTCCACACCGAGGTTGGCCAAGGGCTCTACCGCCACATCAACTGCGGCTACCTGTCCACCACAGGCGTTGCGCCAACCCTTGTTGCTCTAAAGCAGCATGCCCAGTCCCTCTGCATCCTCATCCAAGCCCTGGACCCAAGCATCGACCCTACCGTGTTCGACGCCGCCCCCAAGCAAACCCCCGACGTGAACCGCGACGAACTGCCTAAGCCCCAGCTCAAGGACGCCTTTGACTTTCTCACCGACATCACCGTCCCCTACACCAACGACGACCCCCACCACAACAAGCCCCTGACCATGCTCCTTAACTCCGTCCGCGGCCGCCACGAAGCCTACGGCACCAGCTACCACTGTCCGCTCGCCGAAGTCGGCCCGCCCCGCGAGAAAGACGCGCCCCAGAAGCCCTACGCCACCCACAGTGCCCTCGCCATGCACGCCAACGCCTGCCTCGAGCGCCTCGACCACGAATTCAGCTCCACCGGCGGCATCCTCAGCCTCCTCCCCACCTCGGAAGAGCACGACACCACCGACCTCGCCAACTGCCGCTCCTCCCTCCTCGGCCAATGGCTCCTCTTCTCCCAGCAGCTCGTCGCCCGCCTCCACGAGCTCGAGCTCTCCTACGCCAACGCCCTCGACGCCCTCGCCGGCGAGGCCGCCATCCCGCACCAGTACCTCTCCGAGCTCGGCCCCGATGGCCGCTCCGGCCGCGAAATCGTCTACCCGCAGGACAAGTGGGTGCTCGTCAACGCCGGCGACGACGTCTTCTGCCACGTGCACAACATCCTCGACAAGCAGGAGGCTCTCGTCCAGACCCGCGAGAAGGCCTACCGCTCGCAGGGCGTGCTGGGCGACCAGATCTGGAAGAAATTCCGTAATGGCGCCGAGTACGCCCGCGGGATTATCCCGGTTACGATTCCGACGAGGTATTATCGTCTTGCAGGCAAGGGGCATCACACCCTTTTTGTGCTGCCCGCGTGGGATAACCACCCTGGCGTGGCGTACACACGCGAGCTGGAAGAGAAACCGTCCATTGTGGCCTGCGTGCAGCCGAAGTTCCCGATTCGGGCGTCTGAGCTCGAGAAGAAGTATGATGAGCGAGTGGAGCGGGCGAAGCAGACGGAGATTGAGAATTTGGAGATGCGCAGTGAGGCGATGGGTGTCCAGGAGGAGTTGAGGACGCTGAGGGCGCAGAATGAGATGCTGGCGAGGACGAGAGATGCCTTGCTACTGAATGCGGGCCCTGATGTCACGAGAGCGGCGAAGGAGATAGAGGAGCTGAGGGGGGAGGTCGAGAAGTATAGGCAGATTGCCGAGTCGCTGAAGGCGCAGGTTGGGATGGGATATGGAGGACAGGCGGTGGGTGGGGGAGAGTATGGAGGTTTCGACGAAGAGTTCGGTGTGTGATTGTTTGTTTTGTTGCTGTTGTTTTCTGGTTTAGGGGGCTACGGTATCAAGGAGTTGCGAATTATTGTTCAAGTTCTGTGTCAGTCCCCGGCTTTGCCGAGTTTTGCGTTTGTCTGACGGTGACGGCGACACGCGAGACTTGTGGCGGCTTGAGTTCAGTATGCTGTCGTCTACACTAGTCGAGTCAAGGTATTTTCTCGGGTGTGACGTTTCAGAGTGAGTGACTTGTTTCTGGTCAGGTGCTAGCGGTCGTTAGTGATGGGGCTGCGCAGATGGGAAAGTCGTAATTTGCCATGGGACTTGTCGCACAAGTTAATATCAGGGGCTCACCGGCAAATTCAGGACGCCTCGCTACCTCGTAACATGCAACACAAAAGGCTATCGTTGCAATTCTTTAGCTTATCACGCAGTAATATATATGACACGGCGTTGAGAAGAAACCAGTACACGGTGAATGTAGAAGGGGTGGTAATATTTCTTTGAGCCACCGGGGACTCGAGGATCCTACATCCCCTCGGCACATCTCGCTCCCCAACTTGAATTATATAGGCACTGTGCACATATTTATGTCCCTCTCACCCCAGATAGACCTCTTCGACACAGAATGTAGCCTCCACCTCTAGCAGCACTGAAGCATCGTCAGTCAACCACCACAGGCATGCCATTCCCGCCCCTTATAAAGCAGAACACCAACAGAAACTGACACATACGACCATACCCACTGGAAAATTCGGGATCCCGTCTGCTCTCCCATAGACAAGCCAGTGAGGGCCAGACTAGTAGTTGGGTCGGTGACGACCAGCGAATCCCTGGTGTTGTATGTTTTTTGGCTCCATTAACCCCTATTTTCTCAAGGTCGCTCGTTGCTTTTTTTGCTAGTAAACGACGGTTCCGGTTTCAGTCGGCAGATTCCCCCATGTTTGTCGTGAAGCCAAAGATAGGATTAGGCCTCGATCCAGTGCCAAATTTACGTTGAAGCAACTTCATTACTTTCCTCACGATGACACCCGACAGTAATGCGACGTCCGATACCAGTGCGGCTGCTGCTGAACGGTACCCCGTCTTAAAATCACAGGTGTGCGTACAGAAGAGCCCCCCGAAAACAAAAAGAGGGCCTGAGGAGTCGAAAAGCTAAGCGAATGGGAGTGATTTTGCACTACTGCCTCAGCCAGAGTTCCGGAAGGTCGCCGGTACGTGATTAGAAATTTGTAGCTTGCTCTTCAGAATTAATGTCTTCTAACCGTGCGGACTAAACGGATAGGGGACGTCCGGCGCAGAACTGACCAAATGGTGAGGGCCGAGCCTCCCCCGGTAAACCGCTCAGGGGCAAGCCAAAACTCCCAACAAGAGTCTTCTCATAGAAATGGGATTTCTCGGAAACAACCAAGAGATGGGGGAGATGAGAGTGGAAGCGATTCTGAGAACGACGGCAACAGAAAGCGAACTGATAGTGAAGGCAGATCTGGAGGCGTCGCAAAGCCGAAGCGGCAGTCAATCCCACCGCTGCAGTCTGAGGCTGGGACCGGCCAGCACATCCGCAGTGAGTGGGAATAAAGGAAGCGTATTGAAGAGATGCGCATCCTGCGATTCGTTGAGGAACAGTGGCCTGATATCCGAGACCACTGAAAGAATTGCCAGTCGAATACCACATGCCTGAAGCGCCACCTGGCCGACTTGGACAACGCGCGGCAAGCTCAGAAGCAGAAAGAGCTATTGGATTCACTCGATATTCGGCAGCTGTTTGGGCGCCAGCGGGACGAGGCGTTGCAACGTTTCGAGACAGAACACCACAACACCTTGTGGTCCGCTGCCATGGAAAGTATTGTCTGTCGATTGGCCTGGCAAAAACGCGACTACCTCGATGAGCCCCTCTATCGAAACATAGGAAAATATCGACGCCGTGACAGGAGGCGTGTCGAGCTACTCGCCAGATTGTTTGAGACAGACCGTGGAGCGGGTTGAAATGGGCTTCCTCTTGCGATGCGCCCATTTTGACACGAAGTGGGACGAGTATTACCGAGCACCATGTCGAGGGAACACTTGACATGGCATCACGGCTCCAGTGCGACAGCAGCGGCCTGGGCGACGAGCATATGGATGCAAGGCATTAGGCACCCGCCAAAGAGTGATGACAGCGTGTTGGTGGCTAATGCCATGATCGATAAATACGTTTCCAAGGTTGTTGAGGCTATCGAACAGGCATCCGACCCTAATTTCGGTGTTCAGGAAGCTTCCTTACAGCGGCTCTACTAACCTGTCCTCGACTTACGTACCGGGACTGACTTGACGACCGAGTTCATGGCCTGGCTACTTGCAGGGGCTGATCTCATTGAATTTGAACGTTGCCTGCATACGAGCGACGATGTTGGAGAAATACCGACAACTCAGCGAAAGACTCAAAATATCCATTGAACAGGTATTTTGTCGGGATATCGTTCAAAAGGGAGTCACGTCGCTGGTTACGTTCAAAGGCACCCTGGCTACGTCCATCAAGAAGGTATCGCCGCATCACATGGACATGATGGTGTGGTTCTTCGATTACAAGACGGGGAAATATTGGCGCTTCACGGTAGAGAGTGTCCGTGTTTCCAAATACGGCTCGACTTCAGGCATCTTTAAGGTCGACATGGACGGCAAGATACTAGGCATGTATCCCAGAGAGGGTGCTATCATCACCTCTGAAGAAGCACTGGGACGTCAAGGCCGACATGTTGAGCAATCTACTGTTTAGGTAGAATTAGATGCAGAAAGTCCGGAATGATTCAGCCGGTTTCCTAAGTTGTCAAATAAATACTTGATCTTGGCCTGTAACTTACAAACGGTGTCGAAGGGCACTAATAAAGTTGGGCATGGAATCGGTGCTCGATACGAAAGACTTGCTAACGGCCGGTGCTAAACGCCGAGGGGAACCTATACTGAAGCCAACGATCCCGTAATAGCAATAGCAGTGAGGCTTATAACGGTGTTGCAATGGGTGTGGATACTTGAGGTTGCCAACATTGGAAGCCGGGGCTGCAGGGTACACGGTCCATGCATTCCAATCGCGCTTGTCGAAGACACACGGTCTCACGAAGCATTTGGTGGCCCAAACCGTAACGCACTCATCCAATCGATGTTTCAGGGTGATATTGTGTCTCGATGTCGAGCTTGAGGGTTCTCGGTAATGAACCCGATACCCATGCTGGTGCTGTGAGCAAACTTGGCCGGAGTGAACCGCTGCAACCCTGGACCCCGCGATCAACACTGTCACTTTTAGCTACCCCTGTCGCCCGGTTGCCCCGACAACAATCACATCGCAGGGAATCACACAGCCGCCCCATCATCCAATTCGATAGCCTCGGACGAACCACTTTGGGCGTGCATTGGCGCAGCCGTTTGTGCAATTGAGCCAATTGACGAACCCGATCACCTGGCATGCGGTGATATCCCATGCCAATTTTGGCCAGCCTCGCGCGACCCCCAGTCGACAGGAGCTTAGGAGCTTGGGCGCACCGGACGTTTGTTGACTTTGGACCCCGCACCATCCAGGCTCTGTCTGCTCTTTCCTCTCACCTCTTCCCACACCGCACCCTTGTCTGCCCGCTTGATTGATGCCAGCTCATCGTGCGCCCCAACCTATACGACGATGCTGTATTGCTGAACGACCCTTTTGCGAGCCTCTGATCCGTCGCCTTCTCTTCGCGTGGGGGGTATTGCATCTTGTAACCTTTGTTGTTGTCGTCGAAGTGTGGAGAACTGTCGTCAATCGGAGCACTGCAGAGACAATGCATTCCTCTTGAGAAACAGGCTACCGAACAGAGAGCGAGAGAGCCAACCATCTTCGCGGCCAGACTGCACCAGAGGGAGCACCCGAAGCTTCTCAGCATGCTGGCACTCGTGGGGAATGCCCTCTCGGCTGGGGCGGGAAGGCCGCTGTCTTCCGTCCGGCTCGCCGCATTTCTGATAATGGCCATGCTGGCGTCCATGGTCACGGCAGCGCTGCCGTACATTCCCACGACGGTGCTCAGCGGCACCGACAACAGCTTTTACATCTTCGCCCCGAACGGCCGCTCCGTCGATCTCCTCGCGGTCAATTTCTCCTCGACGCTGACCGCCTCCTCCCTCAAGCCGAATGTACTGGCATCAGACCCGCCCTTTCTTGGGAGCTCCGACCGGGTCGCATTCACGCCAACCGTCCTCGACAATGGCGTCCTCGCCGTGTTTGCCGGCGACTGTGGCATTGCGACTGACGCCGCGCTGTGGACATATACACCAGGCCGTACCGGCTCAGCCGCATGGGCGCGACACACGACGGCGCCCAGCAAGTCATGGGACTACGGCCAGGGCGGGCCCTACTTCCTCGGCGGCAGCTTGAGCTTCTCCGCCCAGCTTGCCCCTATCGTATCCGATCCCATCCTCTACGTTTACGGCGGGATGTGCCCATTCTCCAACAATACCGGCGGCCAGCAGGCGTCGGCAACGTACTCGAACCGGATGCTCAAGCTTTCACCGCCGGTAACCCGCAACGAGGCCACTTCGTATACCGTCTCCTACACACCGGCTTCCGGCCCTCCTATCGCCGAGGCCGGCTTTACTTTTACGGAACTCGCCCCTTCCATCTCAAACCGATCGGGTATCGTCACACAGCAGACTAGTCACGTGCTTCTGGGTGGCCATACACAACAGGCCTTTATCAACATGAGCACGGCTGCCATATGGAGCCTGCCCGAGGAGACGTGGAACTTTGTGACTATTTCCGTTCCGCCCGTAGCCGGCGGCGGTAAGAATGACCTTCTTGCCGCCAAGGACACCAATAACGTCCTCGCAGCTGCCACGGCTTCAAGTATTGATAGCCGATCTGGCCATACAGCTGTGCTCAGTGAGGACGGGACGTCGCTGGTTGTTCTCGGAGGGTGGGTTGGCGACACCAAGCAAGCCGCGGATCCACAGCTCGCCGTGGTTAAGATTGGGGCCTCCTTCAGCGAGTGGCAGTGGTCAATCCCAGCGGCTCAGCCATCTGGCCCAGGGTTCTACGGGCATGGTGCGGCGTTGCTTCCAGGGAATGTGATGATGGTCTATGGAGGATACGACATCACAAGCAGCTCCAAGCTCCGCCGCCGGGCCACCCCCCAGATGTTTTTCAATATCAGCTCCCTCACCTGGGCCGACACTTATACCAACCCAGGGACTACATCGCAGCACGGCACCTCCCCCTCGCCCAATTCACCGAACTCGCCAAACTCCCCTTCCAGTCCGAATTCCCCCGGCTCCGCGGGCTCCCCAAACAGCGGCCACAGTGAGGACGAGTTATCTTCCTCCTCTGGCAACAAACAGCTCTCGCTTGGTCTGGGCCTGGGCCTGGGTATCCCATTACTCCTTGTCGTTCTTGGCCTGGCCTTTTGCCTCTTCCGCCGCCGTGCCCGCCGCCGCGCTGACCGCGACGAAGCCCTCCGCGGTCTCTCTCAGGGCATGCCTGGTCCAGGCACCCTACCTATGCACCACCATACCGACAACGGCGAAATGATCGAGCGTGATAGCAACCTCTTTCCTTGGAACGGCGACTCTGCTCGGGATTGGTATACGGGTGGTCACGATCCGTACGTGCAGGGGCGGCGGTCGCTCGGATACGAATCTCTACGTGGCGGGAACGGCTCTAGGGGAGCCGGAGGTTTTGTGGCTCTGCCACCACCCATGGCCCGGCCTAGAGGTGCCGCGCGCGGGCTATACCAGCCATCCACTGGTTTCAATGGTGGTAGCGGTGACTACGGGGCGCTGCGCCCACCGATGAAGAACGAGATTCATCCTATCTACGAAGATGACGAGGGAGAGGAGCAAGACGCCGCCGATGTTCCCCTCAGCCCAACGCGAGACGAGTGCGATGATGACGATGATCCGTTTGCTACTCCCACAAACGCGGCCACCCCGACTACAGCACTCTTTCCCCCGCCGTCTTCTAGCAGTGAGAGCAACCGTGGTGACAGCCCTGACCGCCAGGGAGCAGGCGGACAGAGCCAGGATGCCGAAGTCAAAGGCTGGGTATCTGAGGTTGACGCCGCCGATGCTGTGCTGACCGCTAAGATCGGGCGGCATGGCTCGACGACCACCACTCCCCCACGCCTCCTTACTCAGAGACACACACAACTACACCCCCAATCTGCCGCCACGGGGGGCGGCCGAATTTCCCCCAACGGAAGAAACTCCAATCGCTCCACCGTTCCCGGTAGTGAATCTGATGACCGCACAAACTCAAACCTCTCCGATCGCAGCGCATTTAGCTTCGTCGCCGGCGCGGATCGGAATGTCTCCGTGCTCAGACCCCCAAAGCACCGCCACTCCAACTCCCATGAGACAAGCCGCCTTGGCACCAGCGGCAGCTCCACCAGTGGTGGGAGCTATAGCACCGCAAAATCTACGTTCGCCGCCCTCCAGGCCGAAGGCCCATCCTTACTCGCCGGCGCAGACGATGAACTAGAAGAAGATTACATCCACGTTCCTGGCAGCCCAAGCAAAAGCAAACCTCGTCGAAGCTGGCTTGGAAATCTGAAGCGAGTCTTTAGCGGGGGGCCGCCCAGCGACGATTCTGGGAGCAGGGCGGACTCCCCGACAAGGGAAAGCCTCCTGAATGAATCCGGGGGCTCAGACTATGAGCCTCGCCTGGTGGGCATGGGTCCTAATGGCACGATGCTCACGCGCCGGAAGCAGGGGAGAGAGGCGTGGGATATGTATCACAGAGGAGAGGGGAGCACCAGTAGAGGGCTCGACGGGGATGATGACTGGGATGTTGAGCGGGCTGTGGAGCAGAGGCTCGTACAGGTTATGTTCACCGTACCGAAGGAGCGGTTGAGAGTAGTGAACGCGGAGATTGAGAAGGAGGAGGAAGTAGTTTTCGTTGATCCTGAGAAGGACGGATATGAGAGTGATCATGTGGGGGAGCGAGCGCACCCAAGTGGCAGCGGGGGTGACTATGCGAAGCCGAGAGGTGGCTTCGGTGCGAGGTTGGTGTTTGATGACGAAAAGCCGAGGGTTGTTAGTGGTGGCTATGAGAAGTTGAGGATAGGGGAGCGGCTGGTGTTCGATGACGAGAAGCCGAGTGGCAGTTATAACGATGGTTCGGTATTCGACGACGAGAAGCCAAGAGGTGGTTATAGTGAGGGATCGATATTTGGTGACGAGAAGTCCAGGGATACGCGGAGTATGAGGGGTGATGATGATACGGACGAGGAATCGTCGAGGAGGAACAGTCATGCTGCCCAGGAAAAGGCAGAAGAGGCTGCCGTTGCACTGCTGCTAAGACCCGAGGCCGCGGAGAGAGAGCGGACACCGGCGCCTGGTCTATCACCATCAGCGTCGCTGAGGACCTCATCTATGACGACAACTACATTACATACTGCTGAGGCGGTGAGGCTTGAACGCCCCCGGACAAGAGTGCTCGATATGGTGGAGAGCATTGAGTCGAAGAGCAGTCGGGGGAGTACGCCTGGGGGGAGTCCGACAAGGGGGACCTAGACTCTGGACTCCCGGGCTGTAGGGGTGCGGGATCCTTTCCCGGCCGCCTGGCGCGCAAAGGTCACACGACGGTTGTGCCACCGGCGATCAGCGTATGTTTGTGTTGCGCGTTTTGGATATCCGAATGGTTGGATGCTGGACTGGACTTACTGGGAAGGAACAAACAAACTCTAGGGTGCCTACTGCGTTTGGGGTTCAATGGAATGTTTCAGTGTTTCGGGGTAAAACTTGACTGGCGGATTCACCTAGAGTAGGTAGATATCACTCGCGGGAGAATTTTGGATTTGGACATGGGACTTGGGATTCAGGACCCAGGTTGGACATGTCCATTTTGGGATTTCTGGTCCTGATTCCCTGGGGTTGGAAATTTGGGGGTTTGATATTCACTACCTACCTCCCTTGGAAGGGACGGAGGCGGCGTAAATGTGTGTATTCATGTTTGTATTTGGTGTATTTTGTCTACCTTGGCGCAGGTACAGGATATATGGTATAGGATATAGGGACATGGAATACAGGGCTTGTTTTTGGCTACCTACCTCTGTGTGTGGATTTCGATGTTGATGTGATTTCGGCGCTTTTGCCTATGTGAATTGTTGTTTGATGTGAATATCTATCTATATTTGTTCCTGGTGCTAATATCGGCTCTTACTCGACCCACCACGAAACGAAGTGAAGGATACAGTGAAAAAAGGGGTGTTGATCGTGACGACATCCCGAACCCCTCGATACAAACAACGAGATTAAGGCCCCAGATAAACAGATCAACACCGCAGATACCCGCGAGATTTGCACGGTATGCCTTGAAAATTTGCCAGGTTTCGCCTCTTCTTCCGAAACTTCCGACAATTTATACTACAATTGCAGCTTGATCAATCCCAGCGTCTACCATCCACTTCACATCCCCCCGGGAAGCCCGCAGATGACGAAGAAGCAGGCGATCTTCATGTCGATTCGGTTCGACAGAGAGAGTGACCCTGTGCGAAATCTCAAGCATATGTACTATCCAGCCACACCATCTGAGCACATGTATGCTGCCAAGACTGTGCGTGTTGGCAAGGGCAAAGCTTGATGTAACCTTGGAGATCGACGCCGCTAGCTTCCTTTTTCCCTTCTTATGCGGATCTACAGTCTAGGAAGTTCTTGAGGGCTTCTTCACTACCGGTAGGTGCTGTGGTTAACCTCACCTGCGCAATCATGTGTGGAGCATACATACACCTCTGCTTATCTATTGCGGGCAGAAGGAGGTGGTAAGGCGGGGTGATGAGTCTTACGGATCAATGATGGATACACGCTTGTGGTTGTTGCTCCATGTAAAGGGATTGTGGATGCGAGTGATTCATACAGAGTTGATAGACTGGACCTAGGCAGGTACAGTGCCAGGTGTCTGTCTCTCGATCGCTTGTTAGAACACATTGCAAACTGGGGGGATACAGCACTACTTGCAGATATCTCGTCTCAGCCATAACTGTGTACGTGCCTTCCTACCTTCAGTCCGTACAATGACACTCTGTGCATTTGCCTCCTACACTCTTAAGCACAGAGTAGCAATGCGAGACAAAACGGTATCGGCTGAGGGGTACCTCGGTCCTTCAATTATCTCAAAGTTCCTCCCGTAGTAGAACACGGGTACCGTACGAGCTGTCTCCGACACGATGAGATGGGTGCTGCCACACTAAGTCTCACAGGGTTCAAGACATACACCTCATAACCTTCTTGGGGCACCTGTCCTATCCATTGTTTTCCTAGGCGCGTACACGCTTCAGTCTCGTTGCTCCTACAACTGAGGAGCGTGATCGGGCTCACAACTTGAACGCGCCGTATGATGGCCTTGGTATTGTGTTGTAGAATGGTAGCATCATGTATGGCAAGCCAGCTTTCCGGGTTATCCCAGCCTCTTTATTTGGATGACCATGTATACCATACCATGTATGGTCAGGCGCACGACGTGATGTCCGATGAGGAACCCGAACCCTTTCGTAGTAGGGGAACAAGTCGGCAAGGCGACCGAGTTCCGTCGCGATGCCTCCATGTGTCCGATGTAAGAGACCATCGACCACGGTACCCTCGGCTTGGCGAACCGTGGGGAAAGCTGAGGTAGTCCGCCCGGTAAAGAGAGAGGTCGGCGAGGGACAGTTGTACAATGCCGCGTACTTTGCGCAGTGTCACGCGCTACGGGAGAGTGCTTCAGGATGGTACAAGACACACCGCTCATATCACGGCCGCGGCGGCAGAGATCTTGACATGTCCCGTATCACCGGGCACATGAACGAAAACTCTACACGGTAGTAACGGTATGCGTCCTGCTCAAAGTATCTTCGACTTGCGAATCAACAGGGCACGCCAGGTGCGACCCATCAATCAGTCAGCCGTACCGGCCCGGCTCAAGGCTGTGTGCCAAACAACAGGAAATCAGCGGGGATACCGTGTCCGTGCTGCGCTGCGATAACGAGTATGGTCAAAGTCCGGTCCTGATGTCAACGACATCTCGATCTCGGCCTGGTGGAGGCAGGATGCCAAAGTTGAGACATTGTCATATCACCCTTCTGGCGTTCCAGGCCCAGTCAGGCCATGGCACCCAGCAAAAGATATATTGCAGCGGACGGGTATCATATAACCGACAGAGGCAAAATTGGAGACGGCATTGGCGGGGCATTTTTTGAGGCCTCTCCCCTTGGTCGTGCCGTGAACGGCTGGCCAAAAGCTTGGTCAGGGAAAAATTTCCAAGGCAAGAATTAGTAGTTGCAGTTTTATACCAGCCTTGTTTGCGTCGGTGACCATGTCGCCCTGACCGCACTGACGAGCCGGGCTGGGAGGAAGGTGTGCTGCTTTCACCGGCCCCCAAGCATCCCTGCACCGGCTCTCCTCGTGGGGTTTACGCGGCTAGAAGGGAGGGCCGGAGAGGTTGCATTCAAGGCGCGGCGAGTTCGTATCACTGGACGATGTGCTTCGTGTTCGCCAGTGAGCGGGGTTTAATGTACGCAGGAGACAGATCATGGTGGACTGATATACTTGTTGAACCGCTAGTTGTCAGTGGCTCCCGCAGCGGATTGGCCAGAACTGAGACGAGTCGGCATCGACATATTCGTGGTAAGGCACGAATACTGCCTGTCTGAGCCGAGGAGCATCGTGGCCCAGGAAATGCGAAAACACTTATCACACCTGGTGCATCATGCAGAAAGAGTACTTTCGAAAGTTCCGGCCCTTATGATGAATACACATCCTTAGTCGGGCGACTATACCGACCGAAGCCCCGGAGAAACACCTCCTATCAAGCGGATCGGAAGGCACTTGGCAGCGCTGGGTACTTCCAGAGGGCGGGTAAGGTAACAACTTAATGAAGCGGCTCGACTTCAGCGGCTTCTTCAGCAAGTGCTCGATGCATCCATGCACCTACGCACCGACGGCGAAGCGGGCCAGTCGTGCTGGGCGCCAGTGTGCTGGATGCTGCGCTAGGTGCTGCAGCTTGTTTAGACCCGGGTTGGGATGTCCGTCAGTTCCGGGGGGCGCCATGCTGAAGCCTGTCGTGCTGGCGACAGGCAGCAGACAAAGAGACCAAAAGGTGTCGTCGACCGCGAGCGGTGTGTGTCTGCGAGTCTCATAAATCTCACCACACAGAGAACGGAGGAATTGCCAAGCGCAGCAAGCATTGTCAAGAGCTTTGTTGTTCGAGACCAGAACCAGAACCATGTGGGGGTGGGGTCGTTGATGTGGTCGAGCCAGAGAGTTGACACGTCGGCTGGCGGACGGAACGAGCGTTGATTGCTGCCGCCTTTGCTGTGGCTGTTTCGCCTTCTGCACACGGCCGTCTGTGCTGGTTCTTTGCTCTCAAAACAATCAATTTGGCGAAAGGGGCCGTGACACCAGAGCCAGCAACTCCCGAAGAGGTTGCCTGACGGCATTCTGGAAGCCAAGCTGGAAACTCGGTATCCAAAATCGAAGCCTTGGCCCCTCTCCGCCCTGCCAGCGAAGAAAGATATCGTAGCGATAACCGTTCGCGGTGAAAATGCCTGGAAACGAGGCTAAAAAGATGTGAGGTGACGACGACTGTAAAATTAGTGAGACATGCGTGCTGGAAGGAGGTGTGGGGAAGCCTGTCGCTGAGGGGCATTCCTTTGACTCTGGCGGAGATTCGCCGAGCGTGCCAGCCATCTCTGGCCCATGGATCACAACAACTCTTGCCATGCGCTGTTGGGTGTTGATGGAACCCTCCATTTCCATGCAGCATCGGCGGGTACGGGCTCGTGGAGGAGCAGATCCAGAGATAAAATCTGTCAGGTGCTGCGCCGTTTCTTCACTTCGTCCATTGGGTCAGTGTTGATGAAGGGGTAGCAGCCGCGCGGAAAAGGAATTGCGACGCAACGCCAAGGGGTCGAGAGACAGTGTGGAAATAATATCGACGAAAACGTGCCTTCTCCAAGACCTCCAAGATCGCTGGCGCCGCGCCCTTGAGGTGCCGTGCGCCCATACGCAGTACTGGCTACACTCGCAAGCCCTCCAGCGATAAGGTTCACCACTGCGCGACCCCGCTGTGAAGATGCTTCAGTGCCACAAACAGGGCCCGCTATCCGCACCTTAACACTGGCCCGTGCTGCTCAAGTACCAAATACTGGGGCTGCGTGGATCATGGCTTCTGGCTCTCTGCTCCCCAGTGCAGTGACGACATCTGCCACGAAGGCTGCCCGACCCATCCCAGCGCAATCCCAGCCTGCGCTTTCTTTGCGGCCAGTTTCTTCTTCAGTTCAGGCTTCCGACACACCTGGTTGCCACCCTTTTCCCGCCTCGTCCGCTGCTCTGCTGCCCGGGTTTTGGCTGTTTTCTGCCTTCGTGCAGCACCAACAACACATCGCAACTGGTCGCCGGAAGGTGATGTGCAGCAGCATCGCGCCTCTTTTGCGACGACTCCACCTTTTGCTGGGCAGCCCCCCCACTCTGGCCGCTCGGCTCTTTTCTCTTGGGCCCTGCCCACTCTGCATGCTAACACTCTTCTCTCTCCCCGTCCCTTCCGCCGACGCCTCATAACTTCCACTCGACCGCCTCTGCGTCCTGGCCCTGACATTGACGTCTCCAGCCATTGCACTTCCCGTGCACCGTCTTTTCTTTTGTCTACGGAACGTCACCACGCGCAATCGCTTGCAGACGACGCTCGGGGCATTCCTTAGCTGGAATCCGCGAGTTCGACTTCAACTCCCCTACTTCCCGGTCGACCTGGGGTAGTCTCAGCCTCTATCTCTCCGACAACTCCCCCCGATCTGGTATGGCCACGACGCCTGTCCGCCATCTTTGAAGTTGAGGTTTTGGTTGCCGTTCAGTTTCATGGGCTGCTGTTGTTTGTAAATCCTCCTGCCCACCAACGCCTTTGACTGGCGAAAGGTATGTGGACCCCACAATCTCTATCTTTCATGGCGCGAGGTCTAATCAGCGCAGCAGCACGCCCGACAGTACCCGGCGATGGCGACCCAACGATTCGTCCGCCTCTGGGCTGGCTTCGGCATCGCCATCATAGCTCTCCTGTGCGGTGCGGTCGTTGCTCAAGGGGGCAAGGCATCGATGGACTTGGAGTTCTGCGCGACTACCAACACGGCCGATATGCCCGCCAGTGAGTAAACTCCCGGTCTACGTGGAGGAGAAACCCGCACGGGTCGTGTATGCTGACAATGTCGCTTCAGTCAACAGCGACTACCAGTCGATGGGCCGTTGCCACGATAACTGCACCGCGCTGGATTATCCCCTGGCCATTGTACAATTGAAAAGCTGCTGGTGCTCCAACCTCATCCCGAACCCGGCGAATCAGAAGTCTCTTGGGAATTGCCATAATCCTTGTCCAGGTTATCCTGATGACTTTTGCGGAGGATCCGGCACGTACGGATACATCAGCTTGCCCGTAGGCACGATCAAAGGGACCGCTCCGGCCGGATCTACTAACACGAAGACGTCATCATCGGTACGTTTGAACTTGCCTCCTGTGCGCCGCCATGCAAGCCATGTTCTTTGTGACCCGGTCTTTCCAATTTTTTCAGAGGGGCTATGTTTTGGTCAATCAATTTAACAGCCTTGAACCCTCAGGCAGCTGTGACAACAGAGACTGAGACTGTGCAGAGAACGGTTCAGACTACGGTGATATTACCACCACCTGTGGTAGGACAACCAAAAACTTCTACTTTTGAGCGCTATACAACGTCTGCTGTATGCCGTGTATTTCATATGACCCTGGCTATATGGCGTGCGACTGTGTTTTTGCTATTGAACCGTGCTGACTGGACAATAGAACGATGACGTTGTGTCGCCTACTCCCCAGCCAACTGTGCAGACGGTCACAGTTGGGGGTGTCATAAAAACAGTTACCGCCACGCCCACACCAACCCCAGGGGGTAACCCCCCAGCAGAGCTTGCTACCTCACCGCAGAACAGCGGTCTTTCGACTGGGGCGACTGTGGGCATTGCCATTGGTGTTGTGGGTATTGTAGCCGTGGCTGCAATCTTCTTGTTTATGTACTACCTGAAGCGGAAGAGGAGGGAGGCAGGCGATGGGTTGTTCACGGCGTCGAGGAGGGGCAGTTCGCCACGCATGCTGAGCACTCCGAAGACGGGCGAAGTCTCGGAGAACCGATTTGCGGACGTACCGAATCCAGGACCCGTATGGGATGTCGGCGCAGCAAACGCGAAACGTCGCAGTCAACTGATGCCAATCGACCCCAGGCTAGATCCCTTTGCGAAGGGGATCTATGTACGGGACCAGAATAAAAGTCATGACAGCATCGGCTCGCTCCAGGACAACCAGGATTATTCCAGGCGGATACAAGACCCCCCGAGGGTTTTGAGAGCTACCAACCCGGACCCGGATGCCGACTGAAAGCAGCTAGTTTCAATTCGAGGGGGGATACCTATTAGGGTTTGGACAGGACTGGGGCTTTTTTTCATGACGACGTACACGAAACACTCTCTCGGCATCTTCGAAAACCTTCTCTCGTTCTGCATTTGCATTTTAAAAGATACCATGGCGTTTTCCGGCTGGACACACAGTTGACGCGGACTCTGTTTCGACCACCACCTAGTGAGTGATTGGGCTTTTGGCGGGTGAGCGGCGGGGAAAAGGAGCGATTGGGATTTGATGCATGCAGCGCAGCCTCCCGAATCCTTACGCATAGGTGAGGTGAGGAGACTGATCTGCCTTAATCTTCAATTATTCGCTACATCGCGAGTGGCGATGCAGCTAGACATCTTTATGACTGTTACATGGGTTCTAGACTGACTACATGGAACAATATCGGGCTCTTTGGGATTGGATTATTATGGTAGAGCCGGCCTACACACCCAGATCTCTCTTGTGGAACCTGTCAAGAGGCAGGAATACGTGGAGCGGACTGGAGGGCATGTATATGGAAAACATGCTGGCATAGCTAGCTATGTGTGTGCCCATCAGACGGTGCGTGAACACAATGAAGTACGTTTGGAAGCAATGCTGGAGCTACTTCGTGTAGTGGTGACTAGCGAGAAATCTTTGGCGCGAAGAATAACAACGTCATCTCTGATCATGATCAGATGAATTTTTTTCCGGGCCATGCGGAGATCTTCTGCTGTGCCCCAATGGATTGGTTCAATTGGAGAACTCGTACCCAATTTTCCTCTTTTGAGAAGGTAGCCGAGGTGGTGTAGCGAATTCTTGGTGGTGTTGATGACTGATGTGGTGTGGTGTCGAGAGAAGTGGGGGTGCACAAACCCGGATTCTGCAATGTAACCCTTGATGGCGATCGCTCATCAAACAGGAAACATGCCTTTGTTCGACTTCCATGCTGTGTGGCAGAGATTTGGAGTATATGTGAAATCAGGATGGAAAATTATGGGGAACACGTGGACAGACATACATGGATCGTTTGGCCGTTGGGAGTTGAGAGTTGGAGGAGTAGGAGGATTGCAGTGCTGTGTTTGTGCCTTGCTGAGGGTGCATACCTGTGGGAGGGAAGTGGGAAGTGGTGGGATTTGAGGGACCTTGGAAAGGCGCTGGAGGACTTGCCTGTCGACCCACCTACCTGATCGGGAGCGAATGCGTGGGTGGTGTGATTGATATCGACGTGCTTTGTATCTTGGTCTCGAGTCTTGCGCCTTTGTCTACTTTTTGTGGCGTTCTTTTTTCTTGGTCGAGTATTTCTGTCCCCACCATCGCGATCTTTTTCTTTTTATCGATATAGGGGTTGAGGCTGAGCCGGAGGAGGGAGCTTTCGGTCCGGGTCACGTCGTGCTGGAGAGCGGGACAGGAGAATGAAGGGGACCATAGGGTTTGGAGTTTCCATGGCGCTACCGTTTCAAGTTGTTAGGGGCTTGGACTTGGCGGCTGGCGGGACCTGGCTTGATGTGACGCTGTGGAGGCATGTGGCATGGTCGACTACCGCGTTTGACAGCTGGGGGGGTTTTGATGGGCGATCGTGTGGGGATTGGATTGAAGATGGGGCTGAGTCGAGTTGGTGGGATGAGAACGAATTGTGATGTGTTGTTATTCAGTAGGTCAAGCCCGTGTCATCAACTCAGAGGCATCTTGACCCAGGATGGGTCCAGGTACCAGGATTGATGTATAGAAAATGGCAGAATGAGATTGCGATGGCCGACCGGGAGGATGTAGTTGCTGTGCGTTGTACAATCTTCAAGGCCAAGCATGTCTGTTGGAGTTGCAAACCGATTCTTCCGATATTGATCCGTGTTGATAAACCTGATACAGGTGGCTCCGCGTGGTTGGCTGCTTGCAGGACAGAGGCTTGAAGATGTCTGGGATAGCGGCTCAGCCTCAAAACTTGGCTCTTTTTGACCGTCGATTTAGGTGTGGGGAAAGCGCCAAGGCCCGGCGCATGGCTGCAACATCACTTGATGGAGCATTGAAGTGTGCCAAAATGGGTGCACAACCGATGCCAATCATGATGCGCAAAGGGTCCTGGCCGCGATGGGCCGCAGTGCCCTGCAATTTGATGCGGGTTGATGCGATGATGATAGGCCTTCGTCGTCAACCCCCCCTTTTGTGATATCGAGGACCAGTGAATGCACGAACACATGGAGACAGCCAACTGGCAATGGTGCACCATTTATTTGCATTTGCTAGCACGACCCGTGGACCCGTGGACCCCGGCATTATCCTGTCCGTCCACCCCTGTGATCCACGATACGATCCGCGCAGCGTGTTACAGAATGCCCCTCTCCGCAAACACCAAACAGACCCGTCGCTCGCTGACAATCGACTCTGTCGCCGCTCCCGTTCTCTCCGCCACTGTCGCTCGCTGCTGACTGCCGCATGTCGTCTGCTTCGCCGATTCGCCTGTCCGCGCGCTCAGCTTCGCCTCGAGTCTTGGGGAGCGCCGTGCGAGGGAACCTCTGGGCCGCGACGGAAGAGCTACAGCTGCGACAACTGGCCCATTCGGACATTCGAGCGCCGTCCTCCTAGGCGACACCGAGATCGAGAAGATGTGGAACTTAACATGCAATTCGACGCTGGAGCATTTGGAGAGTGGGTTGACGCTGCCGCCGCCGCCGCGATCATCGAAGGCTTGAGCTAACCGGTGGTTTTCGCAGTCGACGAAAGGGCCATTGTGGGGGACCTCAGGTTCCATGACCTGGCTGTCATTATCGCCGCCGGCACAGCTCTAATCGCCATCCTGTTGAGCTTCTACCTCATTATGATGCACGCCACCCATTACACGATGCCCTTCGAGCAGAAACAGTCCGCCTCCCCGACTCCGTATACCTGGTAGCTTCTGTACTGATACTCGAGACAGCATAATCCGCATCCTCTTCATGGTCCCCGTCTATGCGACCTCGTCGTTCCTCTCGTTGCGCTTCCACCGCCATGCTATATACTTCCAAGTTATGAGCGACTGCTACGAAGCGTTCGCCATCTCGTCCTTCTTTTCGCTGATGTGTCACTACATTGCGCCCGACCTCCACGAGCAAAAGATGTACTTCAGAGACATGCAGCCGATCAAGCCTTGGGTATGGCCGATGAACTGGTTCCGGAAATGCTGCTGCGGTGAGAGTGGCCCCTGGAGAACCCCGAGGAGTGGCTTGACGTGGTTCAATATCATCTGGATCGGCGTTTACCACTACTGCTTTATCCGCGTCGCTATGACCGTTACCGCAGTGGTGACGCAGTATTTCGGGAGATACTGTGAGAGCTCCAACAGCCCCGTGTTTGCCCACATCTGGGTAGGTACCAAACACCTCTCCCAAGAATGCCCTTGTTAACTTATGCGACAGGTCATCGTGGTTGAGTCGATAGCCGTAACAATCGCAATGTACTGCCTCATCCAATTTTACGTACAGCTGCGCAATACTGAGCAACTCGCGCCAAACCAGCCCTTCCTCAAGGTACTGGCCATCAAGCTCGTCATCTTCCTTTCCTTTTGGCAGTCCGTGGCCATCAGTGTCGGCACTAGCACGCTGGAGATTATCCGTCCCAATGAGGTTCTCTCATACCCTGACCTCAAGGTCGGCATTCCTTCGCTGCTTCTCTGCGTCGAAATGGCCTGCTTCGCCGTCCTCCATTTTTGGGCTTTCCCCTGGCGTGGGTATATTCCGCGCGAGAACAGCCAGAAGAAAGGTGGCTTCCTCGGAGTTAAAGCCTTGTGGGACGCGGCCAACGTCTGGGATGTGGCCAAGGGCTTCGGACGCGGCATGCGATGGTTGTTTGTGGGCGTTAAGCACCGCGGCGATGATATCAGCTACCACGTCAACATGGACGGCCTGTCGCCTTCTGGGCATGGCAAGCGCCGCGGCTTCGAAAATGTGAACACGCAATACTCGAAGAGTCTTGGCATGTCGCATGAAGTAGGATCCAGCAGCACCCAGCACTTACCTATCGCGAATCAGTTCCGCCAGAGCCAGTGGTACGACCGTCGTCACCAATTCCGCAGGCAGCTCGGCCTCACCCCAGCACAGTCGCGTGACGATACGGTTCGCCACAGCTCCGCCCTTCGCAGCCCATCACGCGACGAAAGTGCCTGCCTGATCCAGAACGCCCAGCCGAATCCCGGTTTTGTTAGCCCGGGTCCTAGTCCGAGCCCATACGGCCAGCAGCAACAGCAATACCAGATGCCGCGATCACCTCGCTCCGGACCAAGCCCGTATATCTCCCCGAGGCTAGACTCCGTCTCTGAGAACCCTCAACATCATAGTCAGGGCCACAACCCGAACCAGATGTCGGTCTCCTCAATGGGCAGCGACTCATTAACCCTCTCCAACGACTTACATAGCCGCCACGAGGATCGAAGGCCGTCTTACGTATCAATGGATACCGAACTTTATACCGCCAGAGTCGCAACATCCGTGGGGAATCGAGGGCAGGTCTTAGATGCGCGGCAGGACCAGCAGCAAGGAGGAGCGGCAGTAGGAAGAGGGAGAACTCTAACGTGATCTGAGATCCAATATTTTCCGAGGAGCAGCAGTTGTTGGTAATCTACGGATTCATTTTCTCATGTTCATTTGTTTTGCATGGCGATAGAGCTGGGATTCTCACCACTACATAAGGATACCAGGAAAAGGGAACCAAGTGGCGTCTGGGATGGATTCTTTCTTGGCTTTGGCTTTGGTGTTTGGTTTGGCACCTGATATGTCTTTGGACAAAGGAGGCGTCCCGCATTAGTTTTGTCTTCCTGTACAATTACCCACCTCGAGTCAATACACACTGCAGTTCCTATGTCAGTAGTGTTTCAAGCTCCGTAATGAAGAACGTGCCCTGTGAAGATAATCATCATCATGACGTCGTCACTTGATTGTATTGGCATTGCATATCATCACCTGTTGTTACACTTATCTTCAGTTGACACAGCTCTATCTGGACAACGACGACTACCCTGAATCTCTTCCACGGCAAATTTTGTTTATCAACCAGGATAAAAGACCTCCCAGCTCCCCATGCTATATGATATCTCCCTTTTATTCCGACCCGAAAAGAACGTCTCCAAACGCCAACGCTAGATGCATGAAAAAGTATAAAAAAACGTCCTGCCCCTTCATCGCATGAAGTCTCTTATTTACAGAAATATTCGTACATTGGCCGTTCGTACACACATTGTCGACCTTTGCCGTTGAGGAGAAATAAAATAGGTTGGCTCTGGCTTGGTATGTCGTGATTGGGAGAAAAAGAGCTGACCAACGGAAGACTGGTGTCGTGGTTGATGGCGAGAAATTATTGTGAGCGCGGGTGAGCTTTAGTTGTGTGGCTCTCGTTTCATCAAGAGACCATGGGCAAAGTAGACAGTTATATCACAATCGATCAGAGCACAGGCACAAGGATCAAGGTCTCGCGCCGTCCAATATCGGATGGAAGTAAAGTCGGTCGTGTGTCCTGTCTCGTCCACGAGGAGATGTTTTGTGGCCCTCCCACTCTGATTGAGGGTGGGGTATAGTGTAGGGTGGATGGATGGCTTCTCGGTTGAGTTGAGTTGATAAAATATTATGATTCCGGATTCTCCCTCATGTCTTTGTTCACTAAGTGCCCCGTCGGCGGGAAATCAAGAGGTATGAAAACAACGAGTTTGGCGATGCTGAATGGATTCCATCCTCCCAATCTAATGGCCTTCAAAGTCTCTGCTCGCCTCGGCCAAATGTAAAACATGCGAATTCGCTCCTCCATTCTGATTGTCGACCTTTCGTCTTGTCGCGGTAACATAACACTAAGATGCTGACCCTGCCGGTCCATATTTCTTTCCCCTGGTTATCTTTTTTGTTTTTGTTTGCTTCCATCTTCTTTCTCCGTTTCCTCAATAACATACCCATCCATCGTTTGGTAAAGAATGACAGCAGTTAACCCTATCGGCGCGGTCGCTTCTCCTGGTGGCTACCCGGCGGCTCGATCGGACCTTCACTTCTACGCTTTCTGCCCCTCTCGTCGGCCCGAGGGTCACCCCGTGGATTGCTCCGTGGGTCACCACGATCATCCGGTCTTGATGATCGCGAGTCCCTCGAAACTCCATTCCCACGCGAAGAACTACTTCGGCCTCCATTGCCGTATTCCTCTCCTCCGCGTCCTCCCAGGCTCTCACTTCGCCCACCGTGGCCTTCACTTCGTCCGGATGGCATCGTATCGCTCCGGGGGCCGATAGGCCCCTCAGGACGATGATTGCGATGGCTGGACTCGCGGGGCGGGGCCATGTCTCTGCCGCCTGGGAGCGAGTCTCTGCCGCCACCGACCGAGTCCCGCATTGACCGACGGGATCCAGTGGTGTCTCTCTCCCCGTCGCGGCTGCTATTGACGGCGCCTCCCGTCGGGTCGGTTCTTCTATCTCTGTAGGTTGGCGCGTCCTTATTTTCTCGCTCCCGGTCTGGACTACGCTCGCGACTGTTTCGTCGGGAGGGTCTGTTACTGCGATCGCCTCCTCGGTGGTGATCCCGGCGGCTGCTCCGCTCATGCTCCCCTCTGCTGGCCCCATGTTCGTCACCGTTACGCCCGCTACGACCATCCCGGCTATCGCTCACCACTTGGATAGGTTCTGGTCCGCGTGGTGCACGGTCGGGGCCTGCATCCGGACGAAAGCCATCCCGGATAGGATCAGGGCGCTCGTGAATTGGGGTCGTCACAGGCGACGAACCAGCTAGTATCTGCGCATCGGAACCAGCAAGACTCATCCGCTGTCGGCTCTGCCGGAAACCACTTGAACCGCGACCGCTATCAGCTGATGCCTTTTCGAGCGTATTCTGAATGCCTCGAAGCTGTCGGTTGCCACCAGGCCTTCCACGATCGTTGGAAGCGGATGGACCTGTGGGTGCTGGGAAGTCTGTATTCAGAGGGGACGGCCTAGCTGACGAGTTTGACACCGAGGCAGCCGGGCGATCAGGGGTGTGCATCGGCGGTCGAGATCCGGTACCGGGTCCTGATGGCTGAGGTCCTGCACCAATCTGGTTCAGTCGATCGGGGTGAACAGAGGGGGCGGGCGCAGGTGGCGGAGGAGGAGCCGACGGGGTGGCAGGGGCGGAGGGGCCTGATGGCGGTTGTTGGTTTATGTGCCGCGCTCTGTCTGGGTGGACTCCGACCCCAGTAGGAGCAACCGCCGACGTAGGAGAGTTGAGGTTGCTGTTGTCGTACTGGCCTCGCCGCGGCCGGGAGTACGCTGGTCCCGTAGGCGGATGACGCTCTGGCGAGGGGGGGCGGATTGGCTCCAGGCCAGAAAACCGGTTGTCGCTCCGCATAGGAGGCGGTTGATTAAGAGAACTGACTCTCGTAGCGTTGCGGCCACGACTACGGGGGCCGGATGGCGGGCCGGATGGCGGACCTGGCGCCAAATCGGCCGTGGACGGTATTGCGTTGAGTCGGCCATAGTTGGGGTCATGCTGGGGGAGCCTACCCGCGTCCTGGTCGCCGCCTCGGCCGGCCTGGTTGCTTGAAGCGTCTCTGAGACCTGCTGCTCTCTCGGGTTCGCGGTCCGGGTTCCGATCCGACCGTGGCTGGGATGGGGCGCTATCATGTCCATCTCTGCTCGAGCTATGGTAGTCCGAGTGGCGTTGTCTTGGGGCACGGTCATCCCGGGCCTTGTCTGGTTGCGGGGCTGTTGGGGTTTGGTGGTCGGCCCGTCTTGGTGAGCCCGTCCGGGACGACCGGTCGCGACCTTGGTCTCTTGAGCTTGAGCTCGACCGAGGAGGATCCCGCAAGTCTCCGATAAGCGCAGCCCGGGCTGGATTGATCATTTCTGGGCGACTAGCCTCAGCTATATGGCGCAGGCGATCCGGATTGACTGGTGGCTCAGGTGCATCAATAACTGGTGCGGTGGCGGGAGGGGGCGCTGGAGCCGTGTGCTCCCTCGGAGGCCGGGTCTCATTGCGACTCGATCCGTGCGAAGGCCTGTCACGTGGCGGGCGAGACTCTCTCTCCGGGGGCGCCGTGTGTTCGTTCCATCGCGGTGGGAGTTCCACACGGGCTGGCCATTCCCTCTCTGGTCGACCGGTGTCCCGCGGACCAGCCTCTAGCGGACGCCGGTCGGCTGGAGCAAATTCTCTCGGCCTCTCCGAGCGGGAGCTGTCCGGCGCTCGGTAATCCCTACCGTCCCGGCTAACAACTGGCTCACGCCCCTCGCGGGAATGGATCTCTCGTTGATCTCTCGGGTCTCTAGCATCGCGGGGGTGGCCAGCGTCTCGTGGATCCCGGACATCCCGAGGGGGTTCACGATAGTCTCGTGATTCCCTTGGTGCGACATCCCTTCTGTTGTCATGGCGAGGAGGATTGAACCTTTGGCCAGGGTAAGGCACCTCAGGTCTGCTCGGCAGCTCCGGTCTATTTGGGAGACCGTGTCCGCCGGGTGGCAATGTCGAGAATCTTCCCGAGTCAAGGCGACTTCCAGATGTAGAAGCCAGCACTGCAGATGCAGGTTTTGGGGTTTCGGGCTTGCTACTAGATGCTGTTGTCGAGTTCGCTCTGTGGGCTGCGTCAACGCCGGAGTCCTTTGCTGGCTCTCTGGTTGGCAACGGGTGCTTGATTGGGGCAGTTGCCTTATTGTCCGGCAGCCCGTTGGTGGTTTTAGCTCCCTTGCTGTCCTTAACTTCGCCGTCCTCGACCTCGGCAGCAGTCTGCTTTTGATTTGGCAACCTGAACTCTGGCGCCGATGCTCGGAGCGCAGAGTTTGAAGGCACAGAAGACCCCCGTTGGTCGTCTCTCGAGTCGGCTGCCTGTAGCTAGTTAGTATCCATACCTTACAAGCCAGAGGGTCAAAAGACTTACCAGTCCCGGGCGGAATGCCTGGACGAGGATCCACTTTGACTTTCGTTTCTGAAGCTCCGAAAATGCGGTTTGCGCTGTGACCGACAGATCAACTCGGTTACCTTGCTCAGACTGAGGGGCGGTCTTGGATGCAGACTCGCGCTCAGTGATCGTCTTGAGCTGTTCGAGGAACTTATCAGCCATGAAGTTAATGGCGGGGAAGAAGTCCATCACGGATTTCAAAACAGTGATGGCGTTTCGAATGTGCATCCACTCCAACCCGTTCAGACAGCTCCTCAGGGCACTGTTAAGCTCTTTGTGCCAGCGGAAGAGGAGATCGCGAAAAGCGTCATGTTCAACGGTTGCCGTCGGCTTCCCGTCCGCATCGACAGCTGTGGCAAAGCCCAGATATTGTCGCGCTTTCTTGCCCTGAAGGTCTTTGATGCCCAAGGCTTCTTTCTCATAAGCACTCTTGTCTCCATGCCACCTTGACAAATCGCCAAGAATGCATTTCAGGAATCGGCCAAGATGCTCGGCCTCGCGGACCGTGCACGTGAAGATGATGGCACGCAATCTGTTGTGGTTAAACAGCCGGTCATATAGCGACATCAGCTTGAAATTGGGTGCCGAAAACTCATGGAGAAACTTGATCAGCTTAAAGCAGTATTCCGCATCGAGGGGGGAAAGCTGGAGGCGGGGCAGAATGCATTCTTCGAGGAAGGCATCCGAAGTCGCGTCGGCCTTGGCAAATTCAGCTGGGAACCAGGTGTTGAGCTGCTTGGCAATCTGGAGTCTCGCCTTCGAGAACCGTTGAACACCCTGGCTGTTTTCTTGGAGCAAAAGCTGTTGGCGGTCGAGGATGTCCTTTCGCTTTTGTGTCTTCTTGTTCATCCCAGCTCGGGTCATGTCTGATCTATCCTTCATAACGTCCTCGGCTTGTCTGCTGAGCTTGGAACTCTCTGCATTGTAGTTCTCCAATGGGAAAGAGAAATCTCCAAGCTGCAAAGACCAAAAGAACACGTAGCCCGCAGGGCTGAGGTATCGCCAGGAGCGATCTGCCAAGACATTCGGGATCTCGTCGATCAGTGGCTGCAAAGCATCCATGAGAGGGTCCACCTTACGGTTGTTGACTGTTTTGGTATCGATCTCGCCCTTGTCCTCCGAGCCGCTTGTCTTGGAATCGGCGCCTTCGTTTGGCGTGTCCATTGAAACATCGCCGTCGTTATCGGTGATGATTCGTGATGGTTGGGTCCCCGTCTGGCTGTCTTTGAGCGCTTTGCCTGCGTTCATGTCCAGGCGAATACTGGCCCGACCGATCATGAACGCTAGGCCTGCCTCAAGGCCGAAGTCCTTCATAAGCTGAATGATGTCTGGGACGAGACTGTTAAATGTGTCGCCGTCAATGCCACTTCTGAGTAGATCCAGGTACTGCAAGAGAATCTGGTGGGTATCGTCGACGACAGTGGACAGATACTTGATGTGGGCAGCACCGTCCATGACCTTGTAGATAGCGTTTTGTCGATACTGCGCAATGTTGATGAGAAGTCGGCCGGCTAGCTTCGTGTCGACCAGTGACTTGATGAGACGATCGGCGCTTCGGACAGATACCGAACGCTTGTCTCCCAAATTGATTAGCGTCTCCCGTCGGAGGAGCTCACCGCCAGTCATCGACCGCAACTGAGCATCTGTGAAGTCGAGGTCCGAGACAACACCTCCCATGGATTCAATCAACTCTCTGAGGATGAGAAGGTCGGTCGAATTGCCCTTAAAGAGTTGGTCGTTTACGTAGCGAAGGATAGGCACCGGATTCATGTTGGAGTAACGCTGGAAGACTTTGCCAGAAAACTTCGAGAGAGCCTGGAGCCATTTACTCGTGAGCAGCACCGAGTCTTCCTGGGTCCGGTTTCTTTGGCCGCCGATGGAACTCAACACCGACCAAACCAACACATCGTACCCCAAATCTGTAAAGTACTTGACGCACTCCACGAAGGCATCAATCAAGTTACTGTATGCCTCGATCTGCGACAGCGCGACCTTGCAGAGAATGCCAGGGTTCGGGTAAGCAATCTTGGCAAGACTCTTTGCCATCTGGGAAATATTGGTAAGAGACAGGCGCTTCATGTTGGCGAGTGTTTCGAGCCGGGTCCGAGCAAAGGCTTTTTTCATCGGCTCAAGTCGAGAAATCGACCCTTCGTACCATTCTGAATAGACGTTGTATCGAACTTGGATTGGGTATTGTTTGAGGAGGGTCCAAACAGTCTCCGCAAGCGATGAGTTGGCATCACTAAGGCTGAGTGCGGGAACAAGTAATCGCTTGAGGAGAGCAAGCCACCGGGCTTTGTTCTCGGCAGATTGGTCGTCGGCGAGACTCTTTTGACCAATGCTGGTGAGCTTAGACAGTAGAGCGGCATCCCGGCCGATGTTAACGCCCACGATGTTCAACAATGTGTCACAAAGTGTAAAAACGTCATCGACCGTCTGGCAGACAGGAACGTTATCCGCCCATTCTTCCCAGTAGAAGCGGTAGGGGCCAATGCCTCCTTCAGCCGTATCCAGTTGGTCGGCGAAAGGCCATTTCAGAGCTCTCCTTGTCGGGGGTAAAGCGAGCTTTACCGCACCTTTGGGGACCCCAGACTGATCGACAACCGGCTGCTTCTTTGCTGGGGTTTCCTGTGCACGTGAGACGACAGGGCGACTCTGCTGAAAGACGAGATCTAGTGAATGGTGAAGGATGCGGAAGAGTAGCGGCCGTATTTTTTCAGGGTAAGCATCGAGAAGCCAAGGGTGCCGCCCAATGATGAAGAGCGACTCAGGAAGAGCACCGATCGTGAGAAGGTTGCTCAGAAGGAGAGCCTTTTGCTCTTCAGGTTCGGGAATCTTGTCTTCACCCTTTGCGGCTCCTGTGACATCTTTCGCGCTATCGTCAGTCTTGCTCGGGCCGTCGCGGCGCGACATGCTAGGCGGAGCCATGTCGTCGGGAAGCGCCCCGGCCATCATGAGTGCGTTTGGTTCGCCACCCGGTCGATTGGCCCGCTCCTTCTCCTCTATTTCTTTCATCTTTTTGACCCTAAAGCTTTCCATATCTTTCTCCGGGGGCCAGAGATGACTCCAAAGGTCGGTCAACGAGATAAAGCCAATCTTGATCAGCAGCGCAATGAGGTAGATGAGATTTCCTGGAAGAACATCGTCTTTGTCTCTCAGGTCCGAGGCGTAAAACCGAAGCTTGAAGCCCAGCATTTGGGCCGCGTCTCGGTTGCCGGTCGGTGGGAACGTCTTAGTCAGTTTTGTCCACTCCTGCTCAATGTTCGTTTCTTGGCCATTCTCCACAGTGTCGTTTGCGAGACGCTGCTCTTCTGCGGGGGTAAGCTGTCTTCCTCCCAACTCGAAGAACGCATCCAGCTTGATTTGGCGCGCCCTGTCCCAAAATGCAATATCGCGTTTCAGCCGCTCGGTGGCCAGAACCGCATCCTCTTCCTCGGTTGCAGCCCAGCCGAAGTGTCCTGGCAAAGCCCATACGGGCAGACCGCCCACATCCACACCAAGTGAAGTTCGAGTTTGGCGGGGCTGTGTACGAGGCCACCATGAGCTGACACGCAGGAATTTGACGAAGAACTGGAACTGCTTGATCAGAATAGCGGCGAAGACGTCCAGAGTCACGTCCAAGACCCTGCCAGGATGAAGGTCGAAAGTCCCAATAAGGCCCATAACCTTATTAAACGCGTCTTGAACGACCTCAGACGAGGGCGGTTCAGAGTTGCTGATTGTGAATAACTCGGTCATGAGCTTTGAGTAGCCTTCAGTCTCTTCTCGCAAGAGATTGTAATTTGCTTGGCGATAAAGCAGGTTCGTTGCCTGGCGGACTCCTATCCGCGCGAAGGTATCCCGTATTAAATCGAGCTGCTGGAGGATTGTAGAGTCGAGGACAATACGCATGAGAGCTGGCGACACGCCTGTTGCCCTCATCATCTCACCGAGTTCCGGGCGATATGGGCTCGACTCAATTTCCATGAAAGTCGATACTGTGTCGAGAAACAGGGTGTGCGGGTCGAAGGCCATGGCCGCCCGATCTGCTTCAGTCGGCTCGGGCCCCAAGATATCCTTGATTACCCCGCCAGCATCCGCTCCAGGGAGCCTGCCATCGGTAACAGAGTGAAGGATTTCCTGGAATATGGTCGTGACCTCCATGAGGTCCTCATCGTCGCGTGACTGGATTCCATGATCAATCACCTCCTGTCGCGCGCCTTGCTTCCACCTATCAAAGCGATCGTCGGTGACGATGGCGTAGAAGTAGCCTGGCTGGATCGGCGAAGGCGGGGGAGACGGCGGGGCAGGCGTCGATATTACCTGCATGTTCACGGATGCCACTGGCACGGCAGATGAAGAGCTCAAAGGACGCGCTATGGGCGGCGATATTGGGCCGGGCGCTGTCGCTGAAGACGGCGGTCCGTTGGCGTTGAAGGATTGAGAAGAGTCGCGACGATCGTTTCTTCGGGAACCTCGACCACGGCCGCGACCTCCACCTTCGTAGCCGCCGTCGTATCGTCCTAGCGATGTATCTCCGGGTCGGTGTGGCGCGGGTCTAGAGGGGCCAGAATCGCTGGGTCGCTCGGCTCTCTTGCGCTTCGGAGGCATGATGGCATGCGTCTTAACCGGAGCGTGGTGTCATTTATGGGTGATGCGGCGCTCAGCCTGCGATTGCTTTATCGCAAAGAGGCAGGGAAGAGCGCAGTAACTATCGCCCTGGCAGAAAGTCAGAGTCGGCCGTCGCAGGGGAGGGCGCGAGAAATGTTATCGCGGTGATGATCAGGACAAGGAAAGTATGGGTCGCAGAGACTGACGTTGTGACAACCGAAGGAAACAGGACGCAGGGGGAAAATCGAATGTTGTTGGCTAACGGCGAAATGGCAGGTTGCCGATTGAAAGAGTGACTGTCAGATGGGGTTCGAGTGATTCCCGTCGATGTTGGGCCGGCGTGCCGACTTTGGCGTTTGCTGGCTGCGAAGGTGAGGAAGAAATCGAAGAGCTGTCGGTGGAGCGGCTCAAACAAGTGGCTCGCGTCGAATCGCAGCTTTGGCTCTGGGCGTCGTGTTGCTTCCTTGCGCAAGCTTGGCGTGCACGGGCGCCAGCCTCAAGAGCGAGGCTGGACTGTGGGTGGGGCTTCAAGTGGGGCCTCACAGCAAGCACCCTGGCCGAGAATGCGCCGCCAGTTGCAACGGCCCGCCTGGCAGCCTCAGGCACACCGCACTGGTCACCCAGAACCCACCCCGCCGATTGCCGGCGTCGGTACTTACAAGAAGTATCTCTTACTCACTCCTCCAGCGAGTTTGCCGAGCGAATTGCGCCATCGACGCTTGTAATTCTCACACCTGTACAGCCAGTATATTTTTGACGCCGGTGCCGAAAGAGGAGACATCACATCATCTTGCCCATGCTTCTCTGAGTTTTGGTTTCAAGCTATCAGCTGTGGCACCGCAGTAACAGGGCGTTTCGAAATATTCTGAATTCCGCCTTAACACCGCCTTTAGTTCCTGCCTACGCAAACAGCGAGATCACCCACTATGTCTTCAAATGGTGTTGGCAGTGGCGGCGTAAAGCCCAGATACGGTCAGTATTTCTTCCACCGATATCACTCTCCCCGCTACGACTTGCGCCCTTTTTCTCATATTCCCATACCCTGTTGGTGTCGTTGTTTACACTTCCTCTCATCATCTGCTTCCCACAATGAGTCTCCGGACCCCTGTAAGAGCGGTGGCTGAATACGTCCAAGAAAGAATCCAGTCCCAGCCTGAGAATCCGTTCGCGGCCCTCATTCCGGACCAGCAGATTGCCGTCATCCCGTCATTCACGCTCGAGTCGGGCGTGACGCTGCGAAATGTCCCGGTGGCATACACCACCAGGGGTCAACTCTCGCCAGAGGGTGACAACTGCATGGTCATCTGTCATGCCTTGACCGGCAGTGCCGATGTTGCCGACTGGTGGGGGCCCCTTCTCGGCGGATCAGGCCGAGCATTCGACACATCTCGCTTCTTCGTCGTCTGTATGAACAGTTTAGGTAGCCCCTATGGTACTGCGAGCCCTGTTACCGCAAAGGACGGCGACCCGGAACAAGGCCAGTATGGCCCCGAGTTCCCCCTGACCACCATCAGGGACGATGTCCAGTAAGGAGTGATCCCGTTGTCATGGTCGATATCTATCTCACCAGTTCTCAGGCTCCACAGACTGCTTCTTGATGATCTGGGTGTGAAGCAAGTAGCTGCTGTGATTGGCGGCTCGCTCGGCGGCATGTTTGTCCTCGAATGGGCATATCTTGGCAAGGACTATGTTCGTTGCGTCGTACCTATTGCCACCTCAAGCCGGCACAGCGCTTGGGGTATCAGCTGGGGCGAGGCCCAGCGCCAGTCCATCTATGCAGACCCCAAGTATGACGACGGGTACTACCCATTCTCCGACCCACCCTCCGCGGGTCTTGGCGCGGCACGTATGTCTGCCCTCTTGACCTACCGGAGTCGGAATTCTTTTGAGGCCCGGTTCGGCCGGAATACGCCGGATCCATCACGCCGGCAGACAATCCGGGAAAGACCGACACCAGCTACCGCATCGGAGGCTCACTTCCACATCCACAACGACGGCCACAAGCTGTCCCGCGGGTCCCCTTCCCGCACGGCCAGCGGTGACTTGAAGAAACCCCCAACTTCGGCCGAGGAACCCAATCCCAATAGGCCCGATGGCGCTGACCCGCAATTCCATGGGCCACAGGGCGGGAGCTTGACCGGTGGCGAGGTGATGCCTACCGGATCCACATACTTCTCAGCCCAGTCGTACCTACGGTACCAGGGGGCGAAGTTTGTCAAGAGGTTCGATAGTAACTGCTATATCGCCATGACGCGAAAGCTCGATACACACGACGTGAGCCGAGACCGCGCGGGAACGATCGCAGAGGCGCTTGCGATGATTGAGCAGCCAGTTTTGGTCCTCGGCATCGAAAGCGACGGCCTCTTCACTTTTGCCGAACAGGAAGAGCTGGCCGAGCACATCAAGGATGCCAGGCTAGAACGGATAGACAGTCAAGAGGGCCATGACGCTTTTTTGCTTCAGTTTGAGCAGGTGAACCGCTACATACTCGCGTTTTTGAGGGAAGCCTTGCCAGACATCATGAGCAAGGATACCCACGACGCGGTGGTGGAGAGCTCGGTGGGCCAGATAACAAAGAGCAGCACCTTTGGTGAGGCTGAAGTGGATGATATTACAGCATGGTAGACACATAGATTTGCGATTTGCGAATAGATTCCGGCTTTTTTGAGGTTAAAAGGAAATCTCGCGAGGCTGCCTGGGACTGCCAGCAAGATGCTCTTACCCCTCACAGTCATGCCCCTCCATTAAGCTTAGTGTTACCATTCACTTACCAATATGGTTGGTATCAATCCGATGTTCAACATGGAACAAACCCGAACCTAACTGCGCCGAAACTGATATCGAACTGCTATGCTAACCGGAAGGAAACCATTCGAAAACGTCTCTCTGTGGGGCGCTGTTTCAACGCAGCATATTCCGATTAACCAAGACTGAAGATATGATATACAAGACTATAAGTTCATCGTCTCGCTTTAATCATAAGTACTGTAATATGAGAGGTCGAAATGCCTAACGAGTCGATTTTGACGGTTCTCCGTCAACGGCCATATCCTGTGCTTCCCTCCTGGCCTTAGCTCCAGCCTTGAGTTTTTCCCACCTCTCACGGTATTTGTCCACTGTCTGCTGTAGCTTATCATAGTCTTTCTCCATAGATCCCATCTTCTGCACCATGGAAGCCATCTGCTCTTCCAGCTCACGGTTCCGCCGCTTGATCGCCTCATCAGCCGGCCCTCCGCTAGAGGACATGGGCGATCCGGGTCTCTGTAGACGGACGCTCTGTGCGAGTGCCAGATGTGCGCTTTGCGAGTTCAACTCAAATGCGTGGAGCCGCTTGCTGAGCTTGTCGAGCATTTCTTTGAGGCTTGCATTTTCCGTATGAAGTTCCTCCACCACATTCTGAAGTTCCCTCTCTGATCGACTCTTACCCGCGCGCTTTCGGAGCCCAGGGAGCATCGGTGCTTGCGATTCCCGCGCGTCGACAAAATCATCTTCATCCTGATCGTCTCCAAGGTCGGCGTCGTCCCTGGACGCAGCTATTCGCCGCTTCTCTTTATTTTCATGGTTGAGAATGCTTGCATACGACGCTGTGTGTCCGCTTGTGGGCACTACGTAGAACGAGTCGCCGCCGTGGCCATCTCTCGCTAGCGACCGAAGGGTCGCGCGAGAGAAGATCTTGGACAGCTCCGGCTCCATCCCAGGTGCCATGGACTTTTGCTGCCTAGGGTTCTTCAGCGGGACGGGTTCGGGGGTGGGCGGGGGTGCGATTTCGGGTGTCGAATCCTCAGCTATCAGGGGCAAGCCGGCAAAGGCTAGGGGTGCAGAAAGCTTGTTGATAAGACTTCCAAACGTGCTGTAGAATCTGGAGAAGCCCTCGTCGCCGGGGCTCGTAGCAGAACTAGCCTGATCGTTCCTCGAGGGATCGCCAACCACTGCATCGTCCCTAATCCCCTGCTGCAACGTTGGTACCCAGCTGGGTGTCCGCCCATTATCCGCCGCATCGGACCCCTTGTTCCTCAACGAGCCTTCTCTGCGTGGGCGGGTTTCTAGGCTGCCGGGCGCTTGGTCGTTCGAGACGCTGGGAGCCAAAGGCTGCCCACGATATTTGGATTTTATTCCCCTCGCGGAAGCAAGGTTGCTGGCTATGGAAGACGAAAGCTCGCGGCCGGGATATCTGCGTTGTTGTGGCAGAGTTGGGACAGGCTTTACGGGTGCTGCACTTGTCGTTGAGCCAGATACCCCTGCGGGCGCCTTCGATGCTTTAGACTGTTCATCTTGTTCGCCCGAGGCATCCTTCTCGTCTTCCTCGGGGACATCGCTGTCGGCGGTGGACTGCTGACTTGGCGGATCGAGGGGAAGCTTCAACAGCTCAGACAACCTCTTGTGATGCTGCTCCAACAAGCGCAACGTTCGGAGGGCCTCGGTACTGCCCGTGGTTTTCGCAGCGTTCGCAAATTCGCCAGCAGCGAGGGCGTGTTCGGCGACAGCAGTCGTGGTGTCCGCGGTCTGCGTGGCATTCGAAGCAGCTCTAGCATGATCATGGGCCTACGATATCAGCCACTGGAGACAGACCGCACGATGCGACAGGGTGAAGAAGGGGATGCAGGGTCTACCTTGATCAGGGGTGACGACTCCATCTTCTCGCGGGGTGACCACGCATCGCGTGAGACCAAAGCTAGGTTTTCAGTATTATCGCTTGTTTAGCGTGCGCACAAACAAAATCGCATTCAAGGTGTCTAAGTGGCTGTCCGGGTGAGAAGACTTTATTCGTTGCCTCGTTAGGGTCAGTGTTTGATGGTTTCAATGGTGTTCATTCTCCAACCAGTTGCGGGGGCTGTAGCCTGGCGGGCAGCTGAAAGAAGCTGACAGGGGTGCGAGTGACACTGCCTGCCGCGAGGGGCTGGCCTACCACCATCCCGCCATATCTTATCGGCTTGGGACGAATCTCTGGCAAGGAGAGAAGGCGATGGAAACGAAACACCGTTGCAGATGAGAAACGAAGTGGATGCGCCAAACATCAAACAGGAGCATGGAGGTTGGACAGTTGGCATTACATTTCAACGTCCCCGACGACAACATCTCCAACCTGGACCAGTAAAATAACTCGCCTTGGCTCTTCTCTCCCGAGCGCGCGAAACCGCAGCACCGAAAGCCCTCGATTGCGCCAGTGTCTTTCAGCAAGGCTTGGCAACGGATGGCGATGTCATAGTTTCTCGTATCAAAGAGACCAGCGGAGCTCCAGGATCCCAGGCTTAGGAAAACACACAAACCCGACAGCACCTCCGCGATCAGCTGCGCGCTACCAATCATGGACAGCAGCTCCAACGGGCTGGGAAAGCTTATTCCAAAGTCGCTCACTACCAAACGGCGACGCACCAAGGCATCATCGATTGCCGAGACCGCAAGCAGCAACGAGGATGGCGCATCGCTGAGGGGAAGAAGCATTGCCAGCCAAGGCACTGCAGAGAGCGGCAGCCTCCGCAACGACGACGACGACGGTGAAAACAACGATCTAATTGCCTTTGATTCGGACCCTGAATCGTAAGTATTGTGCTTTCTTTTGTTTCATTCGCCAAGAGACACCCCGATGGCCCAAGTGAGGAGGCTCTAAGGTTTCCACCTGCTCTCCATGGCCGTGCTCGCCGAACTGCGCCTCCCCCAGGCGGCGTTTTCTCCCCTCGTATGCTTGGTGGACAGACGTCGTCGTCATCCTCTTACCTCTGGCAAAAACAGTCCCGGCCCTCAACAGCTGCATCGACCCAATCTTCTTGCACTCGTTTATTTCAGTCCCGTGTATTCTTTGTTTCTATTACCCTGGTGGGTACGATTGAGACGCTGACTGACCGGCCTCAACGTCACAGGTCGTCAAAACGCCCCACCGCCTTCTCGCCGCATCCATCTCAAAACCGACTTCCGACGACGTCTTCGCCCACCATCCAGGCCTCGCATCATATTGAGTCGCTTCCGCCAGATAGCCTAACCACCACGCAGTCCCGCTCGTCCACCTTCAACGGCAGCGATAACAGTCTAGACTCTGCGGCGCCGTCTCTCCGGCCGACCCAGACAGGACTCACCCCTCCCCAATCGCTGTCGAATAAGTCGTCTGTCAGCAAACTGCGGGACGTTTTCCGCTCCAAGAAGACGACGGAACACAGCTCCAGCGACGAGAGGAGTCCGAAAACGCTCCCTGCGGACAAAGCAGTCGAGCCAGTGCCAGACACAGGTCCGCTCGACGCCAGCACCGGCACCGCAGCCGCCAGCACGCCGACGACAAAGCCCACGTCTTCTGAACGTGTCCGCCGTCTTTCTCGAAGCCAGAATATTGAGCCCTTGAAGCGGCCACCGCAGACCCCGCCGTCGAACGAGGTCGCGACTCCGGTCATCGTCAATACACCTCCCACTCCTACGGACCCGAACCATCCGGATCACGCAGCTTCCTCCACAGCCAGCCCGCGCTCGCGTTCAAATTCTGATGCATCGCCCAAGGGGAACATGATCAATCAGCGGCGTAGCAGAGCCGGCTCTGGCGCTATTGGACCGAGCAAGCTTTCCGCCGTTACTCCCGCCCCACTGACACCAACGCCCGAGAACGGTCTGCCCTCACCGAGCAACCCTGCCGCCACCTTCTTCTCATCCATGTTCTCGGCCGTCCAGAACACGGCTAATACACTTAGCAACACCATCACAAACGCAAATCTCCAACAAGGAGGCCCCAAAAACAGCAGGCCCCCGACCATCAGGGAAAAGCAGGGTGATAAAGATCAGGACAGCGTTGAGGTGGAATCCTCGTCTGAAGCTTTGGCAGAACGGTCAATGGATTCCAAAGAGCCGGCGGTGAAGACTCTCGGTATGGGGGATCTCAGCCTAAGCCAGCTGGGCATTGTGGAGGCGACAAGCAATGCGCCGTCCCCGGTAGCTGCCAGGTTCAACGAGTCTGAATCTCGGGCACGGGCAGAATCTGCCCCCGTGGACCCATACACCGCGCAGTCGGACCTACCCTCAGATGATTTCCAGCTGGCTCGTCCGCTTTCTCTCTACGAGCCTGCAGGCAGCGGAGACCGCACACCACCCCAAGGAAGCATGTATGAGGGAAAGTCAGGTCTCCAGCGTAGCGGTAGTATCCGAAGCGCGATTGGTAGACGAAGAAAACGCGGCAGTAGCGCTGCCACGGGCAACACGGTAAGCGCGGCCATTGCCGCCGCTAATGCTTCGTTCGCCAACCCGATCGCCCAGTCAAGCACACCAAAGCTTACCGGGTTTGCCGTTGCTACGAAGAAGCGAAACCGCGACTTTCACACACTTTTCAAAAGCGTGCCTGATGATGACTACCTCATCGAAGACTATAGTTGCGCCCTACAGCGTGAGATTCTGGCACATGGTAGGCTGTATGTTTCGGAAGGTCACCTGTGCTTCAGTAGCAATATCCTTGGTTGGGTCACGACGCTAGTGATGAGCTTTGATGAGATCGTCGCTGTCGAAAAGCGGAGCACAGCGCTCGTGTTCAAGAATGGTTTGGAGATTTCCACTCTACATGCAAAGCATATATTCGCGTCCTTCACAAGTCGCGATACTACCTACGATCTCATCATCAAGATCTGGAAGCTTGGCCACCCCCAACTACAGAGCTCGCTTAACGGTGTGCGCCTTGAGGAACCAGGAGGTGATAGAACCGAGAAGATTGAGACCGAATCTGTAACGGTATCGGTGGCTGGAAGCCAGAGTGTTTCAGCTTCCGACGAGGACAGCGGCGACGGGGACGACATCTATGACGAGGACGAGGACGAGGACGAGGGCCTCGATACGACTCAGATGACCGACGCGCCGGTGCCGGAAGGCCTGACAGAAAAGACCGCTGTCGCGCGGAAAGCCTCTGGCGCAGCTGCAGTCTTTGCGGAAAAGCAAGACGAAGGTGCACCGGCTGGGAGTGCAGGCGAGTTTCCAGGTCCCGCCACTCATGCGCCCACAGACTGTGGAGATGTCGCCAGCCACTACGACAAGGTAATAGGAGATGACGTTGTTGCGGCACCCTTAGGCAAGGTGTACGATATCCTCTTCGGTCCGCCCTCGGCCGCTTGGATGTTGAAATGGCTGTCGAACGACCAAAAATGCACAGACATCCAGATGGAAGACAAACGAGGCCTCGCCGATGATGTGAAGAGCCGGACATTTTCCTACATCAAACCGTTGAACTCCTCTATCGGGCCCAGGCAGACAAAATGCATTGTAACAGAGCAACTCGAGAACCTTGACCTCGAGAAATCCGTCAATGTTCTTTGCAGTACCCAGAATCCGGATGTTCCCAACGGCAACATTTTTGTTGTCAAGACAAGATATTGCCTCACGTGGGCTGAGAATAACGCGACCCGTGTTCAAATCAACTGCACCATTGAATGGTCCGGCAAAAGCTGGCTCAAAGGTGTGTTACCCCCCCCCCCCCCACCACAACGCCCAAACCCA
>Ga0247780_1000296_pt1 | contig 49911 bp, 33 predicted proteins | sample UWRJL079202R5_FD_179927 | JGI IMG/M metagenome (GOLD analysis project Ga0247780, IMG submission 179927) | Plant litter microbial communities from Arlington Agricultural Research Station in Wisconsin, United States - UWRJ-L079-202R-5 | ecosystem: Environmental > Terrestrial > Plant litter >...
GCAAGTCGACCCCGAAGTCGATGTCGATGACGATGCTATCTTCGAGGACCCCCCGAACCCGCTAGCCAGCCAACCAGAGGCCGAGGAAGCAACCGTAAGGGACGTGCTCGTGGTGGTGCTCGGGGTGGTGCTCGTGGAGACCTACAGCCTTCTATACAGCGTAAGGCCTCCCAGTGGGAGGGGGTTACTCTAGAGGGTAGCTAAACCACGGCCGTAGGGGGTGGCCAAGCCGTTGCCACGCCTGTGAATAGTGGCAAGGCCAGAGGTGGAACGAGAGGTAGAGCGAGAAAGGCCTCTGGATCCAGTAAGGCATCGTCAACTGCAGGCATCACGAAGAACACACGGGTAGTGGCCGAACCACGCGTTCCAGCCGGTCAGGTGACGCAGAAGCTGCTTAGTCAGCGAGTAATAGTTAGGTAGTCAATTGTAATTTTATTTTGCAGAATCGAGCGATTTGGGCCCTGTTCGATCGATCAATTGCGAGTGTTCAATTGAATCGCGGTCGCAAATGCGACCGTGGATCCGTGAATGTGACTGGGCATTTGAACGTGGGCGGGGGTTAGGGTTATGCATGGCGTGGTGCGGGGTCATAGTGCAAATAGACAGGAGTCATAGTGCAAATAGACATTCTCACTTTTTAGGCGGATCATCGGACATCACTTTTTTAGGCCACAGAAGGCACCTAATAATCCCACTTTTTCTGGCACACCATTGAGCATGACGACAAGTGACTCGATATAACTCGATGCATGAATTTCATTTACCCTAATCAGAGGGGCACTTCCCTTTCTTTCCACCTTTTCCTTGGAACCGCGGTCTGAGGTGCGAACACGCACCCTACTCGCAGTTCAACCACTGGAATCATCGACGTTTTTCTGCACCACAGCTATCCGCATGCCTGCCTGATCAGGTGTGTGTGTATGTGTGTGTGTTGATCACCTTGTATTCCCTTATTCACTACTCGTAAGCGACGCGGAGAGCGCATAGTTGTATTTCTCCCACCACGCCGTCTTGTATCTGCGAAGGTAGTATGTGAGCCCAAACGAGACGTAAAACCCGCTGGTAAAGTATGTCAGGTCGGTGATCAAAGCTACCACTCTTTACAGCGTTAAAATAAAGCCTTTAACTTTATTATTAACTAAATACTCCTACAATTACCTTGAGTTTTTCAAGTCTACTAAATACAAGGTTTATGGTTACTAATATTGTGGATAATGCTATTTTAGTTGAAACTCTTTCCACACCTTGACTACGGAAAGAGGTCCCATCCTAAATGTAACGACCCCCGCAGGTTTGGGCTTTGACGGATCTTCGAGGCTGAGCTGGTCCCACGTCCCTATCCCCACCCGCTCATAAGTCCCTGGACTCACCTCGACTGCGACCAGTGCATAATTACAGGGCATTGTCGACTGGTCAAGATCTCTGCCAAGCTCAATCGCGATGTATGCGGACTCTTCTGCAAGAGGCATCGTCGCAGTCGAAGCAGAAAAACGCCATTCGAGACGACGGCCATCCTCCGCCCCTTCTACCACGGCGACGCATTGGGGCTGCACCTGAAGCGACTGTCGACCCCGACCCGGGATTACCCAGCTGATAATGGATAATGGCGTGACCCATGCTGATAAATGCAGGACAGTCGTCAACTGACCACCAAGACGCTCGTAATAGGTCTCAAACTCTGCATGTCATTTAGGCTCAGCCTCGCTCCTCCTACGTCCACGTAGACCTTCAGACTCTGAGTACCCTGGAACTGCCGCCACTCTGTCTCCTGCAGAAACCACGTTACTGGGGCAGTCCACTGCTGCGCGCTAGCACTTATCTCCTAGCCGGTCTCAAGATCGACCACCCGCCTCTGTGCTGGTAATTTCCATCCTGTCCAGGACCAGCTAGGAAAACCCACTCTTCTCTCCATGGGCCTCGTGCTTCCCCAACATAGTCCTGCACAAAGCCCAATCGTCGGCGTCCATGTAATAGACTCGTATATCTCCACTTCCTCCTCCCATTCCTCGGATGAAGAACGACGCCGTCCCCCCATCGGCTTAGGCACACGCGGCAGCAGAGGCACGCCCCACAAGTGCCGCAGCCGCCACTGGCCCCTCTCCAGGGCACCCAGCACGCCCCTGATACCGTCGAGGACGTCGCCCTCCCTGAGAGCTAGCACAGAATACTCCTCAATCCGCCGTATCACGTCCCATGGCGAGCCGCCGCGGCCACCGCCCAGCCCAACCGAGAAAAGTCCCAGCTTGTCCTTCTGTTCCTTGTTACACCGGTACTGCGCCCTGAACTGCTGTCCGTCGAGGGTGTGCAGTGCACCGAGGTTCCAGTTGAGCGCCTCGCAGCAGTACATGCCACGACACTCGTAGTATACCTGGCGACGAGTGAAGACGATACGGCGACGTGCGAGCACGCCTTCCTGGTAGGTCCAGCCGCGCGACCACCAGACAGACTGTCGGATATCGAGCGTGGGGTGTTTGGTGCTCGAGATCAGCAGCCGACTGCCAATACGCGCGTGGGGCTGCCGAATCGTACTGCGCGGCTTTCCAACACCCGCGAGGCCGGCTTGGGTACCTTCGCCGGCGGCGTTGATGATGGTGACTTCGGACAGGTTATAGATGAGATCCATCTTGGGGAGCTGTTCCGCTTTCTCAGCGTCGTTCTGTTGGTTGATGCAGTACCTGTCAATCCAGAGGTGGCCGATTCCAAGAGCAAGGGTAAGGGCGATGGTATCCTGAATCGTGGAAGGGAGTTGGGGGATGTCAAGACCCGGGGTGAAGAGAGGGGCCGATTCGTTGCCCCAGACGTAGCTCAGAGTTGCGTACGGCTGACCTGACCAGGGTTCAAGTTTTCCCGTCCGGCAATCGATCATCTTTAGGGACGAGATCTCGGCCAGTGGTGCCATAGCCTCGGCAGGGAGCTCGCAGCGCTTGCTATGCCCCTCGCGGCAGCGGGCTACCCATCCTCGGAGAAGCGACATGGAGATGAGAGGTGTGATGACGCGGATCGGTTCGTCGGGCTTCACCTGCGGCACCAGGAAGCGCATCTCGTCCGCAAAGTCCTTTCCTCCGAATCGTTCCTTGCTCTTCAGCGACAACATGACGGTGTCGATGGCTGTCCACCCCCCGCGGTTGATACGACTGCTAGAGTATGAATATAGCTGGTAACGGTTCTCGCACAGCTTGCCCGCTGGCTCTCCAAACTCACTGGCGATAAGGCTGCACAGTGGGCACGAGTCGACGCGGAAGTCTCTTCCCGGTCGTGTCCGCTGGCGGACTGGGCTGCCACGATCGGTGAGGTGCTTTCGGTTGAAGACTGCGTTGAGATTCAACGTGCGGCACCACTTGCAGAGCCTCATTCCCCGGAATCGGGTTTCCCTCGTGGTGCTATTTGAGTGTGAAGTGGGAGTCTCCATTGTAATTTGATGGCACCAGGGGCCGGGGTGTGTGCGGGTGGCGAGAGCGGAGAGAGACGACGGATAGGTTGTTGAGGACTTCAAGCTCTTTGTTTGTTTTTCCTGATATACCGAATCGCTGCAATATGCCTTATATAGACGTTATGCGACTTGCCTTTTTGTTGAGCTTGCAGTGTCTGACTTGCGTCGCGACCCTGCGTCTTCTGCGTCACCAGATGTCGCATCTCACATGTCTCGTGGTATCGTGTCCAAGACATCTCAGGAAGCTGGGGTCGTGCACTTGCGTTTTGCACCGTGCCGTGTCAGTCCTATGCACTGGGTATTCCACACTTGAGAACCAGAGTCTAGACTCCAACCACGGTTAAGATCACGATGAAATATCAGCTGGACGATAAAATTACTAGCTAACTGTCAGAAACGCTACACCACTGTTGTGGTCACTACCAGAGCGATCAGAAAGAAGAGAGTTTTAATTACTTAATTCTCACGGCTCTCTGGCGAAGCTAGAGGGCCATCATTTTGTATTTTTTTAAGTACATAAACTAGTTCTAGATAACAGGGTTGCGGCTGATCGGCGGTTTGCAGCAGTGCGCTGAAATGTAGGGCGTTGGTTGTTGAAAGATGTGACTGCGAAGGGCCGAGGGGTGGCGCAATTCCCACAATCTCGGCTCCCATTGATGCATCTCCACGCTGTGGATGATTATGGGACTCTCTCAACTGCTGCTGCCTGTGAAGATCAGCTGGGCTCATCGGGGTGGGTGCCGCTGTCGATCCATTAGTGCGCGAGTATGCGTTCCTTCTCCCCCTGTGCTTGCGCCACACTTAGGCCTGATCTTCTCGCGAATACTGGCCAGTATTCGCCAATTTTCACGAAAACGGATTACTTAGCGCCTATTTCGGGTTTTCCGGGCCACTATACCCCTTTTGGAATTTTCTGCTTGCAAGCGCCTGTGAATACCGCTCGAGCCCCTTTTTGCCAAGCCCTAATGTACCACGCTAAGGCTAGCCGGAATACTGGGAGAGTTTTCGAGCCAAAGGCATCGAAAAGCAGTTTTCACAAATGCTTAAATTCTAGTATTCAGAGGCCTTCAGTATTCAATGCGAGTATTTACATTGCTTTCCAGCCCTATCGTTCCCTTGCCAGCCTATTTGCCAGCTGTCACCACCTGTCACCCACCTTCTCATCAAAAATGAAAAAAATGCATCATTTGACCCGGCTTGCATTCTTTTTTATAGTAAACTCTATTGCAATTGATGCATCGAAGAGTTGCGGCTGCACTTCGAGCTTGAGAGCAGCGCGGCTAACTGGTACTTCTGGGTGGGGCCCACAAGGTGGCCAGGGGGCCAATGTATCCCCCTCCAGTGAATACCGGCGAATACTGGCTATGCTCAATCCTTCCCGAGTTCCCCTTTCTGCTGTGTAACAACCTCTGTCAACCCCTGCGAACTTATATTAATGAATGACGTTGGAATACTCCTGCGGGGCTGGATGGATTGATTTCATCAAGTCAAACTCGAAGCCCTCGTTCTAGACATGTACCCCAAGAACGGCCCTGTTGCCGTCACCAAGCTGGTTACTCAGCCGGTATACCTGATTCGGCCTAGCTGCGGTAGGCTTTGAGCCCCTTGGTGACTCTTGTTTGAACCCCTTGACAGTATCAACGTAGGCAAACCAACCGAGGAAACTAGGTATCATTTGGCGAGTCAAGTCAGGAATCTCTAGCGCCAGATGCTTCGCCGTTGCTACCATACCTTGCGACTCTACCTTCGATATTTTCGCTGTGAGGGCTGACGTAGAGAGTTTCGCAAAAAGGTCGAAGCAGGTAGACCTAGAAATACCCGCCCTCCCATCTTGGACATTGCGCAGCAGCTTGCCAGCGCCGTGAGTTTCGTCAATCCGTGCAAATATGCTCACAGGAACAGAAACCCCAAGTCCACCATAGTGTTCCCTGACTGATCCTGAGACTGGCGCTCCGTGATCCGCTTATACACTAGTGTTCGACTCTTTCCGCAGCGTCCACTTTCACCCTTCGCAACGACGACGCCGTTCGTGAGTAGACCTCCGGCTGCTCTGCAGCCCCCGATAGCTTACCTTCTTCATCTTGGAATTAATTACGTTTGGCCATAACGACCGCCTTAACTCGGTCAAGTTCACAGCCGTGACATATAGGCGCGAGGCTTAGAGGACCGAAATTCCCAGCGCTCTGGTAAGTAATACAAATACATAAGCCTGCAAGTTTCAAAAGTGGGACTCATTTTAGCCATCTTTATATATGGGACCAGTTCTTGGCCCCACCGCTAGAGTTGAAGTGACCATTTCAGCAGACCTCGTTGCAGCCTGCCAAAAATGGGTTATTAGGGTAAGCAAAGGTGAGCTAGCCACTAAGCCGAGCTTGAGCCAGGGTGAGCAACGTCATGTGCTCAAGATACGAAAAAGGAAATTATTATACCCAGATTCGTCACACATCAGATGTTCAATCTTGGAGGATTCACCGTCACATTACCTTACTACACTCGCCTGCTTGCTGACTTGTCTCCTCCTGCCCCCTAACCCAGCGCGTGCAACGTGCAACAACTCAGGCTCAAACGGCCCAAAGATTCCATCACCCGTCTGCCCTTCCTTCCTGAAGCTCCGCTCACTGATCAAGGGCCAGCTGAAACTACTCACCTGCCCACCTCTTCCAACCCCAAACAGCGCCAAATCGGCGGGATACCCACCATACCTCATCGAATCCACCGACGCCCAGGACATGCAATCCTCTCTCGCCGGTGTCCTAACCGCTCCTAACGTCGCTTTAAAGGCCACCTCAGTCCCGCTGAAAGCTCTTCCCTCCAATCTCATAGGATAGAGCCAAGCGCCAAGCTTCTCCGAGGGCGATCTCCCGGCGAGCTTCCCAAACTGAGCAAACATATCCGTCCCGCTTGAGACAAACTTGCCTACAAACAGGCCTGGCTCGTTCGGCAGAAGGGAGATCTCCACGGTGCTGTTCGGACCCTGGGTATACCGCGCTGCGAAAGTCTTCCCTGCTTCCTCGCGGGCTGCCTGCTCGCCGGCGGCGAGCCAGATGTCCAGGGCGAGAGACTTGATAGTGGAGAGGTCGGATGCGGAGAGAGAGCAGCCGGCTGTTGGGGACTCATCGCCAAAGTCTTGGTCCCATCCGGCTGCGCGCACGAAGTCGGATGTGAGGTTTGTTGGGGTGGCAACGAGGGTCCGGCTGAGCTTGAGGGGGTTGATGAGCTGCTGCTCGACGAGATCTGGGAATGGAGTAGAAGTGATATTCTCAACGGCGTATGCAAGTAGCTGGAAGGCCATGTTAGATGGAGAAAGTTTGGGAAAAAGGGAACACGGTGAGCATGGCACGAATGGTCTCGGCTCTCGTGCATGGCTTGAGACCGGCAGCGCCGCATTTGACGGCCTCAAAGTCAGCCAGTTGTCGGGCACCAGGAAGAGCAGAAGAGTTGTTGCCAACGCTCAAATCTGCAAGGGCATCTACCGAGATGAGTCTCCCGTTTGGTGCAGTAATTCAGGGCCAAATCTCACAATCTCTTCCCACTCCACTCATAAAACTCGCCAGACTTCCGAGGGTGACCTCCCTCCAGTCGGCATCATACACTGGGTTTCCGCCCGACAGATGCGCAATCTCAGACACGAATTTGGCCACGGGCTCATCCCAATACTTGTCTCCAAGCTTTGTCAGGATGGTGTAGACGGGGAGGAGCTTGGAAATACTGTGGGCCCGGAAAATGGTGTCAGGGCCAACGTTCGTCGCCTTTGTGCCGTTGCTGACGATGGTGGGCGTGTGGTACGACGCATAGATGGGCTTCTTAGCACTAGCCGAGTAGACCTAAATTGCGAAGGATGTCGTAGCTCCAGAGACCTTGCCACTGCTGAGGGCGTCGGCCAAGCCCTTGCCGAAGGCGGACGAGGCAGAGACGAAGGCAGGGGCATCAGCACTTGTCGCAGGAGGACACGCTGGTCCCAGGAACGGGCAGTTCTGCGCGGTACTGACGCCGGCGAGAGCAGCCAAGAAGAGGCCTAAGTCCAATGGGTGAAGCATCGCGGCGACGGTAGGACCCTGTCGAGGGAGTAAAAGAGACGTTCGCCACGAGGGGAAGGTCTGGCATGATGGCGCTGGAGATGAAGCATATGTATGGGATGCGGTGCGTCTCGCGGCCCTCGTGGCCGGGTATTCGAGAATTCGACAGTCCGTTTCGACCGCTGTTGGGCAGCGCCGTCAAATTTCAACCTTTAAGCTTGAACTACCAAACGGCTCACAAGTCTCGTCACCGCCCCTTCGTCAGTTTCTCACAGCTCTGCTCATGGAAGACACAATGGATGATGCGTAGCTAGACCCGAGTATAGAAATTCGAGAACCGCTTTCTCATCAACCCCCACCCCCATCAAGTCCTCATCGTCGGGCCCCCTGGGAGATTCCTCAGCTTTTACAATACGAAGGATAGCCGTTACACATCGGTAAAATGTATAACCGTTGTCACTTACCCACCTCCAGACGAAGACAAGGGGGAATGGGGGTTAATGACAGAAACGCTGGAGTTCCGCTCTGACAAGAATGGGGTGCAGTCGGCTGCTAGGGTATTTGATGGTGGTAGGGAGCAAGTGGTGGAATACCAGAATCGAGAATTGCTGCAGGCAGTCTGAGAAATGCCATACTAAGCCAAGGACACACTTATGTCGAGCGAACACTCTACAACACACCGTATAACTTGCATCTATCTGCACTTCCAGGAGCATTAGCTTATTTTGCCACTTACATCTTAAACACGCACTTCGGTTGCTGCTCCCCGATATTGCCAGAGACTAGTTGAGTCTCTTTGAGTCTGCGTTTCTATCAGGGTCCAAATACCACGGTCGAGTTGTCTTGATGGAAGGGCCGCGTCTTCAGGGTTTAGACAAATCGCTAACGAATCTCCATCTCGCTATCTGCCAGCATAGTTTATGGAAAGATACGTTAACCATGCGGAACTTGGTTATGGCTCACTATCACTGAAAATAACACAGAACATGCCCCCCTCCCCCCTCCAAGCACTCCCATCAACACGAGTCAACAAACAAAAGTCAGTCACAGAATCGATGCTAAATCCACCACACAGTCACACGGCCAAGGCTTCGGTGATGACTCCTCGGCTTGGGTCAGCCCTTAGCGTGCCAGACCCTCCATAGCCAGAGGATAACTAGTCGGCCACCGCACCTCTTCAGCCCAATCTTCTCTCAAGATAGTTATTCTTTACAGGGCCCAATTCAGCCCCCTTGCCTCTCCGTCTCTCCCGATCAGGATCTAGAATCTCAACGACGGAAGGGTGCTGGAACCAATCACGCATTACAAACAACTCGGTCGAGCTCTCTTCGAGGAAGGACCACAGCTTCAAGGTGCGCACCCAGTCCTGGGCGAAGCCTATGTAGCCCTCGCTGACCGTAAAGAAGAAGCCTTTGCACCGCACGCTCGCTGAGATGCCGTTGAAGCGTGTTGGCAGACGCATGGTAATTGAATTCTCTCTCCGCGAAGCCCTCAGGTTGTACTGCTCATGGAAGCGGATGTGTGTCTTGGTGAGGTAGTCGTAGTACCGCTTCGCATGCTCGACTTCGACGAAGCGAATGGTTATAGAGGCGTCTGTTGGGGGGGTGTGGGTGGGAAATCGGACGCGCACGTTAAGAGGCGGTGGGTTGGCCATTTCTCAATTTTACGATTTGGCTGGAACAGGGCGTGCTCGGCGTGGGGAGGCTTTTCGATTATTCATGAGCGGAGCTCCGGAAGAACAGGTCTAAAGGAGGTGGAGGAGAGTGCCTCTGCAGCAAGGCATTGGAAGGGCCTCGTCCATTATATACTACCTAGGCTCTCTTTTGTCTCCAGTGAGGGTGGTGGCTCGCTTCTCGGACATACCATGCTCCCCTTCTTTGAGGGCTTCACAATCAGCCCACACCATCTGCTCCGCATGGTTATCGTACTTCTCCATAACCAAGCCGATGTTCGGCCCAATCAGACCTGGGGTGGCGGGGTCTCGTTGCATTGAGTAGTGTGTTGCATATGCAGCTGCAGAAGATGCAGCCGTTTTGAGGTGTCAAGAACGAATAGTACCGGTCTTGATGAGACTTGGTGGTTGCACAGCGAGCGGCCGGTCTGATTCGTCGACGATACGATGGTTTCCCTCCCTCCCGGCCGCCCTCTTTTCGTATTTCCGGCCCCCTGACGACCATCCTCTTCGAAACTGCCGGGAGGCTCCAAATTTCCCCCCAAGTCCTACCTGGCGACGTCCCAGCCACACGCCTACCAATGGATCCAGGAAGCGACGATGTGGAAAAGGGCCTTGGGAAACTCCACCTCACAATGCCCAGGCTGGATGAGAAGGATGTGCACAATCTCGCCACCGTCTCGGAAGCGTCCGACGGTGAGTGGTCTTCAAATGTGCAAATGGGAGAGGCCGGGCCTGCCATGACTGCGGATGCACACAACAATCCCCGATCTGGGAGCCCGGTGTATGGCTTCGGGGCGTCAGACGAGTATCCGGACGAGCCTGGATTTGCGTCTCGGCCGCCAAGTCTCGTCTTCGGTACGTCGGGAATTCGCGCCTCTCTGGAGACGCAGACCAGCATGTTTGCCGTAAATGAAAGGAAATCCCCGGGGCATACTTCGGCAACGCCCCATCAGTTGGCCCCGGACTTCAGCTGGATCGTGGAACATCACAACCACGAGCTCATCACCACCATCCGGCTTCAGGAGCCGACTCATTTAGCCAAACTGGTTCAAGCTGTTAGAAAATGGCGTCCATGGGCTGCCAGGGGTGGTGCGGCAACGAACCAGAATATCGATGCCAATAAGACTGAGTGGCAGAGGGAAGACAGCAAAAATAGTTTCCGGATCAGCGTGGCCGAACTCCATCGAATCCGGATGCGCAAGCTCCAGTGCAAGCTAGCCAGCCACGCATGGTACATGAAGAGGTTCAAGAAGGAGCCACCCGACTGGGAGCATGACCTGCAAGAGTACAGTACGTGCCGCTTGTTGATGCCGAGGGTTGATCCCAGAGATTTCTAACGCTACAATCCCAGCCAAAGCATTGCAAGACTACGACTACATGATCAAATGCAGCGCCACGCAGCGAGACTGTTTCCTCATCTCGGGCGAGCGCAAGGTCGACGACTACGTCATGCAAAAAGTGGGAGTCCAAACCGACCCGCGCGACGCGGACGCGAAGAACCCGCCGATCCCGGTGCTGGGTCCGTGGGAGGAGGACAACATCCCCATCGGCGGGACGCGCAACGAGAACGTCAAAAAGTCGTGGGTACGCGGCTTTCGACGGCGGCTTGTGATGGCGGCTGTGGGCGGCACCTTTCTCGTGGCGCCCATGTGGCTGATGGTGCTGCATAATACTTTGTACACGGCCTTGGTTTCAACGACCGTCTTTGTCTTTGTCTTTGGATCGTTGATGTCGGCGCTGCTGGAGAAGCCAATGGATGTTTTGTCGGGCACGGCGGCGTATGCGGCTGTTCTGGTTGTTTTTGTCGGCCTGGGCCCGTCGGGAGGGCCGTCGGAGACAAGCCAATGACCTGGCTGCCAGCAGCTGGAATTGAGGAGGCCAAAGAGTGTGCTGTTTTTGTGTTGGCTTATGGCGGGTTCCATTTGCGGAAGGTGGGAAGCAAGGCGGAATTCTGGCCAGCAAAGACAGACATGCCCACTTCTGCACCGGTCGGCCTACCTTCGCCTACCTTCGTCCCATCCGACCTACCTTCTCCATCAACCACCCCAACATCAGATTCCTTGAACATTCTACACACAGATCCGGAAGCTCGGCAGCCCAACCTCAAGCATCCAACACAGCGCAATGGCGCTACCAGCGGCTGCGGTCCAACAGGCTCAGGATTTCCTCAAGAAGTTCAATCACTACTTTGAGGCCTAGGTCCGTGGTGAAATTGACGGCGGCGCCATGCACGGCCAAGACACTGTCGCCTCTCAGCAAATATGGAGCCAATTTACCGTGCCGCATCATTCCGGGCCGTGGCCTGGTGTTCGCTTCGAGGATTTCGAGCCTGTCCCCCAAGGACGCAGAAGAGACACCAGACCCCCGCGTACGTTGCGCCCTAAAGTCACCGAGCCACGTCACTAGGTGGCAACCATCTTGGCTGACGTGCGTGTCATATACCTAGTCAGACCAGTTGAACATCCGGGTGCACCCTTGTGGCATCCTTTAATTGGGCCTGTAATAGGTCCAAAGGCCCACCGCCGGGCACGCCGGCTGAGAGTCCGTAATGTTCCCCTCCAGTTTGTCAAGGTATTGGGCTGGGGTGGCCAGGGCTTCGTTATGCTTTTCCGAGACCCCAACACACTCAGGTACTATGTGGTCAAAACCCCCACAGATCCCCATCATTGGCATGAGTTGCGAGGCGAGCGTGATAGAGTAAATAAAGGTTAGCAGCGCCCCAGCAAAGACGGCTGGGATTTTCTTCTAACCCGACTCAGGACTATGCCCATTCTCGACACATTGTTCAGCTCGCCCAGCCACCAAATACAAACCTTGAACAAATCCGTTGTTACATCATGGAGTATCTCCGCGGGGCAACTTGGAGCACATGGTATAACACGGCGCCGCTGAGCCGAAATCAGCCGCCCGCTGATCGACCCCCCTGAACAGAACCCTAACCCTTACACACCACCACCAGTGAAATCCGCGAATATCCACAGCCCCGCAGGGGTGGCCGCCGTGCTTATTTCCGGGTATCTACGTCGCCAGCTGATTCGGCCACTGATTCGCACACGGCCCCGGAACCTCCACTATCGTACAGGGCACTAACACACTGTGACTACACCACTAAAGCGGAGTCAGCGGCGCCAGCGCCCCTGGCAACTGTTTATAGTGCTGTACAGGGAATTAAGACCCCTCCGCTCTAATCTAACCCTTTATTTTCCTCTTTCATTTCCCTCTCCAGTAATATAAGTGCTGACCTTCTCTGTGTTATAACTTCCTAAAAGCAATAAGTGCCAGCTTTAAAGCCAGCTAAAATTTAATTATTTATTATTATAGCTGGATTAGCTGGCATGAAATAACTATTAGTTAATTAAAAGGGTTAGCAGTATTATTTAAGATTACAGCTGTATTAAAGTGTGTAGTTATTAATAATGTTAAGCTCCATGTTAACGTGCAAAATGTCTTTATTATAATTAAAACAATATAGTTAAAAATATATTATTAACATATAAGCTTAAATAAGAAGAATTCTAAGAATTTTACTAATTGAAGTAGTATTAGGATAGTAAGATAGTGATGGAGGATAAGCTTCTTTTTCCTAGTTCAGGAGGTTATTAACTAGTTATTATAATTATAGAGCTAGAAGGTAGATAAAGCTATACTGCTCTTATAGATTTAACTTTTTCTCAGTCAGTCTGGACTTACGTTACAGCCATTATAGACCTTTACCACTTATAAAGCTCTTAGTATAAATAGTTACTCCTTACCCTGGGAGGATAGCGCTTAGGATTATATTAAATTCTGTTAAACTTTAAGATTTCACAAGGCTGTAATACAGCGCTGTGGCCTTAGAGGAAGAAGCGCAGTCCTGGTCCAAGCTGGCTACTGTGATGTAAGCGCTGTTAGAAGTAAACGAAGGCCTGAATTACAGGGCAGTGCCACTGTAAATGAAGGTATCACAGCGAATATTAACGTTAGAAACAAGAGGATCCGGAAGGCAGTGCCTTATATAATGACTGGAATGGAGTGAAATTGCTTACTGAACTGAAACTAGATACAGGAGAGGAGAGAGCCTGTTATAGGCTGTGGGAGGCTCGGGAAGAATTCTAAAGCCTTTTATGAGGTAAAACTAACTAATATAATAAACGAATAGTATTGTTCTGAACCATTCTTTATCGTTCTGCTTACGTAGTAGCTGACGTGGCTACTGTGGTGTTCTAGTTAATTCTATGTGGCAGTAGCCCCACTGGATTTAGGGAGTTCCACCTCTCTGAATTCCAGAAGTTTCGGAGTGCTCTAGGGGCCCTAAGGGGCCCTGGAGTGAGTTGGAATCCTCTGGAACTATCTGGAACCCCAGAGGATTCAACTGGTGGTTTCGGGGTACGTAACCACACTATAAAGTACGTGGTACAAGGTACGCGGTATAGGGTGCCTAGTGGCTAGAAATTAACAATCAGTATAAATAGTTATTATCGTAACTATAATAACTGTAAGGGGCCCCAGGCTCCTCACGCTGATACTACATTATTTATTTATATCCTACTGTTTAGACTTACCTCTATACATTATAACTACAGCGACCTATAGTGACAGTGTATCCCCGTCTAAGAGTGCTAGCTTAATACGCAGTCTTCAGAACGCCCATCTAGCCTTTAGCGTTCTGCTATACGCTCTGTCTTTACTTAACCAGTCCTCTAGGTCTGTGCTAAGTGCAAGTCGTCACACTAGCCCTTTACGCCACATAACTAAGCTACTAATATATTATAATTAATAGCTAGAAGGTATAAGGCTTAAGAGTAATAAGAGCTTAAAATAATAGTAATGTAAGATTTACAAGCTGTTAGTTTAGCACTAACTTAAATATCCAGTATATACCCTTATTATAAGAAGGAATAAAATTTAATTGGGCGCTAGTAATAGCTTCAGGTAGTACAAACAGTACTTTAACGTTAAACAATACTCTTAAAGATGGTAAAAGGACTTATGTAAATAAAGGCAGTTCCGTAACGGTAGTTAGAAGTTGTTAGGCCTTAGTGATATTAGGAATTATAAGAGTTATAAAAACTATACAAACCATACGTAACAGCACTTAAGCTATACGGTTGTAAGTAACGGAGGCTATTATAAAGCTGATTATAGGCTAATTAGAGGCTAAGGAAGGTGCTTAATTAGCTTGATGGTTGATAGCTATTTGCAAGATTATTGTAGAAATGGAAGAATTAGCCTTATTTATGCATATTTCGTTATGTAAGCGTTGTTTGCAGTGCGGTTGATTAAGGGGGTTGAATGCAGTTGCAGTCTAGCAGCTGTCACGGCATCACGGAGAGAGGGTGGTGTCCGGGGGTTAGGGTTTTGTATGGGCGTTTTGGTGGGGCTACAGTACACGGGGACGTTGCCTACAGTACATGGATATGTTCTCTTACAGAAATGGGTGGTTAGAATTATAAAATGTGGCTGCTTAAGGCGAGCTAGAGGACATCATGCGTCCCTTATCAGCTCTAACCTAAGGGGAAAGAACAGACAAACAAACATAGAAGAAAAAAAAAGAGAAAAAAAGTAAAGCCTCCCACTTGTTCAAATTTGTCCCCCAAAGATGTACCAACCAATCCAGTTGCGCACGGCGAGAAACTCGGTATAGTAGGGATCGCGGAGACGGGGCACGGCCGAGATCCAATCATCCCCCGCCTGTCCTCGCGGGCGAGGGCAGCCGACGCAGCTCATCCAGGTAGCCGCGCAGCGTCGTCAGCATGGCGTCTTTGGCCGCCTGGTCGAGTCGTGGCCAGACGGCGTCCAGGCGTTCGCCGGGGATGTACTCCAGGCTGAGCACCTCGGCGCCCGTCTCGTCGTCGCGGAAGAAGGCATACAAAGAGAATTCTGCCGCTGACCAGGAAAAAGCTATTTGATTGATTGCCTGTTTGTCTACTTGTTCGCCGCCTGTTTGGCGCGGTTGGAACCAGGGGTGTGGTATTACTTTGTCAAATCACCCGTGCGCATAGCCGTCCAGGCCGTTCTTCCTCAGCAGCTCTTCCAGCAGCGCACCAATCTTGGCATTATCCATATCCGCAAAGGGGAGATGGGAGCTGCCTTTCAGCCCAGCGTCGTCTCCGAGCAGCAGCACCTCGGCGTTGCCGCCGTACCTGTTGATCGTCTCGGCGAGGTACCTCGTCACGGCCAGATACTGCGTCAGCGGGTTGCCGGTGCCGTCCGCCCCCCGGTGGTCGCCCCACACGAACTGCACCGCCGCCAGTCGGGCGAGTTTCTGGAAGTCATGCTCCGACACGAACCGGGGGCCGTAGTAGCCGATCGGGGTGCCGTCGGTCGCGGGGATGCCGGTGGTGCCCTCGGGGAACACGGACCCAATGCACTCATACGCCACAATCGCCCGGATATTCGTCGAGTTGCTGAGGGTTGTCGCCAGCATCGCACGGAAGCCAGCGGCCGAGTTGGTGACGTACACAATGTCGGAGCCCACCTTGCCCGAGTCGGCGGCGATGGCGGCGGACTGCGCGTGGAGGACGACGTTTTCCTCGGTGTCGTACTCGGGGATGCGCGCGCGCGTCGCCTGGTTCCAGGCCTCGTCGTCGTCCTTGGGGAATTGCGTGTCCGGCCACCACTGCTTAAAGGTCGGCCCAAAGTTCCACGCCCAAAAGTTGGTTGGGTCGAGGTATGCGGGCGTGTAGGTGGTGGACACGCACGGCCAGTTCGCCCGCCCGATGCGCGGGCCCTCCCAGAGGTACACGGGGTAGTCCTTGCGGAGGAACATGTCCTTGTATCCCTCGCCTCCGTCGAAGCGATTCTGGAAGGCTTGTGTCCCGGAGCTGTGCCACATGACGAGGCTTGCCTTTCGCCGTGTCCACGGGAGGAAGTACTCCATGTACCCGTGGTCGCACGAGAGGGTCTGCGTCGCGTTGTTGGGGTTGGCAATGACAGACCCACCGACTGCGAAGCCGCCCGAAGATGACAAGACAATTGGCTTCATCCTGGTCTCGAGATCTGGAAATTTTGCGCATGCCAGGTGGGCCGCAAGGGGGACGAAGAAGAGAAACGCCATCATCACGCTTCTCGGTTTTGCAGCAGAACCTGCCAAAACTTGGACGTGGAGTCCGATGTCCGGAACAATAAGCGGGGTGTCGAGGACAGAAGTACCATTCTAAATAGGTGTTCGCGCTTTTACCCTTTCGGCCCCTGTGCTCACTACCCCGCGCGGGCCGGGCCCGACCATCATATCCCGAGATATTGATACAGGGCTGGGGAAAAGGGCGGGGACCGTGACATCCAATGGAACGGTACATGCTATCCCGGCATTACGGGTATGGGGCATTGATAGGAATAATACAGTTCCCGCTAATGACCATCTCTGTGGTACCTGTTCTCCGCAACTCATCCTGAGTAGAAACTAGAGCCTTCGGTGAAACATTAAAGTTTAAACTTACCCCTATTCCAGGGTTACCATGTACGGCTGACTCTGTAAACACAATTGCCGATTTGAGCTCTCGCGCTGTCCTCGGTATTGATGCTCTTGGCCCAGCTCCTTCCCACGATCGCGCGCCAATCATCTGTGCGGCGGCCTCCGACAACGCCCGTGTCGATCCCCTGTGCCAACTTGTGGCAGACGTACAATGCCCAAGCCCTCGACGCAGTCTACGGAAGGAGATGCGAAAAATGGAGTCTCTCCATCACTGGTGGCGCGTTTGGGTCAATCGACGCAGCCACAACAATATTGAGAAAGACGAAGAAAGCGCTCTTTGCGGGGCCAGAATTCCCGGCGAAAGGGGAAAACCCAGGAGACAGGCTAAGCTTCCAAACATACTGGTCCATGATAGGAGAGAGCCATCGAAGAGGAAAACAAGTGGGAAGGCGATAGACTAAAAGGCGTGCGATTCCGTAAAGCGCCTGGAGAGGGTTATTGTTAGCGAAAGTCCGTGGCTCGCTTGAGTTGGCGTAAATGTCGTTCTCGTACGTGCCTCAGCTTGCCAGATCGCGAATGCAATGCCCGTCTGTAACTATGTGATCCACATGCACAGATCAATTTCCGACCAGTTGCTGCTCGTCCAAGCTCCGCTGGGGCTTCAGCCAAACATTTCTTCCGAGTGGTTTTGGGCTGCGACGACGTCACGGTTGCGGCGGTAAAGTCACTAAATTCCATCACAAGTGGAGGAAGCACCAGTCGCGACACCCCACTTCTTAAGAGCGAAGCAGATAAGAGAGGCCCGTTTGTCGACGCTGTAATAGTATCAATCGTTTTATGCTTGGCAACATTTACGCTCTGCGAACCCTCGATCGAAACTAACATTTGTGGGCTTCAGCGCTGCAATTGGTCAATGTAGAAGGCGCGGGACTGAGGCCCACATTAGGCTTGTGTCCCGACACCCAACGGCAGCTTTGCGCACACCCATCCAGCAAACCAGCTCGTGCTCAAAGTTGTTGAATCCCGCCTAGCTGGCAGTCCGCCCTGTCGGAGCCCACCATCGCGAGGCATTATCCCCAGCCTGAAGCCGAAAACATGGCAAGTAAAGTGACGGTCGACGCAGAGGGCGATGTCATTCTTGCCGTGACAGGCAAAGAAGAAGCGGGTCAAGCGCGAGACTTCCTCGCGTCGTCCAAAATTCTGAAACTGGCCTCACCCGTCTTCGCCAAGATGTTTGCGCCGTGTTTCCGGGAGGGTGCTGCGCTCCAGTCCAGTGCAGAGACTTGCCCTACGGTCCAGCTGAAGGAGGACGACCCGGAGGCCATGGAACTGCTGCTTCGCCTTCTGCACTTTGACACCGGGAAAGTTCCGGAGACAGCGCCCCTCGATACACTCGCCAAGTTGGCCATCCTTTCGGACAAATACGACTGCAACCGAGCGTTGAAGCCGTGGATCGCGTTGTGGGTTCGCAATGTCGATAACATCGAAGACTTGGATCAACACTCGCTGGGGAAATTGGTGCTCACCGCATATCTTTTCCGGTCATCACACTTTGAAGACATTTCCGCTGATGTGATAACGCAGCTGACGACGAACTTTGCGTTGGAATGGGCAGAAGAATCGATGCTTCAAACACATATTCCAGACTCTGTCATAGGTTCGTTCACCCAGCCAACCGCCCGGAGATATTTGGGCATCAATTCAGCTACGGGTCCCTAACTAAGTCATCTCTGACTACCGATATAGGAAGTTTGTCGGACAAAGTTGACAGAATACGAGCCGAGCTCTGCCAAGAAATGGAAGAAGTGGAAGGGAAACTGCGCCAAAACACAACCTCTCACACAATGTGGCGGATAGTGTGCCCGGAATGCAACAGAACGCATCAGGACACGGCTAAGAGATGCCACCCTTGCAACACCAATGTGTCTGCCAAGTATTGCACCTTTGAAGTGAGGATCGCCGAATACTTTGCTACCTTGAGGGCATGCAGATTATGGCCTTCCTCGATGCATGGCAGTCTCTCAGCCGGCGAGCTCGCTGGGAAGATGGCAGACGTCCCAGATTCCGTCTCTGGTCACAAGTGCAAGGGGGCGCAATCGTGTCCATTGAAGCAGGAAACGGTTCGGCTAAAGGAGAGGGCTCTTACTATACTCGAGGCTGCTCGGGGCGTATCATCGGTTTAAGCAACGAGAACACGCGCTCGTCCTTCAACTTTTGCATAAACATCGCAGGTATCTAGACTGTACCTGGGCCGATTTTGATTCTCGTCGAGTCTTGCTTCATGGACCCCTTGATATGGAGACACGCAACGATGAAGTACAAGATGAGAAGGCTAACCGGTATATATGTATCCAGATTGGGATGGCTCGGTGAGGACCACATGATTCCAGTGGATAGACCGACTGCAAAGACAAAAAGACAGTGGATGAAATCCCAGACATCGTTATCTTTTGAAATGGGGTAATCAGTGCATAACGGCCACAAGTTGTCCGCTCTCACTCCCCAGCCAAATCCGCAATGAATCAGAAACCAATATCGAGGAATTTCACCCTTTCAAACCTCAGGTACCCATGGAAAGTATTCCAGACCAAGCTCAAATATCATCGGCATCATCATCATCCCAATCCTTCTCCAAAAGCTGCCTCCTCTTCGGCCCTTCCACCATCTCCTTCCGCTCCCTGTCAAACAACCCTAGCACCTCATCATTGCCGCACGCCGCGGCCACATCCAAGCTGTTCATCTGCTTAAGGTCCTGCTCCATGGGGTCCAACCCCTTTCCGACCAGCATTTTGAAATCCTCCACCCAACGCTTTCCTTGGGCTGCAAGGTGCAGCAAGTTCCGATCCCTGCCGTCCTTTGCGAAAAAGTCCGCCCCTGCGCGCTCTAGAAGAGGCCACACGTCGTCATCCCCCCAATTCTCCCTCTTATTTTTCATGGATTGTGGGGTGATGATCCCTTGGAAGACGCCAAAGAGTGGTGTCTCGGCCTTGGCATTTCTTGCGTTGATATCGAGTCCCAAGGACAAGAATTTTCGAAACAAGGCCGGACACGTCCGGTTCTTGTTGAGAGCGCGGACGTGGTAGTGTCGGACGCCGTCCCCGTTAGTGTCAACCGCGTGGATATCAGCACCGGCTTCAGGCAAGGCGTGGTGTCAGAATCTAGCACTCATGGCCAATTGTGGTGATTGTTGTGTATTGTTGTTGTTCTGTGGAAGAGAATCTCTGGCCTGCAGGGTCCCCTATTGCCAAGCCGGCTACTTCCGGGAATGGCTCCAATTGCTTATATAAGCTGACAGAATGTTCTAACAACGTTCCAGTGACAAATCACCTCGATTTCACATGGCAGTCGATCCTCTTATTATATGGAAGCTATTTTGAAATTGAATCAATTTTTAAACGAAGAAGCAAGCAATCGCAAAGTGATTGCTAAATCACTATCTATTCAAGGCAGGAGGGGGACCGAAAGTCATGTGATATTTGATGCCTCTTTCGGGGCTAAAATTGCAGTGCGAGTTGAGGCTCAACTAGCTGCAAATTAAGGTTCTTGGCAATGATGGAGGCTGGAATAGTTGCCGCGTTATAAGGAGCGGAGAAATCAGCCAATGCAAAGCCACAGAGAACTGTGGCTTGCAACACAACGCTCTCGTAAACCAACAAAGAGCCCCTTCCCTTTAGATAATAGTCCCCCTAGCATCCGACTGTTTCCGTCCCGTTTATACCGTCTGGGCTCACCCAGTCAGACGGATATTAATCCACCTTGGGGTATGCTCCATCGTTCCCGGGAAGCCAGGCAAAACCCTATTTCAGGCGCCAAACGGTGCGGGATGATGATGAGAAATGCCAGTGCTTATCTGTAGTGGGTATCGCGAAGTTGGGCTGAAGAAGGTGGGGAGCGTTGACAGCTCTTCTCTTCCAAATGAGGCCAAGGATTGTTTGTTAGTGGAGTCGCCGGCGTTCCGACGGTTCGGCGATTCCGCCTTCTCCACGCCTCCTTTTGACCAACTCCAACTCCAACTCCAATCACCATATCGATGCCTATTATTGCAAGATCAGGTATCCTCGTATGACCCATGAGTACGATGAAAAGAGCTCACCATCTTAAGGAATAACCCGCGCACTCCAAAACTCACACTCCAAAAGCATCCTAACTCCCGTCCTCGCCAACCAAAACACCACTTGCACCTCACGCAGCAGACATACCTTACCTAGGTAGTCTGCTACGAAAAATAAGTGGGTCCCGCTCAAAAATGGTTAGCCCAAAATCAGGTCGCTTCACCCTCGGCTCACCCTTGGCTCACCCTTACTCACCCCCAGCTCAGCTTCTCCGCGATGTTAACTCAAGAATCTATAACACTCGATCGCCTTGCTCCTTCCGACGCCCTGACACTGGCGTGACGGGACGCGGCGCTACGATCTTGTCGACCCTCTGCCGCTAACCGGCACTAACAACGGTGGGGGAAGTTACAAGCACGGGCTGATCAAGGTCATGTCACTCTTCACGGCTCAGCTACTGCACCTGCGAGTACTTGCTGGCCAGATCGTAGCGCGTATTACGGAGAACCTACCCCCTATCAGCTCCCATTGCCTCCTCACTCGAACTAGATAGTCATCGTTCTGTCCAAGCCGTTCACCAACGGATAAACACGGGCTGACGAACCATTCCTATGACCATCCAGCCCGGAAGGCGCAAGCACACTATCATTTTCCAAGTTCTTGCTGTGCGACTGTCCTTCCTTCCGAACCAGGCCGGTCTCTGCCAGTCGCCTGAGCAGCTGCAATCCCAGAATTAGGCCGAGGATCGTCCTTGCAACCACGCCGGCCCATTTATGGTCACGGCAAGTATAGCCGGGGCTCATCTCGGCTCAGGTGGTCCTAAGTTCGGCTTACCTCTTGCTCAGGATATGCGACTAATACGGACCCGGCCAGAAAAAAGTATCGGGTGTGACTAGAGGCTGCGAGCGGGCCGTGGGTCGCGGGGCTTGTGGTCTCCGAACCTGACATACCATCTACCGTATAGAGCTGGGGGTGCGTTAGGGGGAAATCGGGAATGTCGCCTCCATTCCGGATGTCAACGGGTCGCTGGAGAATAACGGCGCCGTCGGCGTGAACCAAGCGTGCATTTACAGCAGCAATCTCGAAATTGTTTTGGCGGTTTTCAAGAGTGTCGAAGCGCTGGTTCATTTGCTGCTGCATTACGTCGATGCGGTGATTTGTCTGCTGTCCCAAAGCGTGAATCTGCTGTCCCAGAGCCTGGACGGCAGCGAGGATATTCTGCTGGTTCTGAATAGCGCCAACGTTGGCGATGCGCTGAGATTGAACACGCAGCGTGTCAAATGCGCCGACGATGACATCAGGCTTGGGGAGAACGTCCATTATGAGGGTGAGAAATGGCAACGCGAGAATGGAACTGGCGAAGGCAAAGCTTGCGAGAGACGAGCGAAAGAAATTTTGGTTGGAATTTGGTTGGAGGATTGGGTTGCCAAGAAATGGGGGAAAGGATGGAGGAGAGAAATGGGAAGGCAAGACTTGAATTGATGCAGGGCAGATTACTCCGCTCCAGGGCGGATTGTAATGAGGGGCACGTGACCTTACGTGAGCGGTGAGACATGTAAAATGCCCTTAGAATATACTTGAACATGCCCTGGGATGGTATACAATACCCCAGCTTGAATTTTGGGATGGTATATGATATCCCAGCTCAGAATCTGGGATGGTATCTAGTACCCCAGCTCGAAATTTGGCCCAAAATTGGGCCACACGGCTGTGCAGGTTAGGCTCACCCATCGCTCACCCATCGCTCAGGAGCGGCTCAGGGCCACGCGTGAACATGGAAATTGCTGAGGGCAACTTTAGGGTAAAACATAGGTCTGTTGGTTGTTCCGCCAAAATCCTGCGGAGCGTCTACCTTTGTTCGAGTTGAAAGCGTCACGGGCTGGTGGTCTGGAGATGATGGGTATGATAGCCCTGACTCCGATGATGAAGGTCTTGGGTGACGGTTCTATTGCGTCTGAAGCTTCGAGCAACACGACCCCGTCACACCCACAACCTGGACCGTCACAGCTACGCAGGGACTCACGGGCGATACGAATCAACATGTTGAAGACCCTCGAACGATAACTCCTCGCCCTTGTCTGAAATATTCCAACGACCCCCTCAGAGCAGTTCTCAATAGAGGCCCTCGCCCTCCCCCTCTCCGCGCAAAATCGCCATCTCACCATCCTCTTCTTGTAGTGTGATCCTTACTAACACCCTCCCCATGTCTCGCTCCCTATGAAGGCCTTCTAGCTTCTCTAGCGGTTGGCGCTGCAATGCCGCCACCAGAAAACGCAGGCTCGACGGTCGTTTTACCGCTACCCTCATGCCGGCAAGAGGTCGCAAGAGGGCAACGAGACATCCAAACAGGCCCACCGTTGCTGCGGCTTTGAACGTTCTCGACTGGCTTTCATATGCCCACACCCGAAGAGACTTCCATACCGTGAGCACGGGGCGGTTCTTGTCATCGTCAACCATGTTGGCTGTGACCTCTGTGTAGTTGTAGTCGACAAACGTCATGGCGTGAATGACCGAGACAGCATGCAGCGAGCTGAGACGCCATAGCGCGACGTCCGCGCCATCTTCGGGGTGCGGAGGCGGCCCCAGGTCCCGGAAGGCCGAGGCGAGATTGACGGCTGCTGGCCGGGTGCCGTTCACTGGCTTTGAGGGTTCCTCGATGGACCAGGCGGCAAGGATCCAGTCGGGATGGAACGCTATGACGGTTTTGTCCTCGTAGCTAGGAGGCTGCAGCTGGACAAGAGTGGCAAAATTGCGGTCTGGAGACACGCTGAGGAAGTAATCGGCGAAGCCGAGGTACGCAGTGGTAAAGCAGAGGGCAGTGGTGTTGGTACCAGATGGCTGTTCTTTATTGTACTCAACCAGGTGCATGGGCGCCGAGCCTACAAGCACGCCGGAGTTATCTTCGCCGTCCGGAAGAGAAAATAGACGCTCCCAGTCGCAGACACCGTCGGGCTGGCCACACGAAGCGTTGAGGCTCTTCATAACCAAGATCTTGCTCCCCGAGTAGATGTCCACAAATACGTCCCCAGGGGGCAGACCGTTCAAGTCTTGGATGGAGAAACGAGAATGGACGACATCGGCATTTCCCCAGCCCGGTCCCAGAGAATGGCAGACGACATCCTGGATGTCGGTCTGCCAATCGCGTTGGTAGCACCGAACAATCTTGGTGCTGGAGACGAAGTAGTCCTGTATATGGGCTCTCGAGCAGAGGGTGTTGAGCCCAAGCGTTGGCCCCTTGCGATGCAGAATGACGTCCAGGGCGTTCTGATACTTGTCAAACAGATCATGGTTTGAACCTCGCTCCACTGTGCCAAGCCATTTGGACGTTTCGGCTGGTTTCCACCTGCCCTGCGACGCCGGGAACTCGACATAGTCGCCTTCTAACTGCTTGAGGGTCTGCCGCAGGGGAACCCAATCTATCCACTCGTTCGGCGTATTCGGGTCCGTCCTGTTTCGATAGGTAGTTGTGTTGACGGTGAACAAAAGGCCAAAGTCCTCGGTAATGACGGGAAGCTCCTCCCAGACGCTAGCGCGGAAGTGCGCCCGCAGGTTGTAGCCCGACGAAAGCTCGTCCAAGGATGACGAGTAGCGGCTTGTGCAGCTAAAGTTACCGACATCAATATCAGCCTCTGCACACCTATATCGTTTCAGCTCCGGGGGCCGGTCAGCAGCGATCCGCTCAAACCGCTCGGTTGCCGACATCGGTAGCGTCCGCCATACCAGCTGCGGGATAATCAGGATTGCGGTTGCTGGGCCTATGAGGTTGCAGGCGATGCAGATCAGGACGACGAGGACCAAGAAGCCAAACATGCCAAGTTTCCGGCTGCCGCGGCCAGGCACTCGGCAAGACGTCCAGAACGTCGTCTCTAGCAGAACCGGCAGGTCGGGGAGGCTGGCGTGGGTGAGGAGGTACGCGAGCGGAAGGCCGTGACTGCTGGTGGCCAGATACATCGTCAAGCTGAACACCACGCTCGTGGCAATGATGGCGAACCACACCTCGATAATCTTTGCAACGAACTGCAGGCCGCCCTGCCAGGCACGGTCATGGCGATTCAGGTCCTGTATCCTCCTGTGGTGGCCTTCGTCATGGACTCCCAGAAGATCAGGGAAGCAGGACTCGGGGCGCCAGGGGATCCGACAGCCGATGCCGGCGCCGACAATCATGTTGGTGAAGCCAAAGTAGAGGGCGAAGCCGATAGGTATCACCCAAGCGACGCAGAAGAGGTCGAAGAGAAGGTGAGACGTCGTGTATCTCTCCTGGGCCGCTGCGCGTCGACGAGAGTACCCGTGGCTATTCTTCGCCCTGTCACGACGCCCGACTTGAATCAGCGGTATCCCGGCACCGATGCCGTGAGAGTCTTGGCCCTCTACTGCGCCAAGCCGCATTTCTTCGGATGTGTCGTCTATGGGCTCGAGATCCATCTGCAATGTTAGTGTAGAACTGTACACTAGGGGCAAATTTCTCGTCCTTTGATGATCGTGAAGCCGAACGGAGTGGGAGGGATAGACGCAGTATTTTTATTTCAAAGGCCTACGATCTGAGCTGGGGAAAAGCTTCTCATCCATGATGGTCGTGAAGGCGACCGGGTTTTGGGGGTGGACGTGGTATTTTTATCCCGAGGGGCTGCGATCTGACTCGGAGTCACCCTCGCCGGTCATCCCGGAGTGTACGGTCGGCCGCGTTGCAATTGGCGTTGCTATTATGGCTTAGACCCACCCCCCGACGACTGGATGTGCCCAACTTCTCCGTGTCATTGGCTGCCGGCGCCGACGGCTGTGCCCGGTGGTGGTTGCACCAGCTGCTACGAAAAATAATAGGCCTCGCCTAAAAATGGTTAGCCCAAAATCAGGTGTTACAACCTGCACCCAAGGTGGGTCAGACTGCAAGGTAGTACGCCGCGGAGTTGTTAACAGTAGGGAGCGAAGGTTGGCGTAAGGTCCAGACAGAGCGTTCACTGTCTTAATAGGGTATTCTATAAAGAGCTTAAAGAAAGTGCTTATAAGATTGTAAATGGAAATATGATATTGCTTGGGTAAGGAACAAGAGGAGTTCCTTACTTAAGGGTACGGGTTTACCCATTTATATAGGAAACTATCTAGTTACGCTATAGCGAATGAGCGTGGACCCGTGGTCCCGGTCTATTTTACCCGGGTCCAGATTTTTTTAGGTCTATCCTGATTAGTCGTTCAGGACCTCGTAATTCTATCCCTTAAATAATTAGCTTTAACGTAAGTACCTTAGGTATATCTAATTTTATATGGTAACCTGGGTTATAATACAATTCCCCTCCTTTTAGATTTGTTGCTTGGTGTGACCTAACAGGCCTATGAAGATAGTACCTGTATAGGGGTGCTGCAGTGGTGCACTGCAGCGGGCGCAGCGGAAGACTTGTAGTTCAATAGCCAAAGTGCTAAGGGAAGCGAGAGCACTGCAGGCACACGCAAGTGCCTGTAACAAGACTTAGAGTGACTGTTGGGTTTTCACAACCCTAACCCGGCCAGTGTGGCTGGAACAGTGTGGCTAGATCCACGCAGCCGCTCTGCGGCTGGCTCCGTGGATCCGCGCACCCACGAAGCCACTAGCTTCGTGGATCTGCACAGCTAAGAACGCCAAACTCCACTGCCAACCTCGTATTCAGTCAGCCAACCTCGCTTCACAGAAGCAAGTGTGGCCAATGCACTTCGTGCACTGGCCACCCTCACGGCTATAATACCACGGCTTCCGCTCTCAAAGATAGAAATAATTAATCATCTTTAACACACACTGTTTTTCCAATGCCTTGACCCCTTTTGCTTCTTAACACTTTAACTTTATAAAGTAGAGAGGAGTTTGTTAGGGTTGTTATTATTAGTGGTGTGGGGAGCTCCGGCTCTTTTAAGGAGCGGGTTATAGCCTTAATTAGTAAGCTTATTAATCTGGTAAGCTATACTTAAGTGTATTGTCTGGCTGCCTGTCGTTTTTATTTTGTTATTTATTACGCCTTTAAATGTAGATACATTATTACACATAGAGATTATAAAAGTAATACTCTTTTAATCTTTTAACTTCCTTATAATAGTTCTTTTACCTTTATAACTAATGTAATTAATATCCTTTAACTTTATAAACGTTATAAAATACTTAAAGTGTTATTAAAAGAGTAATTTAGTGAGTTTATTATGACGACCCTGCAGGCCGTCACTTGGGCCGGGGCGGCCCGACGAATCCCCTGCAGAAGGAACAGTGCAGGGGGACAGCGCATACTGTCTAGGCGCACTGGGCTAGGGGTGTAAAGACCCGAAGCCCCTATAACTAATGAAGTGCTGCTTGTAGCATGCCAAGTGCTCGCATCGCAAGCAGGAGAGACCTTATAAGCAGAACGCTCACACAGTGTAAAGTGCTCACATAACAAACACTTACAACACTATAAGTAAGGTATAAAATACCTCACAGTAGCTAGTATAAATAGTTATAGTTATGCCTACAACTACCGTAAGGGACTCTAATTCCTCACGCTAGTATTTAATTATTCATTTATATCCTACTATTCAGACTCACATCTATGTATTATAGTGATAGCGACTTATAATAACATTAAACCCCTATCTAAGAGTGCTAGCTTAATAAGCTGTCTTTAGAACGCCCCTTACCTGTTAACATCTTACTATACGTTCTGTCTTAACCCGCACTAATCCTTTTAAGGCCTGTGTTAAGTGTAAGTTGTAATATAATACTAATATTACAGTTCTAAACGTTATTTATTAAACTCCTAAATACTACCTCTTTCCCACTAACATATTAACTTCTAGAAAAGGAAAGGAGATCGAAAAGGTATAAGCTTAGCCTTAACTCCCCACTATTAATAAGTTAGTTACACACTTTAAAGACTTAAACCTTAATTAGCAGGGACTAGTTAAAAAACTTAATAAAGCTTTCCTTAAAGACATTAAAAGCTACATTAATCTTATTAAAAAACTCTAAACTCGACTTAACATTATTAAGCTGGAAAATAACAACCTTAAGGGCTTATAAAAGAAATAAGTGAAGCTCCCCTTACCATTGCGCTTTAAGGGAGACTTTACACAGTTAAAGTCCTAGATAACCTAACTCTAGAGCTATATTACCTACTACGACGAGCAGTTCTTTAAAGAAGAAGGAAAGGTCAGGTTCACTAGAGCCTTATTAGATAAAGTAACCGCTTACTAGTACAAACCTTATATAAAGATAATTAACGACCTTTTTATAAACAGAGTACGAAAGGAGGCTCTTAAGACTTAAGCTCTTTTTAACAACTTTAATATGTTTGTCAACTAACTCCAGACTAAGTTTAAAGAACTAAACACCCCTAGGTAAGTTAAATAACACCTTATAACCTTAAAACAGACGTCTTTAATCCTCAAGTTCTCTACACGCTTTAAATTAAAAGCAGTAAAAACCAAGCTTAGCTAAGAGGCCTTAGTAATGCTATTTTAAAGTAGTTTAAAGGAACACGTTACTGGAGATCTTTACCGAGAAGATTAACTAGACTGCCTTTAAAAGCTAGTCGAAATGGCTATTAAGGCTAATAATCGGTATTATAATTACTATTATTAAAAGAATTACTAAAAGGAATAAACCCCTTATTAGTTAAATAAGCTAAAAAAGGGGAACTAGTTAACTGTAATAAGTTATTACCTTAAGCTAATGGACATTAGTATAGTGAACCACTAGAACCGACCTAACCGTAATAAGCCTTAGTGATAACAGTAATAGAAGCAGCTTAAAGACTTATTACAGGTCTAATACTTTAATTACGATAAGAAAGGACATATAGTACGGCAGTGTCTGTCATTAAAGTAAGTCGGTTAAAAGCCCGTTTTAAAAGGAGGAAAGCATATCAGGTTTAACTTAAGAGATATCTATATTAAGATAATAAGTAATAAAGAAAACTGTATTTAGATAGATAAGTATAACTTAAAAGATAAGGAAGAATAAGAAGAACCTTAAGATGTAATATACCTAATCCTTACAGGGGTTATAAAAGAGTCAGCTATAGAGGTGCAGGTTGTGGAAGACTAACTTTAAGGTAAAAACTTAAAACTGCTAAAGGTGCAGGTTATAAAAGACCGACTCTAGAAAGAGATGTTCCAGTTAGCTATTATAAACCTTAAAAACCTCACCTTATAAGCCTAAGAATTAAGGAAATCCAGGACAGACCCTAATTTAGAAATTACTAAAATAGTAAAGGGAGTTAAAGAACTAGCCCTTTAAGTTATCTAAACGGTAAAGTAAGCCTTAAAAGGAGAAAGAGAACAGGTTAAGAGAATTAAATTAAAGAAATGAAAGTTCTTCTTTACAGTACCCCTTAAGACTTTTAAATACTTTAAGCACGCTAAGTAGATTAGCACCTTTACCTCTTTAAAAGAAGGACAGCTTAGATAACTACCCCGTATTAAAGCTGGTGTGCTTTAGATTAATACCTTAAAGGTCCCTTAAGAAAGTATAAAGTAAGTATACCTGTGAAAAGTTCAGGAGTTAAAGGAGAAATATTAAAAGCTGATAGATAAAGTAGAGGACTTATAAGTTAAAGGTCTTACTGTAACGTTTAAAAATAGAGTGGTGGAAATTAAGTTATAACTCCGTAACAGAGTTCACTTTACTAATTAATTTAAACACTAACTTATTAAGGAAGGTTACTTTATAAAGGAATAAGTTAAGTTATTATTACTTAAGTTTTAAGAAGAGGTTTGGGAGAAATAACGTATATAAAGGTAAGTGGAAGAAGAAAAAGAATAAAGTGTTACTTCTCCCGTTACGTACTTTATAACCGTAATACTTACAGTTAACGTTAATTACCCTAATTATAGGGATATACTATAAATTGATTATATGTATAATAACTGCACTTTTAACTAGTATTATAAGCTTAAGGCTCTTTATAACTACTTCTTAAGTGTATAAAGACGGGATTATGTTATTATAAGGGTAAAGTTAAAACTGGCTTATTACTAAGTCTCTTATTCCCTGATAAGAGAATCTGGTAATAAACGGAAAGTTACAGTAGTTAATTAAGCTCCCACTATATATTAGCGAGGAGGAGTACTTAATAATTACTTAATTATAACGTATTTATTATATCTTAATAGAAAAGCTAAAGAGTAACAGAAGTGAGAAGATTATTAATAGATTTAAAAGTAAAAAGATATCGTTACGATCCAGTCTTATAAAGTGTATTATTAACTTATTAAGGACTTTAAGAATATTATACTGTTTAAAGTTAACTAGACATTAAGGTGTGAAAACCTAAGAAAAGTTAATCGCTAGGTCTATTAAAGCTACCTGTTTTTTTAAAAAGAGTTAAGAAAAGGTTACAGGCCTTTTAAAAGGGCTAAAAACTAGTAGTTTGCTAGTTGGTAAAAACCTTAAGAAGAAGAAAAGGCACTTAGAAGTTAAGCTAGATAAGACCTTAAAGACAGGTAATTACTATAACTTAGATATTAAAGGAGTATAAGTATTATTCCATTAATGTTAATATAATAAACGGAAAAGGGAGGCTATTTAAGGTAAGAGTAGTAATTAATAATAGAAGTGCTTTTAACCTAATGCACCCTTTACTAGTTAATTAAAGGAAACTCCTTAACTAAGAGTATAAAGAGGTTATTCCTATTTGAAATGGAGAAGGAGGCCTGTATTAGTATAATAATAGTAAAGTTACCTACTATTTGCTACTTTTAATTAAAGTGGATAGGGATAAATAATAAGTGGACTTTAACGTTATATTAGTTACAGGCTATAATATAATCCTAAGTCTACCTTAGTTGGAAAAGTATAACCTTGTGATTAACTAAAGGAGTAGCTACCTTACCTTTAGCAAGTCCCTTAGCTGTAATTACAGTTTAAAGAAAGCTAAGAAGGTGTTAAACCGTTTTAAAGATATATAAAGCACTTAAAAGCATATTAAACCCTTAAAACTAAGTATAGTTTAAGTTAAGTTTACTAAGACAGTTAAAGGATTAAAAGGTCTATTATACTACTTAAATAATAATTTAGAAAGTAAAAAGAAGTAAGAAGCTAACTTACAGATAAGTGAAGAAGTTAACTTATTTAAAGTACCTATAAAGTATAAGAAGTTTACCCTGTTTCGAAAAAAGATACCGTAATTACTAGACTATAGACTATAAGACCACGAAATTAAGCTAAAGCCAGGAGTGAAGCTTTATAACTTCTAGCCCTATTATTTAAACCCCTAATAAGCTAAGGCTTTAAGGGAGTATATTAAAGAGAACTTAAAAAACAGGTTTATTATAAAGTCCTAGTCTCCAGCAGGGTACTTAGTGCTATTTGTCCTAAGGAAGGGAGATAGTAAGTTACGTATAGTTATTAATTACTAAACGTTAAATAAAGATATAATTAAGAATCGTTACCTATTACTACTTATTACGGAAATGTGAGAATAGATTACTAAAGTAAACTGGTTCTTTAGCCTTAATTTCCCTATGGGATTTAACTATATTAGAGTGAAGGAAAAAGATAAATATAAAACGGCTTTTCAGACTCGTAACAGGTATTACCAGTACTGTGTTATATTAATAAGATTAATAAACGCCCTTATAACCTTTTAAAGCCTTATTAACAGTATTTACTGCCCCTTCTTTAATAAGTTTATCTTTATGTATTTAAATAACGTTCTAATCTATTCTAAAACTTTAAAAGAACATTAAAAGTATATACGATAGGTTTTAACAGCTTTTAAGAAAGCGAAGCTGATAGTAAACTTGGAAAAGAGCTATTTCCACGTTTAGGAACTGAACTATTTAGGGTTTAAAGTAACCTTTAGAAAGTTTAAGATGTAACTAAAGAAGACAGAGGCAGTTAGGGATTAACTTACTTTAAAGAATTAAAAAGAGTTATAAGCCTTTATTAACTTTATAAACTTTTATCGCTGTTTTATTAAGTATTTTATAAAAGTTGTAAGATTACTTTATAAACTTATAGGTGAGGGAAAGCCGTTTAAGTGGACTGATAGATAGTAAAAGGCATTTAAAGACCTTAAGCACGCTTTCGTTATAGTACCAGTCCTAGCCTTCCCTAATTTCTTAAAACTATTTTAAGTTAAGATAAACTCTTTAGAATTTATAATTAGTAGAGAATTTAGCTAAATCTAAGACGATAAGAAACGCTATCTAGTTACCTTTTTATTAAAAGGAATCCACAGGTTAGCCCTGTAATATCTAATTTATAATAAGGAATTAATAGCGATTATTTAGTGTTTTGCTAAGTAGGCACTGTATTTAAGCGGTATAGAAGAACTAGTTTAGGTTTTTTTAGACTATAATAACCTCTGGTACTTCTTAATAAAGGAACTTAATCTACAGTAAGTATAGTAAGTAGAATTAATAGCCTTATTCTACTTTTAGATTTACTATATTAAAGGAAAAGATAATAAGTAAGTTAATACTCTTAATTAGAGATAAGACTATAAGGATACTAATCCAGTCCTAATCCTTATTACTATGTTTAATAAAGTGGAGAACAGCACTTTAAAATATACGTTATAAATGTTAGATAACTAGATATTAGAATAAATTATTAACGTTTATATAAACTTATAAACAGAATATAACGTTTATTAATAATAGTAAGACTTTTAAGTAAGAAGGTTAGCGGAAGGAACCTATAAGTATAAGTACCCTTTAGGAGACTTCTTAAGGTATGTGTAAGACTGTAGTAAAGAGTGCTTAAAGTATCTAAACTATAACAAAACTAATTATTAGTTAGAACAGCTACTAGAAAGTGTAAATAGCGTGCCTAAACTAGGAGTAAAGCTTTAGTATTAAGAGAAACTGTACATTTATAACTTAAGTAAACAGAAGGAGTATATTTAGTAAGTTTATAAGTCTTAACTTAAAGGATATATAAGCCGGGCTAAGACTTTTACATAAGCTTAATAAGTATACACCTTCCTAGGAATAAAAAAGTTAGTTAAGGAAGTAGTTAATAACTGTAATATCTGTTACAGAAAGTAAAACTAACGTTATAAGCCTTATAGACTTTTTAAACTACTCCCTACACTATAAACGCTTTAAAGTTTAATCTCACTTAACTTCGTTATTAGGATCTTAAAGTTTAAAGACCCTGTTACAGGAGTTACCTATAATTAGATCTTTATAGTAGTTAACAGATTAACGAAGTGGGTTTACTTTTTACTAACTTTAAAGGATATAATAGTAAAGTAACTCGCTTACGTCTTTAAGAAAAAGGTAATTTTATAACACCTTTAGCTAGATAACATCGTTACAGATTAAGATAAGCTAATTATATTAAAGTTCTAGTAAAGACTAATATAAAGAATAAGTGTAAAGAGTAAACTTTTAACAGTATTCCACCTATAAACGGATAGTTAAATAGAATAAGTTAACTAAATACTTATAACGTATCTTTAAGTTTACATTAACTTTAAATAAGATAATTAGCTTAAATTATTACTAATAATACAGATAGCTTATAATATAACACTAATTAAGTTAATAAGTATATTACTATTCTTTACTAATTATAATAAAGAGCTTAAGCTCTATTAAAGCTTACTTATCAGCACCCCCTAAACTGTAATCTATACAGACTAGATATAAGAGTTACATAACTACTTATAAGCTAAACTTAAGTTCACATATAAATAAATAAAGAAGTTTGTTAATAAATATTAAACTAAGTAGCTAGTATTTAAGAAAAGACTTTATTACGATAGTAAATAAGTTAAGGGACTGACTTTTTAAGAGGGGGATTATATTTACCTTTTCTCACGAAACCTATATTTAAAACAGCTTAGTAAAAAGCTCAATTTTAAAAGGTACAGACTATTCTGAATTAAGAAAAAGGTCGTTACCTCTAATTATAAACTAGACCTACCTGCTAATATAAAGGTGTAGACTAAGGTTTTTCACATCTTACTTCTAAAACCTGCCTTAAAGGGAGTTTCTTTAGAAAAGAAGATTAAGATCGACATTAATAAGGATAAGTACGACATTAAAGAAGTTGTAAATTTATAAAAGGGAAAGAATATATTTAAGTATCTTATTAAGTAGTTAGACTATAGCCTTAAGAGTAACTTATAAGAACTAGTTAAGAACTTTAAGTACCTAGACTTAATTATAGAGTTTTATTAAAAGAACTTAAACCGACTAAAATTAATAATAAGAACTAGAAAAATAAGATAAGATCTAATATCTAAACTATTATATTAAAGAGTAAGACTACTATAGGACTTAGAGCCTAGGAAGTGGTAGGAAACTCCTTAATAGGTACGGAAGGATATTTATCAGAACTCTTAACTAAGGTTATAAGGACTTTAGACTTAGTAAGGAGGTAAGACCTCTAGAACTCCCGATAAGCTCTATATAAAAATAAGCACTGTTAAGGAAGGAAGTTAGTAAAAAAGAGTCGCTAAAACTCTTATAAGAGGTTAGACTTATAACCTCTTGTTAAAGAAGGCAGTTACAAATTAAGTTATAAAGTAACCACTCGCTATAAAGACCCTACTAGAAAGTTCCTTTAGTTAAAGGACTCCACGTTATTAAGAGGGGTATTTAGCTTAGCCTCCTCACTTTCTTAAAACTCTAGCAGTTCCACTTTATAACTAAACGCTTTTACAGCCTAGTCCTTAAGATAAGACCGTTACTTATAAAGATATACTAAACGTATTAACACCTTTTAAAGCTTAACAGTAGCCTTATAAAGCTGTTAAATAGCAGATTTAACTTATAAGTTAAGGTTCTGCTTTTTAATAAGAAAAGCTTTTAACTTCGCTTCACTAACACTAAAAGCGTTATACTAAGAGGGCTAATACCTCTTTAAACAGTAGTCGTAACTATTAAACCAGTTTAAAACCCGATAGATAAGTGGAAGGTTAGCAGACTTATAAAAAGAACAAGGGGACATTTCGCTATTAAACGCATACGTGTAAGCTGTAAGGTTTAGATAGTGGTTAATACTTTTACCCTGTTCCCGTTTTAAGACCCGGGAGCTGGATACTTATTACATAGTGAAGTGGTAAAAGGAGAAACTTACCTTTTAGGTTCTTTATAGAAAAAGAACGTTAAAGAGGGGGAATTATATGACGACCCTGTAAGCTGTTACTTAAGCTGGGGCGGCCTGATAAATCCCCCGTAAAAGGAATAGTGTAAGGGGATAGCGTATACTATCCAAGCACATTAAGCTAGGAGTGTAAAGACTTAAAGCCCTTATAACTAATAAAGTGCTACTTACAGTATACTAAGTGCTTATATCGCGAGTAGGAGAGACCTTATAAGTAAAACGCTCACGTAATGTAAAGTATTTGCATAATAAACACTTACAATATTATAAGTAAGGTATAAAGTACTTTACAGTAGCTAATATAAATAGTTATAATTATGCCTATAATTACTGTAAGGGACTCTAGTTCCTTATACTAGTATTTAATTATTCATTTATATCTTATTATTCAGACTTACATTTATGTATTATAGTGACAGCGACTTACAGTGACATTAAACCCCCGTCTAGGAGTGCTAGCTTAATAAGCCGTCTTTAGAACGCCCCTTACCTGTTAGCGTCCTGCCATACGTTCTGTCTTAACCCGTGCCAGTCCTCTCGAGGCCTGTGTCGGGTGCAGGTCGTAATATTTATCTACTGGTATTTGTTATATGGGCAGATATGTAACTTTAAACAAGCCTTTTATATACTCCTGGCAAGCTTATATATTATGGATATTAACGTGTTAAAGCTTAGTGTTTACTCTCTTAGTCTCTTTTATTATTAGCTGTATTATCTATTAGTTATTATAAAAGATTTTTTATATTAGGTTAAGCTTATAAGTGATATCTGTTATAAGCCTTTTAAATGTTATTATTTCCTTAATTATATATATAAGTGTAAGTAGCTTGGCTTTAGTTAACGACATTATAACTGTATGTTAATAAGTAGCTTTTTAATCAATTGTGTTATTAAAGAGTATTATAATGTACCTTTATAATAAGTGGTGTGTTTTTATATTATTTGTGAAAGAAGTGTTATTAGTGATTATGAGAACCTTTTACCCTGCTCCTTTATACTTAATCCTTATATACTGTGAGCTGTATAGGTATTTAATCGTCTGTTTTGCTGTAATTAGGTGTTTTAGGTTTAGGTTAATTAGAAATTATAAGAGCATAAAGGTTAAAAAGATTACGTTTAATTAAATTATAATTACTGTATGTAGGATAGATTTTATAAGCTTTTAGTACTCTTTAACTTCCGCTTTTAATGTGCTCCTTGTGTTTTTAAAAAGTTTTATATTAGGGAGGGGGATATTTAGGAACACACCTTTTAAAAGGTTATACTGTTTAGTGACTTTCTTAATGTACTGGTTATGGGTTAGTTAGAGCTTTCGTTTACCCTGGTCCCTAATTACCTAGATATTAATAAAGTTAGAGATCTCTTCCTTTTTATAAACTTTATACTATTAATAAGGTGTATTATTTTATAATTATTAATTAAGGTGCTGTTAAAGAGTAGGTGCCTAGTGAAACTTGTAGTGGAGAACTGCCCTGCCACTTTAATAATCGCTTTTATTATATAAGTGTTAATTATTATAATGTTAATAGATTTTAAGAACTTTAAAGCACCTAAGTGGTTTTAACCTTAAGTAACTAAAGCAGCTCTCTATTTCTCTTAACAGGATTAGTGAACTTTTAACCACTTAAAGCTTATAAATTACATTTTAATCTTCTCCTTTATCTCAGATTTTAATATTTTAATGTGCTTAGTGTAAACAGGAGTGTCTAAAAGTGATCTAGTAATTATTAAGTGTAAGATTTAACAGTTTATAAGCTTTTATAAGTGTTTTCTTTTATAAGGATAATCCTTTTTAAAGCCTTAACTGATCTTATTAAGTGCTTTAAAATAATTATTAGTAAAGAAGACTCCACTTTACTTATTACTGTTAATAGTGTATTTCACTTTATAAATTTATATAAAAAGAATGTAAATGTAGTTTATAATTTTAAACGTTAGGCATTTTATAGTTTCCTACTCCACTAGTTTAAAAAGCTTCTAATTCACCCACTAAGGCGTTATATATACTGTAATAGTTTTTAACTAATCCTTAATAGTTAAGGGCCCTTAAATCTCTGTGATTTTAAGCCTTTCTACTTTATAATAAACCGTTTCCTAATCCTTAATCTACTACTCCTTTAATACATTAGTGTTTTTAACCTGTTTTATTACTACGTAATATTCCTAATAAATCTGGGAGGTAAGGCTTATCTTATTAAGCTTAAGTCGCTATTAAAGGAAGTGTATAAACGCCTAAACTGTATATCTGTTATTTTAAATTATCTTTTATATAACTAATTCTTTACAGCTTTTATTAACTGTATAATTAACCCAATTCTAAATATACTAGTATAAACTGGTAGTTTTAATAATAGTTATAATAAAAGTAACAGCTTTATTTATTAAGCGCTTATATTCCTCTTTAATATTTTATTATGTAATTATAATAAGCTTTAGCTTATCTTTAGCCGTTTTTAAAGATAGGATTATTAACTTTTAGTATTTATAAGTAAAGATGTATATGTGACGACCCTGCAGGCCGTCACTTTGGCCGGGGCGGCCCGACGAATCCCCCGCGGAAAGAACAGTGCGGGAAGACGGTGCACACCGTCCAGACGCACTGGGCCAGGGGTGCAAAGACCCGAAGCCCCTACAACTAATGAGGTGCTGCTCGTAGCATGCCAAGTGCTTACATCGCGAGTAGGAGAGACCTTACGAGCAGAACGCTCGCGCGGTGTAAAGTGCTTGCGTAATAAGTACTTACGGTATTATAAGTAAGGTACGAAATACCTCTTAGCTAATTAGTATAGATAGCTATAGTTATACCTATAATTACTGTAAGGGACTCTAGTTCCTCACGCTAATATTTAATTATTCATTTATATCTTACTGTTTAAACTTACCTCTGTATATTATAATAACAGTAACTTACAGTGACATTAAACCCCTATTTAAGAGTGTTAGCTTAATAAGCTATCTTCGGAACACCTTTTACTTATTAACATCTTACTATATGTTCTGTCTTAACTTATATTAGTCCTTTTGAGGTTTATATTAAATACAGGTTATAATATAATACTAACGTTAAGTTCTGAACGCTGTTTATTAAATTCCTAGACATTACCTCTCTTCCACTAATATATTAACCTTTAGAAAAGGAAAGGAGATCGAGGAAGCGTAAGTTTAGCTTTAACTCCCTACTATTGACAAGTTGGCTGCACGCCTCGAAAACTTAAACCTTAATTAGTAAAGACTGGTTAAGGAATTTAATAAAGCTTTCTCTAGAGATATTAAAAGCCGTATTAATCTTATCGAAAAACTTTAAGCCTGACTTAACGCTGTTAAGCTAAAGAATAACGACCTTAAAGGCTTATAGAAAAAATAAGTAAAGCTCCCTTTACCGTTACGCTTTAAGGGAAACTTTATGCAGCTAGAGTCTTAAATAACCTAACTTTAAAGTTATATTACTTACTATAACGAGCAGTTCTTTGAAGAAGAAGGAAAGGTTAAGTTCGCTAGAGCTTTATTAGATAAAGTAGCCACTCGCTAGTATAAACTCTATATAAAGATAATTAATAACCTTTTTATAAATAGAGTACGAAAGGAAGCTTTTAAGACTTAAGCTCTTTTTAACGACTTTAACGTTTTTATCGACTAACTTTAAACTGAGTTTAGAGAACTAGACACTCTTAAGCGGGTTAAGTAACGCTTTATAACCTTAAGGCAGATATCTTTAGTCCTTAAGTTCTCTACACGCTTTAAACTAAAGGTAGCTAAAACTAAGCTTAGCTAAGAAGCTTTAGTAATACTATTCTAAAGTAATCTGAAAGAATACGTTACTGGAGATCTTTACCGAGAAGACTGACTAAATTACCTTTAAGAGCTAGTTGAAATAGCTATTAAGGCTGATAATCGGTACTATAATCACCACTATTAGAAGAACTTCTGGAAAGAGTAAACCCCTTACCAGCTAAGTAAGCTTAGAAAGGGAAACTAGTCGACCGTAACAGGTTACTATCCTAGGCTAATAGATATTAGTATAGTGAACTGCTAGAATCGGCTTAACTGCGATAAGCCTTAATAATAACAGCAGTAGAAGCAGCTTAAAGACTTATTGTAGGTCTAATACTTTAACTGCGATAAGAAAAGCTATATAGCATAGTAATACCTATTACTAAAGTAAGTTAGTTAAAAACCTGTCCTAGAAGGAAGAAAACACGTTAAGTTTAACTTAAGAGATATTTATATTAAGATAATAAGTAATAAAGAAAACTGTATTTAGATAGACGAGTGTAACTTAGGAGATAAGGAAGAAGAAAAGGAAGAACCTTAGGACGTAATGTACTTAGTCCTTAAAGGTGTCTTAGAAGAGTTAGCTATAGAGGTGTAGGTCGTTACAGACTAACTTTAAAGTGGAAACTTAGAACTGTTAAAGGTATAAGTTATAGAAAACTAACTTTAAGAAGAAATGTTCTAATTAGCTATTACAGGTCTTAAAAACCTTACCTTGTAAGCTTAGGAATTAAGGAAGTCTAGGAAAAACCTTAACTTAGAAATTACTAGGATAGTAGAAAAAGTTAAAGAACTAACCTTCTAAGTTACTTAAACAGTAAAGTAAGCTTTAGAAAGTAAAAGAGAATAAACTAAGAGAATTAAGTTAAAGAAACGGAAATTCTTCTTAATAGTACCCCTTAAGACTCTTAAACACTTTAAGTATGCTAAGTAGATTAGTACCCTTACCTCTCTGGAAAAAGGATAGTTTAGATAACTGCCCCGTATTAAAGTTAGTATACTTTGGACCAGTACCTTAAAGGTCCCCTGAGAAGGTATAAAGTAAGTACATTAATAAAGGGTTTAGGAACTGAAGGAAAAATATTAAGAGTTAGTAAATAAAATAAAGGACCTGTAGGTTAAAGGCTTTATTGTAATGTTTAAAGACAGAGTAGTGGAAATTAGGCTGTAACTCTGTAACAGAGTTTGCTTTACTAATTAGCTCGAATACCGACTCGTTAAGGAAGACTACTTTGTGGAAGAATAAGCTAGGTTATTATTACTTAAGTTTTAGGAAAAGATTTAAGAGAAATAATATATATAGAGGTAAGTGGAAGAAGAGAAAATATAAGGTACCACTTCCCCTGTCCCGTACTTTATAACTGTAATACTTACAGTTAATATCGACTACTTTAGCTATAGGGATATACTGTAGATTGATTATATGTATAACGATTACGCTCTTAACCGACATTATAGACTTAAGGCTCTTTATAACCACTTCCTAAGCATATAAAGATAGGACTACGCTGTTATAAGGGTAGAGTTAGAACTGGCTTATTACTAAGTCTCCTATTTCCTAATAAGAGAGTCTAGTAATAAGCGGAAAGTTACTATAGTTAACTAAACTTCCGTTACGTATTAGTAAGAAGGAATGCTTAATAATTGCTTAATTGTAATGTGTTTGTTACACTTTAACGGAAAAGCTTAAGAATGGTAGAAGTAAGAAGACTATTAGCGGATCTAAGAGTAAAAAGATATTACTGTAATTTAGTCTTACAGAGCGTACTATTAACTTATTAAAAGTTTCTAAAACGTCGTACCGTTTGAAGTTAACTGGACGCTAAAGCGTGAAAACTTAAGAAAAGTTAATCGTTAAGTCTATTAAAGTTACCTGTTTTTCCAAAAGGAATTAAGAAAAGGTTACGGGCCTTTTAGAAGGGCTGGAAACCAGTAGTTCGCTAGTTAGTAAAAACCCTGAGAAGAAGGAGAAGTACTTAAAGGTTAAGCTAGATAAGACCTTAAGGACAGATAATTACTATAACTTAAATGTTAAAAAAGCATAAGTATTATTCCGCCAGTATTAATATAATAGATAGAAGAGGGAAGCCGTTTAGGGTAAGAGTAGTAGTTAATAGCGGAAGTGCTTCTAACTTAGTATACCCCTTGTTAGTTAACTGAAGGAAACTCTTTAACTAAGAGTATAAAGAGGTTATTCTTATACGAAATAAAGAAAGAGGCTTATACTAGTACAATAACGGTAAAGTTACTTACTATTTGCTACTCTTAATTAAAGTGGATAAGGATAAACAATAAGTAGACTTTAATATTATACTAGTTATAAGCTATAATATAATCCTAAGTCTACCTTAGCTGGAAAAGTACAACCCTGTAATTAACTAAAGGAGTAGTTACCTTACCTTTAGTAAGTCCCTTAACTGTAATTACCGTTCGAAGAAAGCTAAGAAGGTACTAAACCGCTTTAAAGTTACACGAAGCATTTAGAAGTAAGTTAAACTCTTAGAACTAAGTATAATTTAGGTTAAGTTTACTAAGACAGTTAAAGGACTAAAAGGTCTACTGCATTACCTAAATAACGATTTAGAAAGTGGAAAGAAGCTAGAAGCTAATCTATAGATAAGCGAAAAGGTCGACTTATCTAAAATACCTGTAGAATATAGGAAGTTCACCCTATTTCGAAAAAAAATACTGCGACTATTAGACCACGGACTGTAGGACTACGAAGTTAAGTTAAAGCTGGAAGTAAAGCTCTGCAGCTTCCAGCCTTACTATCTGAACCCTTAACAAGTTAAAGCCTTAAGGAAGTATATCGATAAGAACCTAAAGAATAGGTTTATCGTAAAGTTCTAGTCCCTAATAGGGTACCTAATGCTGTTTGTCTTAAGAAAAGGAGATAGTAAGTTATATATAGTTATTAACTACCGAATGTTAAATAAAGATATAATTAAGAATCGTTACTTATTACTACTTATTACAGAAGTGCAAGAACAGATTACTAAAGTAAATTAGTTCTTTAGCTTTAGTTTCCTTATAAGATTTAATTACGTTAGAGTAAAGGAAGAGGATAAATATAAAACAGCTTTTTAGACTCGTAACGGGCATTACTAATACTGTGTTATGCTGATAAGATTAATAAACGCTCCCGTAACTTTCCAAGGCCTTATTAACAGTATTCTTTGCCCCTTCCTTAATAAGTTTATCTTTATGTATTTAGATAACGTTTTAGTCTATTCCGAAACTTTAGAAGAATATTAAAAACACATATAACAGGTTTTAACAGCTCTTAAGAAAGTAAAGCTAATAGTAAACCTAAAGAAGAGTTATTTCCATATTCAGGAACTAAACTACTTAAAGTTCTAAGTAACTCCTGGAAAACTCGAAATGTAACTGGAGAAGACAGAGGCAATTAGGGATTAGCTTACTCTGAAGAATTAGAAAGAATTGTAAGCCTTTATCGGCTTTGTAAACTTTTATCGTTATTTTATTAAGTACTTTACGAAAATTGTAAGACTACTTTACGAACTTATAGGTAAAGGAAAGCCATTTAAGTAGACTAATAGATAGTAGAAGGTGTTTAAAGATCTTAAACACACCTTTATTATAGCTCCAGTCCTAGCCCTCCCCGACTTCTCAAAGCCCTTCTAAATCGAAACAGACTCCTTAAAGTTCGTAATTAGTAAAGAACTTAACTAAGTCTAAGATAATGGAAAACGCTACTTAGTTACCTTCTTATCGAAAGGAATCTACAGCCTGGCCTTACAATATTTAGTCTATAATAAGGAACTAATAGTAATTATTTAATGCTTTATTAAGTAGGCACTGTATCTAAGCAGTACAGAAGAACCAGTTTAAGTCTTTTCAGATTATAGTAACTTCTAGTACTTCCTGATGAAGGAGCTTAACTTATAGTAAGCATAATAAGCAGAGTTAATAGCCCTGTTCCACTTCCAGATCCACTATATCAAAGGAAAAGATAATAAGCGAGCTGATACTCTCAGTTAGAGATAAGACTATAAGGATACTAATCTAGTCTTAATCTTTATTACTATATTTAACAAAACGGAGAACAGTACCTTAGAACACACATTATAAGTGTTAGATAACTAGACGTTAGAATAAACTATTAATATCTATATAAACTTATAAATAAAGTATAATATCTATTAGTAACAGCAGGACTTCTAAGTAAGAAGGTTAGTAAAAGGAACCTGTAAGTATAAGTACCCTTTAGAAGATTTCTTAAGGTATATGTAAAACTGTAGTAAGGAGTGCTTAAAGTATTTAAACTACGACGAAACTAGTTATTAGCTAGAACAGTTACTAAAAGGTGTAGATAACGCGCCTAAACTAAAAGTAAGGCTTTAGTACTAAGAGAAACTGTACGTTCATAACTTAGAAAAACAGAAAGAGTACATTTAGTAAGTTTATAAATCTTAACTTAGAAGACACATAGGCTAAGCCAAGACCCTTACGTAAGCTTAATAAGTGTATACCTTTCTAAGAATGAAGAAGTTAGTCGAGGAAGTGGTTAATAACTATAATATCTGTTACTGTAAGTAAAATCGGCAGTATAAACCTTATAAACTTCTTAAACTACTCCTTATACTACAGGTATTATAAAGCTCTATCTTACTTAACTTTATTACTAAGATCCTAAAGTTTAAGGACCTTACTATAAGAGTTACTTATAACTAGATCCTTATAGTAGTCGACAGATTAACGAAGTAAGCTTACTTTCTACTAACTTTAAAGGATATAACAGTAAAGTAACTTATTTATATCTTCGAGAAAAAGGTAATTTCGTAATATCTTTAGCTAAATAATATCGTTACAGATTAAGATAAGCTAATTGTGTTAAAGTTTTAGTAAGGATTAATGTAGAGAATAAGTATAAAGAGTAAACTTTTAATAGTATTCTACTTACAGACAGATAGTTAAACAGAGTAAATTAACTAAATACTTATAATATATCTTTAAGCTTACATTAACTTCGAATAAAATAATTAGCTTAAGCTATTATTAACAGTATAGATAACCTATAATATAATACTAATTAAGTTAATAAGTATATTACTGTTCTTCGCTAATTACGGTAAGGAGCTTAAGCTCCGTTAAGGCCCGCTTACTAATACCCCCTAAGTTACAGTCCATATAAACTAGATATAAAAGTTACATAACCACTTACGAGCTGAACTTAAGTTTACACGCGAACGAATAAAGAAGTTTACTGATAAATACTAAACTAAGTAACTAATACTTAAAAAAAGACTTTATTATAATAGCAAACAAGTTAAAGGACTAACTCTTTAAAAGGGGGATTACGTTTACCTTTTCTTACGAAACTTATATTCGAAATGGCTTAATAAGAAGCTTAACTTTAAAAGGTATAGATTATTCCAAATTAAGAAAAAGGTCGTTACTTTTAATTACGAATTAGATTTACTTACTAATATAAAGGTGTAGATTAAGGTTTTTTATATCTTACTTTTAGAACCTGCTTTAAAGGGAGTTCCCCTAGAAAAGAAGATCAAGATTAACACTAATAAGGATAAGTATAACGTTAAGGAAGTTATAAATTTATAAAGGGGAAAGAATATATTCAAATATCTTATTAAGTAGTTAAACTACAGCTTTAAGAGTAACTTGTAAGAATTAGTTAAAAACCTTAAGTACTTAAACCTAATTGTAGAGTTTTACTGAAAGAATCTAAACTGATTAAAGCTAACGATAAGAATTAGGAAAATAAGATAAAGTTTAAATATCTAAATTACTATATTAAAGAGTAAGATTACTGTAAGATTTAAAGCCTGAGAAACGGTAAGAAACTCTTTAGTAAGTATAGGAGGATATTTATTAAAACCTTTAATTAAGGTTGTAAGGACTTTAGACTTAATAAGGAGGTAGGGCTTTTGGAGCTCCTGATAAGCTCTACACGAAAATAAGTACTGTTAAGGGAAAAAGTCAGTAAAAGAAAAATAAGTAAAAAATTGGGAAGTTAAACTTATAATCCCTTACTGAAGAAGATAATTATAAATTAAGTTATAAGGTAACTGTTTGCTATAGAGACCTTATTAGAAAGTTCCCCCAGTTAAAAGACTTTACGTCGTTAAGAGGAGCGTTTAGCTTAGCCTCTTTACTTTCCTGAAACTCTAATAGCTCTACTTTATAACTAAACGCTTTTACAGCCTAGTCCTTAAGGTAAGACTACTGCTTATGAAGGTATATTAAGCGCGTTAACGCCTTTTAGAGCTTAGCAGTGGCTTTGTAGAGCTAGTAAGTAGCAGACTTAACTTATAAGTTAAGGTTCTGCTTTTTAATAAGAAGAGCCTTTAACTTCGCTTTATTAATATTAAAAGCATTACATTAGGAAGGCTGGTGCCTCTTTAAATAGTAGTTATAACTGTTAGACTGGTTCGAAACCTGATAAATAAGCGGAAAGTTAACAGATTTACAAAAAGAATAAAGAGACATTTCGCTATTAAACGTATATGTATAAGCTGTAAGGTTCAGACGGTAGTTAGTGTTTCTGCCTTATTCCCATTTTAAGACTTAGGAGCTGGACATTTGTTATATAGTAAAGTAGCGAAAGGAGAAACTTACCTTTTAAGTTCTTTATAGGAAAAGAACGTTAAAGAGGGGGAATTATGTAACGACCTTACAGGCCGTTACTTTAGCTAGGGCGGCTTGACGAATCCCCTGCGGAAAGAACAGTGTAGGAAGACAGTGTATACCGTCTAGACGCACTGGGCTAAGGGTGCAAAGACCCGAAGCCCTTACGACTAATAAGGTGCTGCTTACAGTATACTAAGTACTTACATTACAAGCAGGAGAGACCTTATAAGCAGAACGCTTACGCGGTGTAAAGTGCTTACGTAACAAGTACTTGCGGTATTACGAGTAAAGTACAAAGTACCTTCTAATTAGTTAGTATAAATAGCTATAGTTATGCCTATAACTACCGTGAGGGACTCTGGTTCCTTACGCTAGTATTCAATTGTTCATTTGTGTCCTACTGTTCAGACTTACCTCTGTATATTATAGTGACAGCGACTTACAGTGACATTGAACCCCTGTCTAGGAGTGCTAGCTTAATAAGCTGTCTTCGGAACGCCCCTTACCTGTTGGCGTCCTGCCATACGTTCTGTCTTAACCTGCGCCAGTCCTCTTGAGGCCTGTGTCGGGTGCAGGTCGTAATAGTATAATTTAGTCGCCTTCTTTTAGCGTTTACTAATAAGCTTATAGATTATTAAAATAATTAGCTTAATGTACATATTAACCGTGTCGGGAGTAATAAGATTAATAAGGTACCAGATCCCTTAGTTTATCACGTGGTACTTAAGATTCTTAAACTAGGAGGGCTACTCCTGCGCGCTCTTAAGCTTCTGACTGTCAGCTGGAATACCCTAATAAAGGGCGCTTTTTTCCGTTATAACGGGTAATTTAGAGGATTAGCAAAAGGGTTTTACAAAGGGCGCTGCTTGTGAGTGTCTTAATTAATTAGTTCCACACTTTACTTAGTTAGATAGAGCCGGGCTTATAACTGTGGAACGTTTTAACTGAGGAACGAGGGGCTTAGGAGCAGCGGAAATGCAATTGCAAAGCGACTTGATTTGGTAGAAAAGGGGAGTGTGAAGCACTCCCTAGTTATATATAAATGGAAGCTCCCTGTGTGTGGGGAGAGCACATGATCTAAGGCCCCTGCGCTCCAGCCAAGCCTGGAGCGGTAAGGCCCCTGCGCGCCTGAGCGCCAAGAACTGCCGCTGCAGTTCGACAATGCCTTGTACCCGGGGCATTTGGCGAGCTTGTCGTATTCCGGGTACACGAGGTCCTGGGCCAGGCCCGAGACGGCGAGGAGGCCGACGGTGAGGAGACGGAAAGCTATTGTGCTTGTCCCACAGAACGAATGTGTTGTCGCCGATGAGGAGAAAACTCAGGTTTGACAGGCGGGATGCCGGGTATTTATCTCCCGTTTGTGTGACATGACGTGTGTCGCCACTCGTTTTTGTGTCCGACATGTTTTCCTGGATTAGAGCCTCTTAGGTGAGGTGTTGCATTGCGTGGAGCCCGCACCGTTGAAAGGACCGAATGCGGGGAAGGGAAGCGCCGACGTCTGGACGATCTTCAACGTCAAAAGCTTCCCCGCGATGGGGTAGCGTTTGCATCTCCAGTTTGGTCAATGGGGCCAGGGTTGTATTCTGAGGATGCGGATAGAACCGAAGCGGAGTACGGTGGATCTTGAACAGAACTATGGGCCGAAACATTCATAAGACTTGGCTATAGCCAACTGGATTGAGCATCTCGGTCTTTTCCACGTTGCAATCGTAAATTGACATCTGCTGAGTGTATAATTAGTGCCTGTCAAGTTTCTTGGTCCCGTGCATGTGTCTTATGCCTTTTGTTTGTTTGACAGCTGCACGGCGCTCTCGATGCAGGTACGGATTGACTGTAGTAGACGCTGTCAGAGACCAATGGATCACTCTCCATTCAGGACGCTGTTTTGAACAAAACATAACCGTGTGCAGAAACCGCGGCCATGTCTAGCAAAAGTTGTAGTCCGCTGAGGGACTGGCGAAAGAATTCTTGTTGATGGAGGAGAATTGCTCGCCCTGAGAGCCGGCCTGAAATACTGGAAGGAAGTGGGTCCAATTCGTCATTTCTTCCAGCGCTCCTTCCACCCTTTGCTGGACAGTGTTGAATTTGCCGGGACGCTGCCTCGAATTCGACGGAAAGTTGTGTCTTGGCGCTGCAGAAAAGAGGCACGGCTCTTCGGAGCGGAATAATCTGTCTCCAAGACTTGAAACGCTTCCCCGCTTGATATCCCCGAGCTTCAGGTTGCTTCGTTCTACGTCACGAAATTATTATATGTCATAGGACGCAAAGGCCGTGTTACAGCAGATATTCTTCTTTAAGACGTCATGTATATGGCCGTGGCCAGGTCTACCTTCTTCCTCTTTTTGTGGACTGTTATTGCACTTATTCTGTTCGCTGCCATTCGGTACCAGCACTTGCACGCTGGGTGAGTACCTCCCATTTTCACTGTTGGCGTGTTTCGATCCCTTTTGACGGCAAGACACAGCTATGCCCCCGGTTATCCCCGCAAACCTCGATGCGAGAACCAGCGCCAGACAAGGGAAGTGGACTCTTGTCAATTTCGATGCCCAGGCGGTTCTTGCGAGGCCAAGGAAATCTGCGATAAGCGCGACCAGTGCGTCACAAAGTTCGAGTGCGATTGCAACAAGAAACCGCCGGCGGTCCCGATCCATTCGAAGTGGTGCACCCATAACAAGTTCCATTATGCCTGGGGGGTCTGCGCCGACCAATGCGCCTACGGCACCTGCGTCCTTAACAGATACTTTGGATGTGCTCCACCTAAGTCCTGTTGGGACTTATACCGATGCGATTGCGACAAGAAACCACTGATCATGGGGTGCTTTCACGGGCAAGATTATTCGAGGTTTGACCAATGCGACATATACTGTGATGGAGGAACTTGTGAAGGCAACTACGATTATTGTGATGAGCTCGGCTGTCCACTGCGGTACAAGTGTAACTGCAGCAAGAAGCCAAAATATGAGGGGATCTGATGAGCTCTTGCAGGGGTGTAGGATACAACTCTATCTATGATCTATTTCAGTTAACGTCGAATATCTTTTGCTTCTTGATAAAGAACCTCAACGTAGGTACTCGACGATGAAGGAAAGAAAGGCCTTGGAGTGGCGTGAGCCGCCGAATTTGGCTTCCCCAGACATCTTTGCTGCTGGATGACGCATGACCTCTCCAAGAGAGGGCTCTCACGTCTGAGTGCGAACGGCTGATTGCCTTACCGTTGATCGCCTCATGTCATCCTCTTCTGAGGTCCGCCACCGGTCAAGGGGTGTTCGCTCGAAGTTGATGCACTGGCAGTCCCGTTTGCTCGCCAATCGGACATCCTCCGCAAATAAGGCATGTGGGGTCCCAGACCGCTAGCGACGCCACGGTAAAAACTCCCATGGGGTCAGGTCCGTCTGGACCCCGACAAGCTCAGCCTGCAGCTTTGGCGGATGCAGGAGTTAGACCATGCGAGCCCGCGACCAAGTTGTGGAGGACCAGGCTTGGCATGATTAGTCACTAGTTGTGGGCCGCACCGGCCCTATATTTAGCCAGCATAATTGTTAGCACTGGGCTTGGAACCAACAAGCCCACAACAGAATACAACAGAGTACCACGAGGACACCATACAGGCCCCATTCGGTGGCCGTTACGCCACACAAGTCGCGGCTTCGTCCCGACCACATCGTTTTCACCGTCTTAATCGACATGCCAAATTTGGCGCAAGAACGACTTTGCTTACTGCTCTGCTCCAGCAAAATTCATGTTCAGAGGGAACGCGAAAAATGCGCAAGCTCAGACCCATCAAATCTCGGCATACCAGGATTCGAGTCAAGCATTTGACAGTCTGGGCGTGGCTTGCAGTAGCGCGTCTATCACCTGAACGCCGACTTATGGAACTGTCCTCGAGCGGCCCGAGACCTTTCACTGGTAGCCAACTCCATCACATCGATCGCGGTGTGTGGTCGGGTCAGAGGAATCAACACCAGCACACGAATTGCTGATATACGGTCGCATGCACCCTCCAGCCAAGACGACAACGGCGCGGCTTCGCTTCGCTTCGCAGCACCATCGCCCGCTAACGTTACCAGACGGTAAGGTACAAAAAGGGAAATTCTGGGTGCCCAGATTCGTCTCATATAACAGAGGAGTTAAACTCAGTGTTTCTGGCTTCTACGGAGCAGTATTATCCAACAAAAACTCAACAAAGGGAACAATCCTTAAAGCTTTTCACTCCTCCCGGCACCCCCTATTACCAGTTTTCAAACATTTCCATCTTCATACACCGATTCACCCACCCCCCTTTCCATCTTACCAACAGATCAACTCAACCACCAGCTTACAAAAGCCAGTACATCCCCAACAGCGCCATCATCCCCACAAACACGCTTACCTCGGACCGACTCGCCATCGACGGCGACTTCGGCGGGGTATTCGCCCCCCCATTACCATTCCCGCCATCCCCGCCATTCCCACCTCCATTCCCACCATTCCCACCCCCGTTCGTCCCTCCCGTAACCGGCCCCGCCACCTCCGCAACCAACAACCCCGACACCGCCGCCAGCACATTCATCTGCTCCCCGACCCCCGTCGTATTAGGCTTCACAAACCCGCCATCGGCCCAATAAAAGCCACACGCCCTCCCGCTCTCTCCGCCAGTACACTGCTTCACAGCCGCCTGTGTCGACGTCTTCAGCACGGGGAGGATCTTCGCCGACAAAAAGGGCGCCACTTGCGTAGCGGCTGCGAGCCAGCGGTGGGTGTAACCCTTGAAGGCGACCATGTCGGTGGTGCAGGTGCCTTTGCGGGATTCGCAGGGGGGTTCGAAGGCGATGTTCTCGGGGAAGAAGAACTCGAGGGTGGCGGTGGTGAGGTTGGTGAGGCGGTCTTTCCATTCGGCGGAGCCGTTGGTCTAGGGGGGAGGGGTTAGTTT
>Ga0247780_1000297_pt1 | contig 49808 bp, 37 predicted proteins | sample UWRJL079202R5_FD_179927 | JGI IMG/M metagenome (GOLD analysis project Ga0247780, IMG submission 179927) | Plant litter microbial communities from Arlington Agricultural Research Station in Wisconsin, United States - UWRJ-L079-202R-5 | ecosystem: Environmental > Terrestrial > Plant litter >...
TTCGCGTCCTGCCCCCCCCCCCAAAAATGCTCGCGCGCTCGTAAGCTATAGCTGTAATAATACTGTTGTTCCGCGTCACGCTTCCTCTACTTGTTAAAAGCACTGCTCTCTGGATTCTGTCGAATTGAAGGGGTTGCAACTGCGTGATTGTATTGCTTGTTCGGCTCGCTGGCTCTGCAAGAGAACCTTCCTTATAGCTGTGAATAGTGGCAAGCCGTGTGGCAAAGCCACGCGGCTTCAATTGCGCGCCTGTGGCAATGGTTACAAATCTAGTGTTCTGATGGTTTCCAGACTCTTCTTCTGGGCCAGAACCCCTTTCTTTCTGACACATCCCATTTTAGATTATAGTAATTATAGCCGGGCCAAACGTCGCTTCCCTGAGCTCACCTTGGCTCTGGGAGTTGCTCGCTGCGCCTTACCCTCGGCTTAGGCTTTGCGACTAATCCGGACTTGGTCAGAAAATGTTGGGGGGTAACTAAAGAGGTAAGCGACCGACCACATGCTTGGCGAGGGGGGATTATTCCGGCGCGAAAACTTACAGCTCCTCTTCCGGCACCATGTTGTGATGCATCTTAGGTCTAACAGTACAAGATAGGTACCCGACTCCCAGTACCTCTGATGAAATCACAAGAGTCGTAGAGGGCGATTTGGAGACTATGTGGCCAAGAAACGTGGATGTTAAGCAGAAACGAACCGAAAGTCGGTGGATCAGATTCTTGCCTAATGCCTGAGTGCCGAAAGGGTGGGATGGGGGCAATCGAGGCGGGATATTAATGGGGGCGTTTAAATACCTATCAACTCATAGCTGGGCGTCAACCTAGTAGCTTTGAGAGTCAGGTAACCGGCCGCAGGGATGTTGGGCAGCAAATATGCACTAAAAAGGGACGGTGGCTGCGCCTAGTTGTCCTGTTGGCAACATCCGATCGACACTGCAAATATCGCCCAAAATTGCCTGACACAGCTATTTCATCCCCATGCCGGGTTATCTGGTCTGTGTCGGCGCCAGTTCCGTGTGCTCCCACCCACCCACACCGACATCGAACTCCCTGCCGATAACAATCCGCCCACCACACGTTTGCAGCAAGGGTGGGGTTGGGCCACCAGATCTTTCGTCCATTTGCGTTCCCAATGTGTCACATTCTGGAAAAAAAACGTGGGCAACAACGGGAAGCGAGACCTGCCGGTACATCAAGGTACGTTGAGCGAGAGTTTCTGCACTGATCGGTAGCGGTGACTGGCAACTCACTGATTAACTGTCTACCCGTCGACTTCAGTTGAGGACTATCCGAATGGCTACCCTCGACTTTCAGCGCTCAAGGCTCAGCATGACTCTTTCCTGGTCACTCGACGCTTTTCCCACCTGCGGACCCGTCTTTTGCTCCTGAGCAAAGATCGGGTGGCTGAGCTAGAGGAGAGGCTGGACAAGATTGATAGAGACGAGGCCCGGACGCTATATCTAGGAAGCCGACGGAAGGACACAAACGCAGACAGGCTGTCCATCATTGAAGGCCTCCATCAAGCCCTCAAAACATATGGTGAGCCGGTCATGTCGTGACGTCCCGTGTGAGGATTAATGATAACGAACTAATCCTGCAATAATTGCTCTAAGTGCATAGATGACCTACAGACCGGAGCTCCCGCATGCTTGCACTTGAGCCTGTACACCCTCAGGATGTGACGAGCCTCTAGAGTTGGCACAGGGGCAATCCTAGCATTTCCAGGGTGAAAATGGGGTTTCTAAATTGACACGAAGATCTGATATCCCTCTCACCACCTAGCGATGGCCTCTTGACGTGGGTGGAGCGATCCGTGTCCGAGAGGCTTCTGTTTGTTATAAAGGTATAAGCTAAGCATCGCTGTATAAGTAAAATGGTATACCAAGATTTTGGAGCGGTCGCTCAGCCATATCGAGAGACAACCACGTCGATATTTACTCCCGAGCGTCAACAAACAGGGCTGCCCATGTCATTATGTCACCCCTCATCATCCTATCTATCCTACTTCCAGTGGTGATCCGCAATGTAGTCAACAGCGCGGATACAAGATTGGGAATACTGATCGCCTCCACGAGTGTGTTTCTCACTGCCTTGACCTTGTTTACAAGGGGAAATTTAGTCGAGCTGGCCGTGGCTGGTGCAACGTGAGTCTAACCTGCTTGCTTATATGTCACGGCGGTCCTGGTTGCATTTTTCACTGGGCCCACATCAACCCGCAGCTTCACTTAGATGTGCCTGTTAAAAGACTTTCTCACCGTGAACTACATAGTGTCCAAAAGCAATGGGCAGCCTTGGAGCATTTTCCGCTGACATTTACATACTTAGGGTTATCTTACCGAGTTATTCTACCTTCGCAAATTCACAGTGTTGAACATAGGTTCTATTTAGAATTCGAAGACTTATATTCCATCTCACCTGCACTAATCATTGCCCTTGCTGCATCCGCCAGTTGACCCAAGAGCTCCAGACTGGACCTTATCGTTCATAAAGCAGCGTCTGCGGACCCAGATAGGGGTGTTAAAGTCGGCCTGCCACTCGTTGCCATCCGCGTCGGGCTTGTCAAAGTACTTGAACCGCCACAAAGTCAGGCCGCCACCAATGCAGGATCTTGCTTTAGGCTCCAGGGAGTCCTGGCCGAAGTCGTGACTCGCCCATCCACGGCCCCTGATCATGAAGTTGCTCCAATAGCCGTGATACCAGCCTTCACAGTGGCCGTAGATCTTAGTGGTTGCAGGCCAATTACGGCCCTGCCACTTGGGCTGGATGGTGTAAGTGGAGTACCCAGACACAAACTCGCCGCCGAACTTGAAGTTCAACGGATTATTCGGGTCATTGCCATCGCAGTTGTCCGAGATGGACCTCATCTTCTTGACACAGTCGTTGCGGTCAAAGGCAGTGTCGCCCGATGAGACCTTGATCTTGAACTCGGTCTCGTCAGGCGTCTTCTCGTGGAACGTGTGCGACGCCTCCCATTCGTCTTGGCCAGTCGGGCGCTGGGCCTTGTTCATGCAAAAGTCTTCGACATCCTCGTTGATGCGAGCGGCTGTTGCGTAGGCCTGGTAGTTGCCGGGCTTGTCGCCGTCCCTCTTGCGCGCGCACGTCAACTTGTCCTGCGGTGGGCATGACGGGGCCACCATGTTGAGCACGTCGGCACGGGTGTCGACGAGGGTCTGCAGGGCAAAGGAGGCGATGGTGTAGTGGCCGCGCTCGTTGGGGTGGAAGTTCTTGCCAACGTGGTCGGGCAGGCCGATGCCGGGGGGCTGCACATCGACGTTGGGCTTGTCGCCGGGACAGCCGGGCGCAGACGGGAATCGGCGGTCCAGACGGTGCTTCACCTCGGCGCCGGGGTTAGCCGTGTTGTAGAGGCGGGAGTTGTACAGCTCGGTCTCAAAGTTGCGGCGCTCCACCTCGGCGATAGCGGCGCGGCGCGACTCGGCCAGCTCGTTCCACTCGCCAATGTGGCGACGCCTAAGCTCTGTGTCGCTGTCGCTGACGCTGGTGTCGGGCTTGAAGAACTGCAGATCGGGCTGCTCCGCGTCAGGGTAGTTGCCCGTGCCATCCGGGTCGCACATCTGGCCCTGCACGCCGTCACGCACCCACGGGTCCCAGTTGGAGAAGCCGATCTTCCACTTGTACTTGGTGTTCTTGGACGTCTCCTCGACCACGGTGCGCAGGATGGCGTTGATCTGCACGACGAAGTCGTTAAAGACGGAACGCCGCTTGATGGTAAGCCCCGAGTTGCCGGGCCAGAGCGTGAGATACGGCCAGGCCTGGTCGGCGCACCCCTCAGACTCGACATTAAAGAACTGCGCGTAGCCGTTGACGATAACGATGCCGTCGTCGTTCATCTTGTCGTCGAGGGCCGACATAAGCTGCAGCAAGTTGCCCTTAAGGATAGTCTCGAGGTTGCCCTTAGCCACAGCGATGACGCTGTCGCAGGACGAGTCGCCCGACGGCACGAGCACACACTTCTCGATGAGCTTGGCCAAACAGAGGTCGTTGCCGCCGGCCGTCATCATGACCAGGTCCATGTCGGTGGGCAGCGCTGTGATCTGCTTGTGGATGCCGCCCGTGCGGTCGCCGCTGCATCCCTTGAACAGGAACTCCTTGACGCTCGGTCCGAGGGCCTTGTTGACGATGACGGGCCAGGATGTGTCGTAACGTGAGCAGTACCAGTGCGTGTTTTCGGGCGTGTCCTTGACCGCATCGGTCAGTAGGTTGCCCGACCCGATGCCGGCCGTGTAGCTATCGCCCACGGCCGCCCACTTCTTGACCCAGCTAAAGTCGCTGGGGTCGTCATCCCGCTTCCCGAGACTGCGCTTCTTCACCCGCTTCCCGAACACCTGGGATGCGTTGAATCCCGGCACAGCATATGCGTCGACGGCGACCAGCGACAAGGCCTGCGCTGCGAGTAGGAGCGCTACCCTCATGGCAAGGGCTGGTGCGAACAAAGTAATGAGTGTGGTGCGACTGAGGCAAGCTCTGACTGTAGCGACTGTGGGGGGGAGAGTGTGGCCGTGAAAAGGGAAAGAGCAAAGCCACTTTGCGCCAACCGGTGAGAATGGGAAGGAGTGAGGGTGTCGAGGCGTGCGGCCCGTATTTGCCAATTGTCGCCGCAGAGCGGCAGGGTTGACCAAGTCAGGATGTACTAGCATTCAGGGGCGCCGACAAAGTAACTTCACATGATGGCCGGCGCGTTCGCATTCCAAAGGGCCCCGCGTGTCGCATCCTTCCACCCCGCTCCTTTGCCGGTGCTGGGGAAGAAATGGAGCGACAAAGTGGATAGGCCTGGATGCAATTCCAAACATGCTATTCGCGTCACCGCAACGTTCCATCACTACTGTCACAAATGTATTGCTGACCTTGGCAGCTCTTCGGCACAATCTTACTACATGCACCGCCGGGCGGTGGGTTTGGCGACGGCGATTACAATCTTATTATGTTACTAGAGCTACTCTCTAGCTCTCTACCCGTGCGAGCGCTAACGCTAGGAATCCGAACAAATGGGCTGCTACCCCACAACCAGTACCTCGTTTCACAACTCAACGGTTTGCCAAGCTCGGTTACATGCAGGTACGGTCGCAGCGGGCTGAGGGGTTATCGGTGAAATCCAAAAGAGTGCGAATATTTCCCTGCCCAGCAACTTGGCAGGTGGCAGGCCCCGCTGTGTGGGCATCATTGGACTCAACCAAGAACAATCAAACGAGCAAGTATCCAACTCAATCCAGTTCTAGTGATGCCACGGTTACTTCGCATATGGAACGACACCAGCTCCGACTTATACAACCTCGTTATGTTAAAACATCCAGAAACAAAGCGTCCCTGAAGCTAGTAGTAGTAGCCAATCATCAGCTCGAGGACTCAAAACAGCCGTTCTACCGAGTCCCTTTGTCAGCCTACTCCGCAACCGTGCCCACCGTCGCGTACCCGTCCATTTCATTTCCGCTAGCATATGTTATAGTATGTACCGACGCCCTGGAAAGTAGCGGCAATCCCACAATGCGACCTAAAAAGACCACAGTCGTATGTGGCTTACAGTGGAGCCAGCCCAATTTGACATTCAAGATGTACTAGTACATCTTAGCGCAGAGTGAACGGCAATCCCACATCTAGAATGCCATGAAGTGGGCTTTAGTGAAATGAGCTACCATTAGTGATTTCCTTTCTTGCCACTTGCTTCTCCTTTTCCACTTCATTCCCCTCCTTTGCCCTGAGAGAGACGGCTTGCCAAGCCGCACTGCCCCACTGTGCTTGGGCTGTTTCAACATCAACGTAGTTCGCGTGCTGTCGCAGGGGTCGAGAAGCGTGCGAAAGATACCTTACGGAGCTTTCCTCACTAGGTAAGGTACATAGATACTTGACCCAACTTCTTGGTAGGGCAGACCTCCCCTCAGAGTCGGAGACTGCACATCCTTCCACCCACCCGTCGTTTTTCCATCCCCAACATCATCACCAATTCATTCAAGCTTCGGGAAGGCAGAATCGACTCTGTCCTTAGGCTCGTCATGATAGGCTCGACGCGATATCTCGGCCGGCTTGCGCTGGCATGCCTGGCATTGACGCCCGTGGTGGTTGCTGTGCTCCCCCCAGACTACGACTTCGCCGCTCACAAGGAGGCCATGGCGAGGCAGTCACGCTTTCAGAAGACGGGCAAGTTGGCGAGGCGAGCAGATGAGTCGGATGGGCTCGATGATTTTGAGTGCACAAAATCCATCCCGTGCAAGATCGGCTGCTGCGGAGCGATGTAAGTGATGTGATTCTGAACAAGAGATTCAGAGACGGAGACTGACGCTACGATGCAGGGACGAGAAAACAGGAAAGGGGGTTTGCGGGCTTGGGCCAGACTTTTGTGGTACGACGTGCACGTCGACGTGCCACTACAAGTCAGAGTGCGACCCGGGCTGGGGCGCACAGTGGTCCAACTCCACGCTCTGCCCATTGAACGTGTGCTGCAGCGGCTTTGGCTTCTGCGGCATGGCAGCTGAGTTTTGCGGTTCCGACCTCACGTCGTCGCCGCAGTGCTCCATCGCGGCCGGCTCCTCCAACAAGCTCACCATCGGCTACTGGGAGGGCTGGAACTCACAGCGTCCATGCGGCCACATGACAGCCGCCGAGATTCCCGAGGGCTACTACACGCACTTATTCTTCTCCTTCTCGCTCGTCAACCCTGACTCCTTCAGGCTCGAGCCCATGGACAGCATCACGGGCAAGCTGTACGGCGAACTCTCGGCTCTCAAGGCCCGCCAGCCCGAGCTGCAGGTATGGCTGGCTGTAGGCGGGTGGGCCATGAACGACGAGGGCCCGTGGCGCACGACCTTTTCGGATCTCGCCGCCAGCGAGAGAGCGCAGGACGAGTTCTTCGAGAGTCTTGTGAGCTTCATGACCAAGTGGAACTACGATGGCGTCGACATCGATTGGGAGTACCCAGTAGCCCCTGACCGCGGCGGCAAGCCCCAGGACTTTAAAAACTTTGTCAACTTCATGCGCCGCTTGCGCCTCCGCCTCAACCAGATGGGCACGCCCAAGGGGCTGTCCTTGACACTGCCCGCATCGTATTGGTACCTTAAGGGCTTCGATATTGTTGGCTTGGAGCCACACATCGACTTCTTCAATGTCATGACGTACGACATCCACGGCGTGTGGGACTCAACCATCAAGGTCCTTGGTCCCTACGCCCACGCGCACACCAACCTGACTGAGATCGACGAGGCTCTCAAGCTGCTGTGGCGGAATAACATCAACCCAAACCGTGTCAATCTCGGCATCGGCTTCTACGGCCGATCCTTCACCATGAAAGACCCGAACTGCATGGCTGCTGGATGCGAGTTCACCGCTGGTGCTGACGGGGGAGCCTGTACGGGCACACCTGGAGTCTTGTCGGCTAAGGAAATTATGGACGTCATCAAGAATAAGGGCGCCAAAATGACGCTGGACCCTGTTGCTGGCGTGCAGATTGTCACTTGGGGCGGGAACCAGTGGGTCTCGTGGGATGACACTGTTACTCTGAAGATGAAGGCCGACTTCGCCAACTCGCACTGCATGGGTGGTATCTTGATTTGGGCGGTGGATTTGGACGACGGGACTCTTATTCGGAGCTTGGCCGACGCGGGTAGGGAAACGGCCATCATTCTCGAGGAGCCACCGGAGATCGCTCCCTGCTTTGGGACCCCGTGGGATGGGCTTGAGAATAATAACGGCACAGCGCCCAAGTAGTTCGCCTGGATGCATTTGGGTTTGTAGATTAAATACACTTGTAGCATATCAGTTGGTGGCTAATGAAAGTTGACGAAGTACTCTGAAGAATTCCGGTGGAATTTGAACAAGAGGCCCCTTGGCGAATTAGCTGCGTGACTCGGGTAGTTGGGTTTTTTCTGTTGATTGGGGATCTTGCCCTGCTCTGATATCTTTCCGTGGTGCCGGTGCATTTTGAAATCGTGATGAAATGAAGATGTCATCGCCGATTCATTATATTTGGGGACTAGCATAGAATTCACCGAGGTTGGCACACACATATTCCATTAACTTGAACATGGAAAAGCCTGGGAAAAGAAAGACAGTCATATTCTAAAGCTTCAGATATCCACTAATAAGATAGCAGCCCAAAATATAACTTAACTACCAGCTGCCGCGACCCGGAATCGCCGTAACCTCTTGATAGAATCACAAACAGCCGGAACCGCCTGATGGGCCAGAATTGCTCTCCTTGAACACCTTCTTGAACCCAATCACACTATTTAGAAGACTCAGCTTGAGCGGCTCCTCGTTCGTGTAAAAGGCATTCAGAGCGGCAACATCCAGGGCGCTGGGGAACAGATTGATGGGAATCCTGCTGCCGTCATGCTTCTGCAAGATGCGGGCACGGAGATCTGGGTTAGCGTCGTCGTCGTTGTAGCCCTGCTGGACAGCGCCGGCTCCCGAGGGGTAGATCATGAGGGATTGCCAATCGACGTCGTTTGCGCCGTGGCCGTTGGAGTGCGAGTCGCCCACGCCGGGGGTCGGGAGGTAGTCGTAGGCGCTGAATTGATACTGGAGGGCGAGTGCAGCGCTCTGGCACAGTTGCTGGGAGCCGAGCTGCGTCGTGCGACCGCCGCCCTGCTGCACGACCAGGGGGCCGACGATCCGTGCCTGGTAGTCGAGCAGGTTGTGGCAGTTCCACCCGCCCGGGTTGGTGGGCCCAAACACCTGGCCGGAGTCGGAGCTGCGCACGCCGTCCCAGAACTTGGGGTTCTGGTGCTCGTGGTACAAGCCCCAGGCGTGGCCCAGCTCGTGCGCGTAGTTGGCCACGACGTCCAGCATGCCCATGTTGGTGCGGTCGGTCAGGCGCATCGACGGGCCCATGTCGGCCGGATACTTGACCGAGCTGTCGGGGAAGCCGACGTAGGTGGCCATGGCCGACGTGGCCGTGTTGCCCGTGTACGTGATGCCGAGCACGTTGCTGCGGTCGTCCTTGCACACCTTGTCGTTGACCTCCTCGATCTTGAAGCTACTGCTGAGGCCCTTGGCCTGCCACAGCTTGTGCGCGTCCTTGAGAGCCGCCTTGACCTTGGCCTTGCCGGCCTGCGTCACAGCGTCCGACATGAAGCAGTAGCGGATGCGCCGGTTGGCCCACGGGATGCGGTTGCCCACCGAACGGTCGTGCGTGGCGTGGAAGTACCGCCGGTCGACCGTCGTCGCGTTGCTGCGCGCCTTCAGCGCAGGCATGAAGATGGAGCTGCCCGCGAGCACGACATGGCCGGTCAGGAGGACGAAGAGCAGCGAGAAAACGAGTGTGAGGCGTGCCATTTTGCGACTGCCCGGACTGATTCCACGACACTGAGTCCAGGAATCAAGACCGCTGCATGTATTAGGTAGTGAGCGTGGGTGTTCAATAGAGCAAACGAGTGTGGTGGTGAGTGCGAACGAAGGGACCCTGAACGGCCAACGGCGGGGAAGGCGTCTCCCTCCGTTGACAACTTAACAAATTGGTCGCGTGCAGGTGCGTTGCCGACCCGCCCATGAGGCCCACTCGATCGCCGCCCTCCGCCCCATTTGCCTTGTTTATTTCAGTCCCTACGCAAGTGGGAATTCCGAGGGCTGCCGCCTCAGACCGGAGGGATGGCTGAGGTTGCATTTGGTTGGGGCCCTTTGGTTGTGGGTCGCACTTCTGCTCACAGTCCGAGGCAGGTACACGAATACGTAGCATGTAGCGTCGTCCTCTACATTGCGACGCTGATCTCAGGGGCAGCTGTGGGGCAGATTGACTTGCATAACCGGGATTCCGTACCAAGAGTCTGAGTGGATCCCGCCTTTAGAGAGCTTTTGGAGGGTCAGGTACCTCTACTTGTCCAGGTACGCATTTTAATCAGTGGAGAAAGGCGGGTTCGGATTCGCATCCCCTGCTAACGGCTCAACGGCTTCTCTACTGCGGCCGACGCATTTCACCTTCAAATGTTGGTCATGAGATTGCATGCAGTCTATCGAGACATGTCCGCGTCGTTTGACCGAATACATGCGTCCGCCCAGTCATTTTGCCTTACCCTCGTCTCTCTCGTTCTGTTGTGACTGAGAGAGCGAGACAAGTCTTGGTGTTGTCCCTCGTTTTTTTTGCCTTTTTCAACACCACTACCACCACTGTCATTATTATCGTCACCACTCTCATTGCCGCCTACTCGTAGGAAAGACAGAAGATGGACTTGCGTCAGATGACCCGGCGCTCCAAGTTTGGGGCGGCGGCAGCAGCAGCAGCACTTGTATGGGGAGCACAGATGCAACATGTGCAAGCACAAGCAGCGACGACGCCGTCGGGGCCGACCATGGACGGCATTGCGTGGGACTGCAGCAGGTGGCACACGGTGGTCTCGGGCGATGCGTGCTGGTCCATCTGGCAGACATACGGCATCACCGAGGCACAGTTTCTCAAGTGGAATCCGGCCGTCACGGCCGGGTGTGCCAGCAACTTCTGGCCCGACTACAGCTACTGTGTTGGCGCCGGTGCGCCGGCTGCGACTATGCCGAATATCGACAAGACCTGCAACAAGTGGCACACGGCGGTCGCTGGTGGCGAAGGCTGCTGGGACATTTGGCAGCGGTACGGCATCACCGAGGCGCAGTTCCTCAAGTGGAATCCCGACGTGACGGCCGGGTGTGCGGGCAACTTCTGGCCCGACTATAGCTACTGCGTCGGCGTCAACGCGAAAGCGCCCATCGCCAGTTCCACCACGGTCAAGAGCAGCAGTAGCACTGGAAAGAGCAGCAGCAGCAGCAGCAGCGTAATTAAGAGCAGTAGCAGCAGCAGCTCTAAGTCGGTCAGCGCCACACCGTACTCGACCCGGTACCCCATCACGTCGTACTCTCTCACGGTCATCCCCTCCGAGACGGCCATGCCCCCGAAGCGCAAGTTGGGCGGCCAGCCGACGGCGTGCATCACTTGGCACCAGGTTGCGGGCGGCCAGACCTGCGCGTCCATTGTCAACATGTACATCAACCAGTTGACGCTGGCAGAGCTGCATGACCTCAACCCCACGCTCGGCGACGACTGCGACGGCCTCTACGTCGGCTGGTGGATCTGCGTCGCCGTCCAGCCCCAGACCTCGGAGCGCATCGAGTGGTACACGTCGCAGACCAACTTCACCATGCCTGTGCCCACCCCTTTTCCCGGGTACGTGGCCACCGAGATCGCCGACTTCACGGCGTCGCCACAGCAGACGGGTATCCCCAGCACCTGCCAGAACTACCACCAGGCCGAGAACGGCGACACGTGCAACTCGGTGCTAGCTATCTTCGACTACATCACCCAGGCCCAGTTCTTTGCCTGGAACCCGGCGCTCCACGGCGACTGCCAGGGGCTCTGGGTCGGATACTACTACTGCGTCGCCAACTTTGCCGACTTAGCGAGCCTGCCGATGCCGCCCACCGTCACATCCCTGGCGCCATCCATGCCGACAGGCGCGCAAACTATCGCCACGTGCAAAAAGTGGTACATCACCCGCGTCAACGACAACTGCGAGTCGGTCGCCACACTGTTTGGCGCCTTCTCCGCCGCCGAGTTCATCACATGGAATCCCAGCGTGGGCTATGACTGCAGTCGGATCCAGCAAGACACGTACTACTGTGTCGGCATTCCGGGCACGCCCACCACACGGTCCGCAGGCGCGACGCCGACCATCCCGTCGGCGATGCAGACACAGACCGGCATCGCACCAAACTGCACCCGCTTCTGGCTCGTTTCGAGGACGGATACGTGCGCGTCCATCATCCGCTACAGTGGCCTCGTCGGTGGTGATACCAAGGCCACCGACTTCTACGCATGGAACCCGGCCGTCGGATACAACTGCGTGAATCTGCTGCCCGACTACTCCGTCTGTGTCAGTGTCACCGAGCGAGTCTCCATCCCGCCCCTCAGCACCGTGACCATCTCAGACGGCAAGACTATCACCGGACCACCATCAAGCTCCACCAAGTCCTCCACCAAACCCGTCTCCAGCTCCAGTTCCACCACAAAGCCCCCAGCTAGCAGCTCCTCCTCGCCCGCCGTACCCGTCACAACGCCCTCGCCGTTCATGCCCGGCATGGTAGACAACTGTGTCCGCTTCTACTTCCGCGGCAGTGATGCCGCCGCTCTGTTCTGCTACGACATCGCCTCGTATGCCGGCATTGCCCTCAGCAACTTTTACACATGGAACCCGAACGTCGGTAATGATTGTGGTGGTTTATGGGCCGATACGTGGTACTGTGTTGGCCTGAAGGGGGCGACGCCGACGACCATGTCGAGCGGGGTGCCGACTCCGGCTTGAGTGACGTGTACCTAGTTGATTTTGAATCTGAATATTTAAGGATTAAATCTTATCTGCCTACCTATGTATGCCCATGCATCATTTCAAAACGTGTCATAGTTCACACCTCCATGCCATTTGTCTCCCCAGTTGCAAATGACCCAATAGCCCTGCCCGATGGCCTTCACATCTTCCCATCCGCCGCATATCCAGTATCCCGAACCGCCGTCCTCTACCCCGGCGTCTCCTTCGCCACCGCCGCCTGTTTCCCGTACGGATGGCCCAAGAGGCTTCCAGAATCTACCCCGGGCCGGCCAACCACCCCCCTTGGTTCTCAAATCGGCCCCCAACAGTGTCTGGTACTTCTTGAGAAGAACCCCCCACGCCCCGGACTGGACCGCCACGTTCAGTTCCAAGTTCCCGCTCCACGCTCGACGCATATTTTCGATCGGAGCAAGAAATATGATCTCAACTTCCGAGATGACGTCATCCTCGTGGCTTCTCGGAACAGACGGCGTTAGCCAGCACTGGAACGAGATGTAGAGGCTGCGGAGGTGCGGGAATATCTGCGGGATGGAAGTGCACAGGAGATGCAATGGGGAGGAGTCGAGTGCTTGGTCGCTCTCCCAGAGGGGTTTGGCGTGGTCTTTTGTGGGGGGGTTGATACGTCCTTGGATTGCGTTGAGCTTCCAGAGGAGCTCGAGGGAGGTGATTTGTGCGAGATGGTGCGCGGGGACTAGACGTCGGAGGTTGAGTTGCAGGTCTAGACTGGAGATGTGGAAGGTGTTGGTACTGTAAAGAATGTCGATGCCGTCGGTGTAGCTGGATAAAGTTTGTCAGTGTCGTTTTCTGTTGAGGTTGGGGGCTGGGGAGGAGTGAACCCACGCTTGCCGACAAGATAATAGCCATCCCATCACTCCCACAAAACACGAAATACGATTTCCCCCCCATCTGCACATCGCTTCAGGCCCCTCGAGGCACTCGTCGTCGCATGGCTCGATAGTCTCCGAAACCAGTTCCCCGGTCGCGTATTTCTGCTCTATCACGTGCTCGGAATACCCAGGACGTCTATGACACACACAGCTGAACCACTGCCATTGTTGAGGTTGGGAAGTACCAGTGACCAGTTCCGAGTCCAAGCCGCAGTGCTGGCGCGTTGAGGATTCTTCAGAGCCAGAGCCATTCGGTCTCCGGGCGAGCGGATGCCGGTAGGACAAGTCCATGTGCAGCGTCCGCCCGCCGAAAGCTTCAACGAGGATCTGGCGGCGCACTTCTAAGGGCAAGCTTTCGAAAAAGCCGTAGCTTTTGGGACGAGGTTCAATGCGAGGTGCCGTCAACGGTCGCGGTCGTGGTGTTGAAAGATAGGGGAGCAGTGGAAGTTCTGGGTGGATTGGCCCGCCGCCTTCGTGGGGCTTGGAGTCCAACTTCTTTCGGATCCATTTCCTGAGGCTGCTCATTTTGGTGGTGTTGGTGTCCGAAGGTTGTCAAAAAGGAGTCGAGATGTGGCGGGGTGGAAGCGCAGAGGGGCAACTCAGCTGATAATAAAGGAAGCGACGGCGTCCCTTTTGGCTCCCGGAGGTGTGGGCTGTGGGGTTGCAGGGGTTGAAGGGTGGGAGCGTGTGAGATGGGGTCACCCCCGGTCCGCCAGGTGCATGCACCGCCATCCTGCCTCGGCGCCCACCAAACGTGAGATACAGCGCAATGACCCTTGGACTTGTACAGACTAAATCCCCAATCTGTCGGTTTGACTCCAATTTAGTGGTAGAAGAAAAAAAAGCTTACCCCTGAGCACCGTCTCTTCACAACCCGAGCCAGATAACCACAAACAGCGGCCATATTGAGACCGTGACATATTGAGGGACCTGCTGCGATAATTCTGCATCTCAAAGCAAGGGCCCACCGTAAATCAATTGCCTAACGATCGTCGCCGAGAGATGGTCGGATTCAAGAAGAATGCGCACTTCTGCGCATTATGGAGAGAAGAACAGAGGATATAGGCACATTTGCGCTACGGACTAACCACATCCAACGACGGCCTCTGTATCCCTCAATAAAAATGTTGAGTTGTGGCACACCAGACAGTCCCTCCTCAAATACAGCGACCACGCGCACAGGTGTGCCGATGGGCAGGGGGTTGAAAGGCGAGGCAGGCAAATGATTGGCGGGGACTGTCTGTTGATGAGACACACGGCGTCAGTGTGTTGACAGTTGGCAGAAATCGCTGCACTTGCATGCTGCGCCGCTTTCTCCGGTCTCTACAATTGAGTATCTATTTGATGTCCAGGCTACCTAGTCCGTCTATCATCTCGTCTCGCGGTCGAAACGCTCGATTATCCTTTCTAGAGGCTCCTGCGTAGGCAAAGCCCGCCATGTCGCTCCGTGACCTGGGCAGGAAGGTAAGTGCCAACGCCTCACAGACCGAACCGGCGGAACCACTCGATGGCGACACAAATGTATTTCACGTCGGCTCGAAAATATCCCTGCCTGGACAGCCTCCGGTTGCAGAGTTTTTGCAACCTCCCCGTCGTCCTAGTTCAGTCGGAAGCGCATTTTCGGCATCCAGTCTCACTGATCGGGGCGGACGGAAGAGACAACGCGCCAGTGCGGAGCCAGGTGACAACTCTGATGACCTTCGGTCGCCTAGCTGGGCCCCACAAAGCAACACCGAGGCAAAGAAACGGCCATTCGCCTGCCCCTTTTATAAACTCAGTCCAGACAGACACTCCGATTGTCGAAGGTACGAACTGGCTCGAGTTAAAGATGTCAAACAGCATCTGTTCCGAAAGCATAAGAAGATACACTGCGGGCGTTGCTATCTTTCATTCGACACTTTGGAATCCCGAGAGGTTCATATCCGAAACATTCAGCCATGTGAACTTTCCAACAATCGACAATTCTACATCTCCGATCAACAGTGGGATAAACTTAGCGATCAGTACGTCAGTCGGGGGAAGCGAGTTGAGAATCAGTGGTTGGATATCTGGAACATCCTCTTTCCTACCTTGCAGCCGCCACATTCCTTGTTCCTCGAAGGCCATATGCAAGAGGCAGTCCTTCGCCTTCGAACGCTGTGGAATCGCAAAGGCAAACAAATAGTAGACGAAGAAGCCGAGTACCTCTTTCGCTCTCCGACCATTGCATTAGGCCGTACCGATCTCTTTGGTGTTGTCAACAGAGCCTTTGACAGAATTCTAGGTTACTTTGAAACGGAAACGGAAACAACAGCACCAAACCATGATCACACGTATCACTCAGGTATGTCCCATCTACCAGAAGCGCCGCGCAGAGAGAAAGGGCATTGTGTTGACCATACTCTTAGAGACAGCCCCCCTCCTCCCCGAGGACTTTTCGAAAGACACTTCACGTTCGAGCAGGACAGAGGCAGGCCTCGTATCCCTATATCAGAGCCCAATATCACGCTCAAGCGCCGAGTCTCTCGCGCTCAGCGTCCACAACCCAGACGCATTGATACATCAGTTCAACCATCCTTTCGGTGTTGATGCCCAGCAGTTATCATTCATCTCCGGTGAAAGTCCCACTTTCAGCGTGAGCGAGGATGCAATTTTCGCCAATGCAGAGGGCAGTTACAACACTAGCAGTTTTTACGGAGATGACGCGGTGTCATTTCATCTGTCCGTGCAGTCCGTGCAGCAGGAGAATATGGGAGCCAATACTGCTACAGCAGGGGGTACGACGGAAGGAATAGAAGTCCCGGCCGTTTCTTCTTCTCGTACATTCCGAGGCCCATACGCAGGATTTGCAGTAAGAGATTGATGCAAGGGAGGTTGTGGTGCATCAAGTTCCAGTTTCTTATTGTGATTAGCGGCGTTGGCTAAATAAAAACACTTTGTGCGATCAGGCAATCTCAAGGTCCGGTATCGTCGATAACAGATGCCTCCTTTAAATCAGCTTGGACTTTAATAACTGCCTTATTCTCAGCTTAGAACGAGCCGAATTTCAAACTCCTCTCACCGCCGGTGAGTTTTGAATATTCTATTTGGCAGCCCAAAAACCGGCTGTGGGTTAAAGCTTGAGAAGCAACAAGCCAGCACTTTCCAATGCTTTTTCCGGGTCTTTCAACCTTGTGATTTTAACAGAAGGATTTCATGAAATAGAGTCTAGTGATCTTGGTGAAGCCTAGCTTGGAAAACATTACCCGCAAGTTCAAAGGTAACTTTTACAAGCGTCTCAACTGTCAGAGTGAACTGGAAAGGATATCTGTCATGTTTAGTAACTAATTGGGAGTTCAATCCATGGTATAAAGCAACAAAAGCAAAAAGTTCCACAGTGGCACCCTCTAGAAACCGTGTATCTCTCATAACAAAAACCTCCCGTATCATTATAAATATCAAAGGAATCAACACGGAGAACAACGTTGTGCTTAAGAATACGAGTAGCTAAATATCTGAATGGGATTTATGCTTAAGGATATAAACTCGTAAAGGAGTAGCAATAGGAAGGTGTACACAGGGATCAAGAGAAAGAACTTACATTCTTGTTCATTGTTTTCAACGTACCATTCAACTCTCACTAAGAAAAGCCTATTTTCAGCGGTAACTTTGGCAACGCCTTAACTAATCCCCAACTTAGGACATTGTATCATCCAGTCCTCTTTCATATATCGAATCATCCCAACGCCGTTCCCTCCTTATAGAAAATGCCAGTCCCTTGGCGAGGCGCATTCATAGTCCCCGTGCTCCAGGAAAACACGCCATGATCTGTCGTATAAATGATTGTAAATCCACCAAAAGGGTTTATGTCGTTCTGACGAATGGTTGCCCTGTACCCGGGATACTTTCCACCAAAGTCAAACAAAAAGGTCTTGGAGCCGGGGAATATTTCGCGGGCGTTGCACACCCAATCGGCAATGGTCAAAGCCCCAAAGTTGATAGCCTCGTCCACGATTCGAAGCTCTGCGCACCTTGCGGAGAGGGTGGGTTTATTGATGTCGTAATTGACTAGCCAGCTGACTTTGGCTGTCACAACGTTGCTGAAGACGGAGAGCGCCGCAATGATAGTGGGGATCTTGGAGAGCATCATGACTGTTGGTGCGTGTGTGGGTTGAATCCAGTGCTGTAGCTTAGATGAAAAGGCAGGATTTTGACTTTTTGAGTCTAGGGAAGAGGGACTGAGAAGGGACGGAAGCCCTGCATTTATACAAGATCACAGTATATCTGCCTTTGCTTCTATTTGTACCATCTTAATGGTGGAATTGAGCATCAAGAATTATGATCCAGGGCGGAAAGCTTCCGCTGTGGGGACTTCAGTTGTCAGTTGGGCTTACCTTCTCTGGCAACTCTCACTATTCTCATCCTTTCGCTCCTTGCATCCTGCGTAACCAGTCCATTTCCTCGTAAACCGACAACTAACACGCTTATCAGAGGTGGTACAGGTGGCGCAGGAAGGAAGTGAGAAATGAGTACGAAGGATGGTTGATTGTTCTAAACTGCTAAGAGCCGGGGCCACGCTTAAGAATATTTTTAGGGTGCACAGACCTTCCACGCTAGTCCTAATCTAGTAATGACCTTATAGTGGGGCGCAACTCCCACACTACAGAAGCTACCTCGTGGTACTACATACAGGTCAGGGCACCATACGGCTCGTGCGTCATCACCAAGTCTCGAACTCGTTTGTTCTTTCGTGTTTAAAGTTCTTTACAACCTAATCGTTCAATTCTTATTCAAAAGCTACTGCCGTATGAGAAGCACACATCTAAGTGGGAGTTAGGATATCCCGCTTGTATGGCGACTATTATTCCGAAATCGGCGGCTTCTGCGCATAAACCGTCACCCTGTACACATTCAAGTCAGTCAACACTCCCCAAATGCCGTCACATCTCAACACCCAGAATCAACTTACGCCGGATAATAAGCATGAATTTTCGGGTTCATCATGGCCGTCCTCATCTTCGCACACAAAACCTGCACCTCTTCAATCTTCCACCCCAAAACCTCGGTCCCCAAAAACACGGCATACCCCTCAACCCCTGCTATCAACCCAGCCAAGCTGTACGCACCCACATCCTTCCACTTCTTCTCTGCCGGCCACTGTCCGATTGGTATCTTGTAGTTGTGGACATGGACTTTTGGAAAGCCGACACCCCTAAGCCAGTCAGCAAGTACATTTTCGTCTGCGAGATGGAAACTCCGGCCGGTGATTTCGCCGGCTTGGTTGAAGAATTTATTCCAGGTTTCGTAGGGGTTGTCCTTGGGAAACGAGTTATCATCGGTGAACACATTACCCGTGAAATCCGTGTGTTCGATCCAGCCACCCGGCTTCAAGCAGCGGTACGCTTGCGCGTAGAGCTTGGGCCAGTCCTCGATGGAGCCCATGAGCTGGGTGATGTGGACGTAGTCGAAGGAGGAGTCGGCAAAGGTCCATTCGAGCGAGGCATCGTCGAGCTCGAACTTGCAGTTAGGAGGGGACCAGGGGGGCTGGATGGGCGAGATGTCGGTGCCGGTTACTTGGGCAGACGGATATTCGTCAGCGAAGTCGATGGCCCAGATGCCGGTGCCGGTACCGATGTCGAGGACGTTTTGGGGGTTGGCGAGGGGCGCGATGTGCAGCTTGTCATCGTGGAAGAGGAGGGTCATGTGGTGGCTGCAGGTTTAGTGGAGGACAGTGGTACATCGCTGAGACGAAAACTCACTGCAGGTCGAGTCCGTCATTCTGCTTTTCGTCGTTGGGCGCCCAGTACTCGGCGTCGTTGAAGTTGGGGAAGGTCCGGCCGTGGATTTTGCGGTAGTTGAAGACGGTGGAATTCAGCGAGGCGGTTGAATCGATGAGGGACTCGCCTCCGCCCAGGGCCGAGTCACCATCGTCGGCGACGGGCTGATCGAATTCGGCATCCTGCTGTGTGTTAGGACCGAAATCATGCAAGTCAGTTGTGTCTCACAATGGCAATCGCCGATGCCGCTGTCGTTTGGTGCTGGACCGTTGGCGAGGTGGGCGATGAGGGATGGTTGCTCATAGTGTTGGAGTTGCCACACGGTTAGTACCCAAACACACTGGGTTACGTTTTTTGCTGAAGTCTCGAAATCAATGGAAACTGACAAGCGGACCGTGACGTGGGGTTGCGCGGGTGGGCCATAAATACGAGAACCGGGACGCGGTCCTCGTCCCTCTGACGGGAGCGCCCCGTTCGTGAGCAACTGTGTGGGATTCCATGTTCGATTCCATGCAGGCGAAAACGCGTCGTGGTTCGGAACCGATGCCGCTACCAATGGGAACGAACCGGGGAGCTTCGGATGCAGCGGGTTCCCGGTTGGGGAATGTCGTCGCCTTGGCACAACCCCCGCTTGATCGGCGGCCCTCTGAACACCCACCACTCCCACACTTGATGCACCCGCAGCTGTGAAGAAACCCATGCAAACGGATGCATCAGCTCTCTGAGAACGGCGGCGACAACTTCCAAAAAATGGCGAGCGTAATCGGTAATCCCAAAGGCAATTTCTGGCTCCTCTCCCCTGACGGCAGCTACGACCTCACACACCCCACCTCCCCAACCTCCCCTCCAATCCACCCCCGCCTTCCACTGGCAACAACCACCGCCCCCATCACCATCGACCCCACCAAGACCGCCCTCGTCATCATCGACATGCAGAATTACTTCCTCTCGCCCCTCCTCGGCCGATCCCGTTCATCGCTGGGCCTCATCGCCGCCGAGCAACTGATCACCACCGCAATCCTCGCCTGCCGAAAAGCCGATATTCCCGTCATCTGGCTCAACTGGGGCCTGACAAAAGATGATCTGGCCACAATGCCGCCCGCTCTCCTTGCAGCATTCGGTCGCAAGAAGGACCCCCCTGCAGGGCTGGGCGATGACCTCGGCGAAGTTAGTCTAGGAAATAAGATCACATTCCCAGCAGGGAGGGTTCTGATGCGAGATTCGTGGAACGCTGAATTGTTTCAGTCGTTGCTACAGACGGTTGACGACAACATGGATGTATTTGTGCATAAGAATAGGCTTTCTGGGTTCTGGGGTGGGACTGAGATGGAAAGGGAGTTGGACGCCAGGGGGATCAGGACTTTGTTGTTTGCGGGGGTCAATACGGATCAGTGTGTTGGGGGGAGCTTGCAGGATGCGATGGCGAAGGGGTATGATTGCTTGATGTTGAGCGATGGGTGTGCGACGACTAGTCCGGGGTTTGCGAGGGAGTGTATTGAGTTTAATTGTGAGAGGGGGTGGGGGTTTGTGTTGAGTTGTGACGCGTTGAGGGAAGGTGTTGAGGAGATGTTGTCGGAGTGAGGAGTGTTAGCAATAGTGCTGCTAGGATACTGGGAACCTAGCTTTAGGGCCTGAATAACTAACATGGGTAGGTGTTATCTTGTTTCTGGCAATAAGCATTAGTGAGTCATCCCTACATATGTTTCAGTCCGGAGAGCCAACTTACATTCAGCTGATAGGTGCCACTGAGTTCTACCCAACTCATAAATGCAATGATCGGATTTCATCACATGCCTGCATAACTGACTACGCCTCTCCCGTGTGGCCCGGAATTCCAGGTCAGGCGAATTCAGTCAGCAGAGGTTGGTTTCAAGCTGTTGTCAGCTTGGCAGATTTCAGCGCCGCAAGCCTGGTTCATCGCATGCCAACCCGACAACCCAATCGCTGATGGTTTTGCCGCGGCGTAAACCCGTATTAAAGCCCGATAATCAGGTTCCGCCTTCCCTATGACCTTTCCACCCTGCATTCCTTGTCTTTGCCGCAAACCTTTCCGGTTCTGGAAGATGACAGATTGGAACCCAGAAGCCAGATCCTGCCCGAGCCGCGCCGCATTCGTCTTTGCGGTGTCAGCTCAGTTGAACATGAATGGGAACTAGGTCGAACTGAGACGCGGGCTTTGTGAGTATAAAGGCTGTTAACTTTCCGCCACGTATCCAACAAGACGCCTCTTTACAGCTTCAATTCTACTTTGACTCGCATCTCTTCTCACTTGCAATGGTACGGAATATTCTAGTTGGCCTCATGGCCGTTCTCCGTGTTCTCACTGAAAAGTGCGGTGTACACATACCCGAAGGAACGACGTTTTCGAAAGAGCTACTGTCTGGCCATGGATTTGCGCAGCCAGGTACCGTGCCGAGGGCTGACTTCCCTCCGCCTCCAAAATTGGATCTCTTCGTTCATGTGGTTGCCGGGTCCGAAGATCGTAGGGATGGGTATCTCACCGTAAGATTACCGCGTCCCGAAATACATGAGCTATCTAGGAATTAATAAGTTAACTTAGGAAGCTGAAGTCAACGGCCAAGTCGAGGTGATCAAGACCCACTACACTCCCACCGGCATCACTTTCAACCACAACAAGGCCATGACAAAGTGGTACGTCAACAGCAGCTGGGCCGGCGATAGTACCAACTTCGACGAAATGAAAGCTACTCTACACGTTGGCGATTACAAAACCATCAACCTCTACATTCGCAACATCACCGACGAAGAATACGGCGGCACCTGCTCACACCCCTGGCTTACGAAGAAAGACATCCCAGACAAGACACGACGCCTCGCCCTCGATGGATGCGTGGTAGCTACGTTCTCGCTCCCCAATAGCTACCACCCATTCATGAACCAGGGCAAGACGGCGGTGCACGAGATGGGGCATTGGTTTGGCCTGTGGCACCCGTTTGAGAATGGTGGAATTTGGGATGGCCCGAATAGACCGGATGCGTGCCGGTTGAGCAATCCGGATGATAACGTCACGGATACTCCCAAGATGCTGATGGCTGGGGTGGGGTTGTGTGTCGAGACACAGAATAGCTGTCGTGAGCCGGCGGGGCAGCCGCCGATTTATGATCCGGTGCATAACTACATGACTTATAGTTCCGACGCGTGTCTTGATAGGTTCAGTGATGGTCAGGTGTAAGTTCTTGCGCTGCCTTTCTGCCCTGAAGATTTATTGCTGACATAGTTGCAGAGCCCGGATGTATGCTATTTACGACGAGTTTCGAAAGACGGGGCAGCCGATTTAGGCATTTATGAAGACATTCTGGCAGGCTTCGGACTTGATATTGACTTTGAACGTTCTGTTTCCAGCTTGTATAGAATTGGAAGGTGAAGTTAGGTACGGTTCAAGATGGCGGCCAATGAAGTCGGGGGTTGTAAGTTTTACTCCATATCATGCCTGCTGCGGAATCGACTCGGTAAGAGTCAGGAATCGCCATCGAAGGGGTAAACTTTCCGTCATTGACAGAAACGCAAAGTTTCGCGCAAAACAAACTCCTTTAATCTTGTGGAACGGCATTATCCTTTCGGCCAGGGCTAGGTGTGAGACCCAGTGGCTTTGTTTCGGACTTGGGGAACTACAGGATCGGATCTTCTAGGCAGCCACGCTCTCCAACTCGCTGCCTGCTATGCCCACTAGCGCCAGATGTGGAGCCGCAGCCTTAGGGGTTTTCTCACACAGCGGGACACGTGGCACAACTTCCCCTCTTCGCGTCGCAACTCATGATTTGAAGCGCAACAAACTCACCAATTCACATCCAGTCTTAACGAAGCTGATAATGCACGCCTTGGTCATATTTCTCTTCTCATTGTGGGACTCTCTAATTTCATGGTCTCGTCCAAGGCTGCCATTCGGTTTTAGCAAGCAGTCCAACATTCCGCAGTTTATTCTCGACGCGCGTCATCCGTGGATCGAGGCGAATAGGCCCGCGCTGGAGAGCAGGCCTGACGTAGCGCACTATCTCTGCCAGGTCGATGCAGCGTTTAACATTGACAATGAGATACCGCACGATCTTTTTCATCGTCTCGAAATCAACAACAATCGCGCCGGAACCAATCGCCTCGGATGGAGCAACGCGTTGCGTCGGCTAAGGGAAATCCAGACCTGTGGCGCAGCGTTAGAAGGCGTTAAGAAACTAGAACTTGATATATACGTCTACGACGGGCGAGAGCCGCACGATCCTTCCTCGGAGCTCCTCGGTGCCTTCTTGGATGTTCTCGCCTCGATGGTGAATGTGAAGACTATTGTCTGGACATGCCGTGCGAGCAAACACAGGTATTCGGAGAGGCCTTCATTACCCGCGAGTTACGTCTCCCCTCTGTCGAAACCCTTATTCTCGGTCCGTTTTCCGAGTACATGGTCGCCCTTTGCCCTAACCTGAACTCCCTCGCATACTCGCTGGAGGCATGGCACTGCGATTGGCAGTGGAGGCGCGGGAAGCCCTGTCCGAAGAAGCTTCTTATCAAGGCGGCGGCTGGTAACACAGAAATCTCGAATTTTTCCCTCTCGATGGGCCAAGACTATTGGCTGCCAAGTCTCCTCGAAGGTGAATTTCCATCCATCTCGCATGCAACCAGCAGCAAAGCTGACCTTTCCAACAGAGGTACTAGCGGCAATGCCTAATCTATCACACCTTGAAATTGATGGCGGACTAAAAGTAGACGGGCATGGAAATGTCCTTGAAGTAGGTCCTAGCATTAACATAACCATCAACGAGCACCAATACTTGTAATATCTGAGCTGACAGATGTCGGCACCTACCTAAAGACATATCTCCAGATCTTGGCCAATTTCCCTAAGTTACGTCACCTGAGTCTCCCTGGGCCCGAAGATCTGGACGTCGGGTTTTATGGATGGAGCGACTGCGGCAATGTGTACGATGGCCCCGAAGGCAGGGAATATGGCCGACAAACCGCGATACGATCGGCCGGTGCTGCAGAGGACGCTGCCTCGGTCGTGCTGCGGGCTGTTCCCCGCTTAGAGAAACTGTTCATCGGCCGGAGTGGAGGGGAGATTTTAGAGCTTAATGGCACTGTTGGGGTTGTGTGGCCGTGGACTGGGCGCATGGACGAGTGGGCCGATGACATGTTTCCCGAACGCGACGAGTATCATAGAGAGTTATGAGTCCTGTTCGATCACGGTGTTCAAGGGGTCGGAGCGTTGATTGGCTCCGTCGATATCAGGATGTTGGTCCTCGCAGTTCGAACCGTCGGGGCTCGCTGAGCTGTTACAGTCCTTCTTGAAATATAAAGTTCGAACAACATGTCGATTAGAGCTTTCTACTATGTCACACATACTAACCGTCTAGTGAACCTTTATCGTGTCTCCGATCTAGCCCCTGAACTCTATTCCTAACCCAAAGCCAACCTACGCCGCAAGGGCCATGCCGGGAATGCTGTCGAGCCCTGCGAGACGGTGTGTCAGTTTCTCCAACTTTCTCCCCATTGGGTGAGGTAGGTACACTAACATGAATCGCCGCCATTGGCTTCGGCCACCCTGGGAGCAATGGTGCAAGCCGCGGCTTCCGCATCAGTTTGCCGTTTCAGGACGTCACATACGTCTCCGAAGCATTTATTATCCATGGCTCGCTGAAGAGAGTCGTCCTTCCAGCCAAAGACGTAATCACCATGTTGCGTGTATCCAGTCCTAAGCCATTGTCAGCCAGATATGCCATGATACCAACAGAGTGGCGCACGGAAGACTCACTTATCGCCCGTACTCCACACAAAGGGCTGAGAGTCATCCTCAGGCCAGATGCTCTTGTCATTGAACTGCGCGGTCTGAAACGACAAATCAGCAAACGGATTTCGATGGTGCAATGTACAGAAGGAGCGCGCGAGGACACTCACATCCCACATAACCTCAAACATCACCTGCGGGACCTTGACCGGATGCGAAGCCGGGCAGGGTCCCCCGTTGTCAAACGTCCCCATCTCCGGGTACGACAGATGCGCCTGATGATCCGGGCTATCCAGATTCTTCCCGTCCCAGCAAGTTGGAAAAGTAATCACCGAGCGAATCCCCCCATCACAGAATCCCTTCGGCAGTTCCTGACTATCAGGTGCCCCGCAGTTCACATTGGCAGCGTCCCCTGTTTTTGGCATGCACCTGTGGCACACCTTCGGGTCCTTCCTATTCTTACTGCTCAGTGTCGTGTCACCAACAAGCATCCGGAAGCCAGGCTTGAACGCAGTGACTTTTGTCTTTCCGTCGTACGGGGGAATATAATAAACTGTTATTCCCCCGTTCCCATGGAGACCCTCGCTCACGAACTGAGGAACCCGTTTGAACGTCCCGTTACGAGCTCGAAAGTAAAGGATAGCAGTCCAGTAGTTGGATAGATCCTCTGTGAAAACGCAGCTTGTGCAGGTGGAGGATTTGACTAGATCGTGTGTGAGGGGGTCCATAGTCGCGTTGAAGGAGTTACCTCCTACGATTTGGTGAATGTGGGGTGAGGGAACGGCTCCGGGACTGACAAGGGGGTCGAGACGGTCGATTACTAGTTGGGAGCATTCGAATCGTAGCATCGGTGGGATGGGGACGCCGCTGTACGGGTTTGGGTCGCCGGCTTTTTGGGGGCGGGAGGCCGCGTGCTTGAAAAGCAGCGCCAGGGCGAGGGCCTTGAGTTGCATCATGTTGGACTTGGATGGTTGTCGAGATGTGGCGACCGGTGGAGGTTGGAAATGGATGCGGTTTCTAGAAGACGACGTGATGAAATGACTGCAAATAATACGGGTATGGGGCTCAAATATGTCGAGCACCATCATGGTACACCCGCACTTACATCCGGCTGAGGGGGTTGTGAATGGTCGAATACTTTATTGTATATTAATTCGGTGCCGCGCCGTGTAAACAGGCGTTGATAACAGGCAGCGCCCCCAACTTCGACGTGGGATTTCGCAATATTGAGCGCCGCGCCGTGTTGCACAAAGCAACTTCACCAAATCCAACTCTAGAATTCATTGTTGCGGCGAGGGGTGGAAAGGTGCAATGGTAGTGGACAGAAGAGGATCAAATCTTCCAGAACGCCAGATATCTGACATGTCGGGATCGCCGTGATCGGTGATATGTGAGTTACCTGTCTGTTCGTTTGGATTTCAGGGTAAATCTGAGGGGTAACCGCGAGATCGTCAATCGGATTTAGATCTGAACACCGCGAACCGGGAAGAGGCGAAGCAGGCGGACGCTAATATCCCGGGCCGTCCGTCCAAGAAAAGGGGATAAATAGCACAGAATGAAGCGCATGAACCTTGCAGCTGCCGGGAACTAAGAGCGGGAGAAGTAGGACCACATTGTACAATGCATCGCAGATCCAAACCCGGTTTTACGGAGCCTATCCGCTGGAAACAGGGCAGAAAGAATGATTGGAATACTACCAGCCCGTCGTATCGTTTAATGGGATACTCACGTAGTAGTCGCATAGAGTCTGATCGACAACTTCGTTAAATGCAATCCACTTGAATTCGCAAATACTTCCACACAAATACTGTGTTTTCATCTCAGACCTGGGTTTAACTCTACCGCTTCTGAATACAACCCCCGATTTTCTAGGAAGATGTGACTGAGCAATTGACATCGAGGGAGACACGGATACACCAGCCCGTGAACCCTAGTAGTTGCTAACAGGACTCGATGCTAGATCTCTCATAACTTCACTAAAATCTACGCATTGTTCCACTTTTGGTACACAACGCGTCTGACACTAAACCAGTTTCCAACACCAATCGTGGGGACAAGTCGTATCTGACAATAAGACTGTCTATTCATCTTTTATCCTATCGTGTTTGGGATTTCGGCGATAAGGAGAAGTGCATATCGTGCCAGATTACAACGATCTCGATGCTGGAAGCCCCACGTACTTAACGTGAACACTGCAAGTTAGCATGGAAAACTGTTAGACGATGATACCCCGCTAACAGTCTGACCGTAGTTAGACAACATTGGTGATTGCGCAGTGTAGGAGATCCGCCTTTGCAACCAGGGTCTTATCTTGGCGATGCTGACACATGGAAAGCACAGACTCGGTAAGAAATCCATGTCAGCATCAACAAACGCCACGTCCCATCTTCCAATCTCACCTAGTAACCTCCATTTTTCAGCTTCCCTCCCCTCAACCAACTCCAACACCACAATCTCACCCCCAGCAAAACATCCCGCCCACAAAATGGCCTCTCCGCCCCCCGAAACCCCGCAACAAATGCGCATCCTCTCCCTAGGCCTCTTCCGCACAGGGACCTACTCCCTCTGCCAAGCCCTCACCACCCTCGGCGTCTCCCCCGTGTACCACGGCCTCAACTCGCTCGGCAACAACACCGACTGGGCCCTCCTCTCCGCCGCCGCCGACGCAACCTTCCCCAACATCCCGACCTACCGTGGCGCAGACCGTCCCTTCTCCCGCGCCGAATGGGACTCCCTCTTCGGCTCCTACTCAGCCGTCACAGACGTGGCGAGTATTTTCGGGGCGACGTTGGTGCGTGCGTACCCCGAGGCGAAAGTCATTTTGGTGGAGAGGGATTATGAAAAGTGGAGCAAGAGCGTGAACGAGACGGTGATTAACTCGCTGTGGGGGACGGTGCCGGATTTCTTTGTGGGGGTTGTTGAGCCGCTGCTGGGGTCGGTGGCCGGTCCAGCGAATCGGAAGATGTTGCTTGGGTGGGCGGGGGTGAGGGATGAGAAGGAGTTGAAGGCGCGGTTGAGGGGGGCGTGGGAGAGGCATCATAAGGAAGTGAGGGAGGCGTGTGCGGGGCAGGAGGGGAGATTGTTGGAGTATAGGATGGGGGATGGGTGGGAGCCGTTGTGTGAATTTTTAGGGGTGGAGGTGCCGAGGGGTGAGGATGGGGAGGTGTTGCCGTTTCCGCATGCGAATGAGGCAAAGGCGTTGAGGAGGAAGATTGTGGAGCAGCAGGTGAATATGCTGAAGAAGTTGGCTGTTGCCACGGTGCCTTGGGCGGGTGCTGCAGGGGCTGCTGGGGCGGCTTGGTGGTTGGCAAGGACGCAGGGATGGTTTTAGGGAGGGTCAGTGGTCAGACAAAGAGATCGTTGACAATTTATTCCTACAAATGGTAACTATCATGTCTTGAAGCCCCACGGGGCGGTAAGGTACTCAGACTCTGTAGTGCCATAATCTCAGTAATATCCCGACTTAGCTGTGTCAGCGCTAAAGGCTTAAGGCAGAGCTTTCATCACTCTCATGTCCCGCATCAACGTACTCATCTCCAACATTGGCGCCCATGTCATCAACACCGTCAAAGAAATCCATCCCATTACCACCTCCAGCTTCGTCTCCGTTGATACCATTTCCAAGGCCTGGCCCCGCCAAGCTCCCATTTGCACCGCCAACCAACGGCACCGCCTTTGCCTCGCTGAACAGCGGATGTTCGGCATGAAGGGGCTTGTCCTGTGTTAAGAACCCCATAGGCGTGTGCGAGAAGTCCTGTCCCTGTCTCCGCAGAGCCAGCCACTCCTGCAGGAAAAGCAATGGTCGGGTGGAAAAGCCTTTTGCCATGCGAGTCTCCGCATTCTCCCCCTGGTCCTCGACATCCGGCTCATCGTTATCCTCAGCGCCGTCCATCATGGGAATACTGTTCTCGTGCACAGCAAAAGCCTCACAGAGCGCTTCGTATTCTTCCCACTCGAAATGCAGTCGGCCGGCGAGCAGGCCAAGCCCGATCTTGAGCCACTGGGGCGCTTTCCAGTTCCGGGGTAGCTGAGGTGTGCTGAAGAATTCGAGCCGGTTGAACTCCCGCATCTTCCTCGTGACCGGCGAGGCGTAGGTGATGAGGTGGATATCGGGATGCGTCTCGTGGGCGCGCATCATGCGAAGAATCATCTCGGCCTCCTCAGGGATCACGACGACTGCTACCTCTACCAACTCACTCCAGAGGATCCAGCTCACGGGACGCTGCGCATTTGTTAGCTACCAACTCCGTCATCTCGCTGGGTCAATGGGAAGCGGAACTTACCAAGAAGTTGTCGTGAGACAGGTCCGTGTAAAGCTTCACTGTCCGCTGGAACTCGCACGAAACGAAGAGTTTCGTGTCCATGTGGCTGCCATGGAGCACAATTTTGTGCTTCCGGCCGAGCGACGTCGCGGCGAGGAACCTGAAGTAATGCGTCATGGAATGGCTGTCGATAGGAAGCCGGCCGCTGCGCGCCAACGAGGCGATATCCCGGGCAAGACCTGGGAATCCCATTGCTTCGTAGTGGCGCGGTTTCTTGGGTTGACGCTCGACCTCGATCTCGAAAGCAACTTCACGCTCCTGCTCAACTTCCTGGAGAGCGGACCCATGGACTGCTCGGCCGGTGTCCTGGAATCCTTTGCGCCGGATGTTGAGCTCCTTTGCAAATGCAGCAACCTTTGGGTGGGATGACTTGAAGTCGCCGACACGGGTAACTTTTTCTTTCGGCTCGTACATGTCCTGCAACGTCTGGAGTTCGTTCAACTTGATGGATCCGACGTATTTAGCCTTGTGGTCAGAGTTGGCGATAAAGTCGGGATTGTCAATGGCTGCTTGGGTTCTCCGGCAGAAGTCTATGCCCTGCGAATAATACAGGGGCTGCAGCTGCTCAATACCATCGCAGGAGTTGTCGAGCATCCATAAAATGACGTCGTGGGAGTCAATCGTGTCCTGTGCCGTCTTGCCCATCAGGTCAAGAATCACCTGGTGAACTTCCGGAGGAATGAGGAACGTGATCGATTGGCTAGTTCCCAGCTGACGTAGTCGCATCGCAGCTAAAATTTCGGTCAGCAGTCGCTCAAACTGGGTGATAGGACGGCTCGTAGATTCCGTACCTTGAACTGTATGATCCTTCGACTGTCCTTGTCCAACAGTAAGGCCCCCTCGTGCATTTAGGGGAAACTTGAGATCTGTTCCACGAGTGTGGGCCTGCGAAACCATTAGCGCCAATCTGCGTGTTCTATTCCGGTGGGTTTGAACTTACCTCGTCAAGATATACCAGACAGTTGCCCAGATCATCAGCGTAGGGAGATGCGAGCAGGGGAGTGCACTTTCCCATCCTGGAAATGACCATAGCCTTGTTGGCTGCATCAAAGTACATGGCTGCCTCGTATTTACGGTCTGCGATGTTGAGCCACGTCTTTGCCAGAGTCTCATTGTCCATTTCAAGGACCAGCGCTCCCGCGTCAATGAGAACCGCAATGCCCATTGTTCTAAGCATAAAGAGCAGATCTCTTTCCGTTGCCCGCTTGCCGTTGACATCAGTGATCACCTTACACTTACGCGAACGGGTGTGGAGCAGGTACGTCAACACCTCCGCATTGGTATGGGACAGGCTCGGCAGATCAGCCTGCTGGATCGTAAGTGGCAGCATGGTTCGGTTGTCGTTCGTGCCACTGAAACCCGTTGTTAGGGGTCGGGCTCCCTGCCGCAGTGCCTGCTCCTCAACCTCGCCAAGATGAGCAGAGAATTGTGGGATGTCCCACCCGCTGGACTGCAACTTGACCTTGAATTGCTTGGCATGCTGCGGAAAGACGAAGTTATTGAGGAAGTAATCGACAACAACAACCTGGTAGCGGACTGCTCTCCATATGTCGCGGACCTGGGATGCATCTTCGACGTTGATGGTATTCCACGTGCACAGCGAAGCTGGGAAGTGTTCGGTGTGGCACACCCACTTATCGTACTCCGTCGCTGGGTCGTCGGACTTTTTGACACGGACAAGTGCCTGCCGCAGTTGGTCCTCACTCACGCCGTCGTAGTAAAACGTCAGGCAAGTGAATAAGATAGCGACATCTGGGTGGCCCCACTCCGACTGTTCGCTGGGCACGCCCTTGGCAAGGAATGGTACAGCCACGGGATCGTTCATCGGTCGTAGGCCATACTGCACATTCCACCGTTTCTTGAGGGTCATGATCAGAATACGGTTGACAAGCAGGCCCCGGAGAAGATATGCCGTTTGTTTGATGTGCGGTCGGTCTGGACGCAGGTCACTGATGATCTTGAGAGTTCCAGGTCGGAGTTTGCGAAACCCTGGCGCAAGGAAATCCTTGATAGCGATGCGTTCCTTGGCGCCAAACGACCCCATCGGCAGGATTTCGTTGACACCCGCGGTGACGTCAGCCACGAGCCGAATGAGCAACTCGTCTTCTGCATCGCGGCGGAGGAAGTAGATGAAGGGGAACCCACCGCCCGACCGCCTCACGACCTCGATAGAGTACGGATATGACGCTTCTAGGCCGTACAAGTGCTGGTCGACAAGGCCCAGGATTGATTCGATAACCTGCCAACGGTGGGGATGACCGTCAACCGACACCTGGGACCCAGAGGGGTAGATGAGCTGCGTGCGGGCTGCTAGGGTGTAGTCGGATTCGTCAAGAATGTCGCGACACACTGACCTCAGCCACGATTGCACCCTGATCATGGGTTTCGCTTCCGCAAGCTTGTTGTCAAGAACTCTCTGCTGTCCGCTCAGCATGAAAGACAGGCTATGCTCTGGCAGACAGAGCATAACGCCAGTTGCCTTCATGAGGCGGTTGTTCACGCTGAAATAGGACCGGACGTTTCCCTCCGTGGTCATCGTTCTTCTTGAGAACGGGACGTGGCAGATCCTTCTGTTAAGCATGCCCCCAAGACGAGACTGAAGTAGCTGTGCCGTCTGCAAAAGGAGTGCCTTGGGGACTATGACACGCACAAGGCTCTTCCCATCCGCGAGAGAAGCCGCAGCCATGGGCATGATGCATGACGTCTTTCCCTGTCCCATGTTCATCTGGAGCACCGAGTTTGACCCGGACGATGGACTGATGGTGGCCCGGGCCACTTCAACCTGGTTGTGTCGGATGAGTAAGTTGGACTCGATCTCCAGCAACATCCAGTCTGTTTCCTTGGAAGGATCCCAGTTGGTGTGTCCGGTGTTGGCCTCCTCGTCTTGAAATCGGGTTACGTCGTCCACCAGATAGCAATCGTTGAGCCGGATATCTCGTTGGAGTCGTGTGATTGCCAGTCCAAATGCGATGACCGCATCACGCATGCCGGGACCAAATTGCATGCCCGATGTTGAGCGAAGCTGCTCCAATAACGTGACCGTGGTGACAGCAGGCCACAGTCCTCCCTGCTGGAGCCACCAGACGTGATCTGGCGACATCATGAGCGACTGTGCCTCGAGGGCCGTCTTTATTACCCGGAAAGCGCGGACAGTTTCCTCTTGGGAGGCGGACAAGGCGCGTTGCCAAAGAAACGAGTTGGCGGGTTTCTTCGGTTTCTTGAGCCTCTCGAGAGACTCTAAGCTGTTCAGCAGATCGCTCGCGTAGCGCTGGCGCACCAAAGATTTGTTTTGTCTCAAGTCCTCTGTGATTTGACGGAGTTCAGCAATGTACCTCCCTGTCTCGATGGCTGATATCTGCGGCGGCCGTGCCGTCGGTCGGAAATTATTCGCCCTACCAGCAGTCACCTTGCGACCATCCTGAGGTATGCTGGCCAGCGGTATCCAGCCCTGGACTGAGTGGTTATTTGCCGGAGGGGCACAGCCGGTGTCGAGCGACTTCGTGAGCAAATCGTATTCTAGTCTCGGAACTCCATGGTGACCTGTGTGGTTGTTGCACACCGAAAACTCTCCGTCGAGCGAGACTGCTGTTGGTGGGATGTACTTTAGCTCAGAGCGGTGTTGGTCCAAGATCCGTTGAACCAGCTGGATGTGCACGCCGAATTCGTGGTTCTGAAACAAACGTGACCACTCAGGTAGAATGCTTTCCAGGGCGCGGCTCGTGTCGACCTGAAGTATAGTATCGGGGAAGTTTGTCAAACTCGGCTCGAGGCATGGCCATTGTGCGAGAAGGAACTTGGCAAGAAGGTGGCAGTCTTGCTCGCTCTTCAACTCGTAGGCTTCCTTGTCTTTTTGGGCCTTGCGGCGTTGCTTTGCAGGAAGCAGGCTGCCGAGTTCGTCGGCACTACCCGTCTGGTAAGGCTTCCGGAAGGGCGCCATGAGCCTGGCAATGTCATCCAACTGCGGAATTCGGCCAGGGCGGAAAAGAGAGTACGACGGCCAGGGCGGGAGCTCAATAGCCTGCAGCGCGGGAAGAATCGTAAAGGCAACCAGGGCCTTCAACAGCGCATCTTCGGTGTTCTCTCGGAAGCATAAGGCTGCAAACAGAAAGACACGACTGTAAACGGACTGATTTTCGCGGCAGTGCTTCACAAGGGCGCCCCAGTTTTCCATGATGTCGGTCGACATTTGATCGCTGATAGACACTTTGGTATAGCCAGAAGCGTACCCACCAATGAGATTTCCTTTCCCAAACTCGACTACGATGTTTGCGGGAGTGTTAAATTGTGTAGGCATCGCGCGCAATAGACATGCCGTCTCCATAATCTTGGCGTAGGGCCTCTCAGCCGAAGACGACGTGTCTCTTGTCATGTACGGGGTATCCGCAATTTCCGACTTTGATGATCTGCCGCAGTGATGGTCTGGTGTTGGTCTCTCGTACCGCTGTCGACGTTTCCACTCCCTCAGGTTGAGCTCTCCGTCACCGAGCAACTTGGCATCAACGCGGCCGTGACTGTTTGATACTTGTGTGGGAGAGAATGTTTCCAGCTCCCTCGACATGTTCAGTATACCCTCGACGACTTGTCTGTAAAGGGGATGCTGAATGTGGCTGGTGAGATGCTTGTCCCACTTGTCGACCTTCATTACCTTGCGTCCCGGCGGGTAGTACTCGCGAATCGGGGTCAAATTCCCAATCGCTGACAAGATGGACGCCTCAGACCCAAGCACTGTCCAAGGACTGCAGGCGCCAGATTGCAGCCAGTGGAGGCTTTCTTCTGCGCCAGTGCGGCCGGTAAGAGGATCGGGTATGAAGAAGGACGTATATGCATGCAGGAGCGCCTTGGTGTACAAAAGCTGAGGTTCTGCTGCACAGTCGACCCGGCCAATCGTGTCGTTGATGGTAAACTTCCCGTATCGATCGCTTTTCCCTATTTGGACTGCAACATGACATCCCTGTCTCTTTGTGGTTATGTCGCCTCCCAACGGGACAAGCACCATGCGACGAAACGGGTTGCTAACGTGCCGACAAACAAGTTTTTGATTGAGTCCGTACCAGGTTCCCGCATCCTGGTTTGGATCGACCTCCAGCCCTAGCTGCGGTGACCACAGAAGTTGGTTATGGTTGACAAAAAACATTAGCTGCAGGGACCCAATCTGCACCTCCAGGTTCTTGTTTCCAAAGGGCTGGCTGATCAAAAGCTGACCTCTTGGGGCAAGGCCCTCCATTATCGCCGCGATATGCTGAAATACCGCGCTGTGGGGATTGAGGGCAGCCTCACGTAGTCTGTCTGCGCGAATTCGCTCACATGTACCTTTCCGCCGGTTAATTGTCCATGTGGAGCTGCCGCTCATCAACCACGGGTTGGCCACTGGTGTGATGTACACATCGCCTGTCCTTAGGTTGAGCCAGTGAATGCAGCCGGTCGTCAAGGGTCCTGGGAGATCATGCGTGTCCTTCTTCTTGTCGGAAAATGTTTCCCTTGGAAGGAAACGAAGTGTCTCCCATGCTGATTTGGCGAGTATGATGGTTTCATCACCTTCATAGCCAACATGGATCTTGAACCCGTTTTTCTCGTTGACTAGGGCATACGACATCCCCGGAACCCCTGACTGATACGCTCGAAGTGGTTGGTCCTGGAAGAGCTCCTTGATCGCCACAGAATTCTGCGAGTCCTGTGGGAGCTTTCCAACTGTCTTGCCATTCACCAATAAGCAGCCGAGAAGTAAATCCAGCCAGACAACTTGGTGGCTCTCCACATCATTCTCGGGAAGATCGAAGCGGACCCAACCAGGCGATTGAAACTGTATGTCCATACTCCCCGGCTTCATCCGGTCGGCCTCTGGCCAGAAGTGTCTGAGTCCGTTTTGCAGCCCATCTTGGTGTTCGGCAATCTTGGAGATAACGAGGCTTCTCAGGTCGGACGAAAGCTTGATCGAGAACACCAAGTGTCGCATCATGGTTGGCGAGAGTGCTCGGGCCGCATTAGAGATGATGTTCTCCTGGAGCGCGATCGTAGACTCCACATATTCCTCCAGTGAGACGGCATCAAAGCTATGGCAGTTCTCGAGATGAATGACAAATGTGCGCCTGCACAGCAGAGCGGCCGCTAGAGCGTATTGTTGGAGATTTCGAGACTTTGGAATGTCTGACGTCGTTTGGATTTCCTCTCGGAGTTGCCGAAACCACCGAACGCAGATTCTCCTCGCACGAAGCACAGAAGAGAGTGCTCTATGGCGCATGCCCGTTTGTCGATCGGAAAGCTCTGTTAGGCTGAGGACCCGGAGCGCCAATGTGATCATCGTGTCCATGACATTGGTTTCCCTCCAGCTGACCATAGTTTCGAGCGACTCGAGACGCATGTCCACTTGCTTCAGCAGTTTTTCCACAAAATTGACATCATTGAAGATCGAATGAGCCAGTCGGAGGGGATCCTGCTGCTCCGACGCTGGGCCGCATTGCAGGGCCAGGTGGTGGATAAGCATCGTGGTGGCCTCACTCGACCAGTTGATGTTCGTCGATCCGAGTTCGACAAGAATCGTGATCCAGCGTCGAGCAAATCCAGACATCAGAGTCTTGAACGCAAGAAACTCGTGGGGACTCAGCCCAGACGGGCAGTTGATCTGCGTTGCCATCGCTTCGTATGACGACGGGCCCTCATCTTGTGTTGCGGATCTCTTTGGCTTGGCACTCAGGACTGACTGAGCCGGGAACCCACGCGGCAGCCGGAGACCGAAATGGTGCGAGAATCCTGGCTTGACGTGTGCTCCACGAGCCCAGGTCTTGCTACCAGTGTCGAAATATGCCAGCCGCAGCCCATTCGGGTTGCAAACGCCATCTCGGCCATTCTCCCAGCCCACTGGGAAGGTCAGGGTGGCGTAGTGAGTTCGCAAAACTAGGTAATAGAGAGTCAGAAAGCAAAAACACAAATATCTAGGTTTTGGAGTGTGATGTGTGGTGTCACAGTGCAAGTGAAACGGGGTCCATAGTGCAGGGAGACGTTCTGAAAGTAAAAAGGGAGACTTACATGACTTCGTCGATGACGCAAGTGTGAAGGCTGGGTTTTGACCCTGGCCGTACTCGCTCAGTTCAGAGTATTCCCCCAGCATACATCTCGGTGGGTTCGTACTGGACGCTCCGGAAGAGCCAAGACGGGCCACTAACATCCAGGTGGCATCGCGGTAGATCGAGAACAGCACCGGACACGCAAGCTCGAAGACCACCACTTTTGCCATGAAGTCATCGGATGGAAGTGGGTGCTCGTAAATCTTGATGCGCAAGTGATCCAATTGCCACATTGCATCGCACCGTTGGCAGCGACCTTCAGCATGCACATCCCTCCCAGTGAAGATGTCGGTGGTGAACAAGCAGGTGCTCTCACTGATTTGCCGGGCCAGAGCCTCGTGTCGCGCGGTCTGTTGTTGCCATTCGTCAAACTTCGACTGTTTCCTTCCGTCGGCATCCGTCTCGATTTCTTGGCGCAGAGCACGCATCAACTCGCCATCCTCAGATTCATCATAATACCGCCTTCCATAGCAGTCCTCTGATGGATCCGCGAACACGTGCTTGTTGCGCCTACAACTCTCAATCCTGGAACGCAAATAACTCTGAAGGCTCTGAAGGCGGGCCATGTCCTGGTAGCTGGCAAGATGGAGGACATCAAGCACTTCCGGGGTGAAAATGGGGGGATAGTCAGCGAAGATGGGACAACGGTCCAACATTTCTTCGTCAAGCCTCTTCCAAATTTGCATAGATTCAAGGATTAAAATGCTCATTTGATCTGCGTCCTCTCGGTACAATGGTAGTGCCGTTTCAACGTACCGATGTAGCCTCTTTGAGAGCTCGGAGGGTGATGCCCCAGGCGTCTGCCCGAGCTTCCGGATGCCACTTTCTTGCGCCGCAACGCCGAGGAATGGCCCCGCTAAATTGTTGAACTGTTCGTCTGCTTGACGGGAAAGGTCAAAGTCTCGTGGTGCGGTCCACTTGCGCCGACTTGTCATGATCGCCCTGTTTGTCGCCACCCGGACTCGTTCCAAAGTGTCCCTGCTCACCGACAGCGGAAGATGTATGTCTTGGGGGGATGCTTGTTTCTGCAGGAGGGGGATGTATCTCGTGGTATTTGCCTTGAACTCCTCCCATCTACGCCGGACACTTTGTCCGACCTGATCGACAGTCCCGGCGGCACTGGACAGAGACAATTCATTAAGATGATCAACCCTTCGTCGTATGCCGGCATCGGATGTCTCCAACTTGTTGCAGGCCGCGTCCAGCTTCGCGAACCTCCGACACAGCTTTTCTTTGAGGAAATTGACCTCGTGGACGTCGAGGGAGTTCTGGGTGTCGCGCAAGAGTGAGGCGAGACAGGTGCAAAGCAAGAATTTATACTCAAATCGGCCAAGCTCTTCTCCAAGCGTCAAGAGCAGGTATCGAGAAATTGAGACCCTGAGAGCGAGCCAATATGGAGATCGGCGCCATGGCTTCCGTGCTTGCCAACAAACGTCATCGCGAACGCGCTTCCGGAGCTTTTGGGTCGGTATCCTGCGGCCGCTTTCTTCCAGGACTGCCATCAGCATCGAGCTTATCATGGTCGGGTTTGCGGTGTCGCGGTATTCGTGAATATCCATCCCCGCCTTAGACGTCTGGCCTGCAAACGGCTTTGTCAATCCGATCGAGGCTTGCTCGAGGAATGTCGCAAGGCTTGCCCGAAAGTCCCGGCTCGAAAACGTTGAGTGTGGTATCTCAACGGCATGTCCGGGAAAGTCCCATTGTAGAGCGTCGGCAGCCAGGATATCTTCGTTTCGCGGCGAGGCTTCGAACACCTCGAAGATGACCCGGTCGGATGAGCTGGGATTCGTCGGTCAAGTTGGTATAAAAGAAAAGTTGGGACTGAGGAGGAAATGGCAACGAACCTGGAGAGCCGATAGATGAAAAGCGCAGCATTCTGGCTTCCGACGTAGACAAGCAGCGCGCCGTCCACAGCCATGGAGCCCAGCTCAGCCTGCAGCTTCGCGCCGTTGACAATGCCGCCGGGATTGACCGTCTTGGCGGCAAAGAGAAGTCGTCGAATGGACTGCCATGCTGCGGTTATCTTGAGGCCGAGTGTGTCGCTTTCCTGTCCAGAAGTTGTGCGCATTGTCCAGGCGGCGCGATCAAGACGGTTAACGAACGCACCTTCGATCTCGTCAAGATTGTCTTCTTCGGAGCCCGGAAGGCGCTGAGGAAGCGCGAAGTGATGAAAAAGAGATTCCATCGCGCCTGCGGTTGGAAGATAGCTGTTTGTTGCCAGGAAGAAGCGATCAGATCTGGCAGGTTGCGGGGTTGCTTGAGGAAGGTGGCGGTGGGAAAGAGCAGTCGGGAGAAGTTGGCAGTTGCGAAGCGTTTTCGCGTTAGGCAGGAGCGCGTTCTTGCAGTCGGCGTGATACTCCCATTCGCCCACGTTGCCACACAGTGCGATCTTGATTCGACAGTCTGGCCGCCCGGGCCTGTCCTGAGGCCTACAGTCGACAATGGAAATGAGAAGTGAGGATTGGAAGCCCGGACAGCCTGGCGCTCAGCTTTGCGGTGGGTCTTGCTTGCGGCCAGTCGCCTGGGAGGAAATCGGTGAGCAAGGGCTATGCCCCACTTATTTTAGTTAGGCAAAGCATTGACCACCCTGGCCGAAATGAAGCTATCCAGAGCACTCTCGTGCCCAACAAAAAAAAGGGCACTCACAAACATCCACCCCACACTTCAACCATCAACCATACAGCCAAATTGCAAGCAAAAACGATAAAATCAATTGTATTCTAATGCCCAGTCATTCCTCCCTCTAATTCCAAGCAATCATTCAAAATTTGAGGGATTTGGTCGACCCATTTGTTAATTGTTTTCCGTTTGAGGCCATCCCAGCCATCTTCAGCCCTCTGTTTGACTTCCTCGTCATCCCAGCACTCTGTTCTCTTCACGCTCTCCTTTGGGGCTTGCCAGGCCTTTTCTATAGGGACAAAATCCGGAGAGGAAGCGCAGTTAAAGTAGTGTTCAAGGTCGTTTTGCTAATCCAAGTCCTGACGATGTTTCTTTTACTTTTACCGGTACCGTGGCCGGAGTCGTTATCTTCTTCCAGGACGAAACTCTGGCCTGAACGGAGCCATTTACCTACAACAGGCTCAAGAATAGAGTCTCTGTAGACTTTGAGGCTCATTTTGCCGTTTGTATTGCCTGGAACGTCGTACCAAACCAGCGGTGACTTGAAATTATAGCCAACAGCTGCCCAAGCGTGCAGTCGCTTTGTATCCTTCTCTTCCGGAGCCCTCTTCTCAACAACACAATCGGGGCAGTATCTTTCCCAGGGCGCCGAAGGATACGAACACGGCCTGCCGGTCCCCAGCCAAAGTGGCATTCGTCAGAGAAGCGAACGCGGTACCAATCGGTCTTATGAGGGTACCTTTCGAGCATCGTTCGGCAGTATTCGGATCGTCGCTCTTTCAATCGAGGGGAGTAGTACTTCTTTTCATATGCGATACAGAAGCGGCAATCGAGGGTTTTAAGTGCGCGTCGTACTGTTTCAGCGCAGCAGTCGGTATCAAGGCCAGCGGCTGCAGGAAGGCCTGCCCACGTAATGGTGCGACCGTCGTAGCCATTCGATTCAATAAATCGCTCGATTATAGCGAGGTCTTCGTCAGAAAGCTTCTTTTTCCGGCCTCGCGTTTCTACACGCGTAGAATGGAAGGTGCGGTCGGCGTCGTACTCTTCGCTCTCCGGCTTTTCGAGCGCGCGATAGCCGGAGCGTTTACTGGCCCCATGGAACGCGAAAACCCTAGATTTGAAGTGCGGAATGTCAAAAGCCTCTAAATAACTAATTGTACCGCGAATTCTGGAATTTTTAGGTGTAGAATAGTGGCTTTGGCGAATCATTTGGTTGCTTTGGCTGTTGTTTTCGGGGCGGAAAAGTGGTGTGGGTGGGGAAATCAAGTTTGTGAGTGCCTTTTTTTTTGTTGGGCACGAGGCACTGTTCCCAGGTACGCAGCTCTGTGATCGGTGCAGCAAGGCCTACGCGGCTATTCCACAGGCCCTACTCCTATTATAAGACACTGTGGCCGCATTGTAGGAGGCCTGAACTGTATTAGAATACGCCTCCTGAGAATCCAGGAAGGTCTAAGTAGTTGTTTAAAAGGCCTTGCCTGCATTATAGGAGGCCTTAGTTATATCGTGAGAGACTGTAACTGTATTGTGACAGGCCTTGGCTGTATTAAAGTATGTGTTTTAAGAATGTAAAAAGGCTTAATTAGGTAGCTATTTGACAAGTCTTACTTACATCACTAGAGACCTTAGCTGCCTCGTAGGTGGCCTTAGCTGCATTAGAGTAGGTCTTCTGAGAATGTAGGAATGCATATAATATAAATATTAAGCCTCCGATGTATTAGAGTAGGCTTTTTGAAAGGGCAGGGGGGTATATAATAATGAGACTTACACCTTGACTATGTCGTGGGAGGCCTTAGCCGCATTTGGATAGGTCTTTAGAAATATAGGAAGGCATACGATATTAGATTTAAACTTTGAATTCATTGTAGGAGGCCTTGGCTGTATTGGACTAGGGCATTTGCAAATGCAGGAAGGCATATGATATTAAGATTTAGGCCTTGGGTGCAGTTGGGGTTATGTGTGGCGTCGTAGTGCAAAGAAAGGTTCTCTTTGGAAAGTGCGATTCCGCGAAAGTAAAGAAGCATTAAACATTCGGTTTCAAAAACAGTCGACATGAAACAAAATGAGGAGAGCGGTGAGATTAAAATGGTAGTGTTGCATTCGCCCACTGTGCGAACCCTAAATTTCAAGCTCTATCAAATGCAAGCGCACTGAGTTCATTTTACTAACAGCCCTAAAACAAGCCGTACGCAAACTCCATACCTTGAGTAACCTCGGGCGCGGTACTGGATGACTTCCTTCTTGAACGGCTGGTTACGGGTCACTGATGTACATCATGCCGCCTTCCACACCAGCAGGTACGGATGCTGTAGATGAACACAATGCATGCACGATGCAAAGCCGGAGTTTCAAGGCGAACTGTATCCATTTTGAAACACACATTTTTCCATTGAACTGGTGCAGTGATGCAACAGGGAAGAAACCACAAGGAGAACCACACCCACAGAACGACGCTGTCGGCCTGAAAGGCCGACTCCCCGACTACTGGTCCTCCGATCGAAGGGACACAAATGCAACTGACGTAGAAAAACAGATACGTACCTAGTATGGAACAAAACCTAGTATGTGACGGTGCCTAGCATGAAACGGAGCCTAGCATGGAACAACAAAGGAGATGTGACCGTGGACTAGGTCATCTTCCTTCGATCGAAGGGCCAGGATGTCACTGGGCTTTCAATGGGAGGTCTTCGTGGTGAAAATCGTCGGATTCATGATTGTTGGAAGAAGCACAGTTCGAAGAACCGCGCGGCGCGGCCCCTTTTTGACGGTGGCACGCGCCAGAGAACGCATCGCTATGTACATAAGCAGCTACAGTAATATTACATACAGAGCCCAAAAAGAACGACAGGGTCGGCCTGAAAAAACGCCCCGAGTCACCATACACTAGTCGCTGAACCTGTTGGCATGATAGGGGCTGCTATTCTGACACGAGCTGTGCAAGCGTTCCTCCATCATATCCCCAGATAACTACGGAGGCACTTCCTTTTCGCCAGGGCGCATGTGGACAGTAACTACCGTACGAATCTGTCTGTATCAAAGTCAAATAAACCAACCTCGTCACATACATCAAAGACAAACTCTCCAGACGACTTGAAGGAAAACAAGAACAAGAACAAGAACAATAAAATACGAAACCTGTTGAATTGCATCGAAAGAGAAAACGAAATACGAGTACACATCAAAAGGAAAGCCCTCGTCCATCCATCAACAAATCAAACCCTCACACCTCCACCGCGTACCACAGCTCCCCACTCATCTCACCCATCTCTTCCACGACAACCTCTGTACCTCCTCCCTCCGAAACTTCAGCTTCAACTTCCTCCCCGCTTGACTCCCCATCCAACCTGTCCTCCGGACAATCCTTCTCTTCTCCCTTCTCCTCCCCCTCCCCACCCTCCCTCTCCAAAACAACAAGCCCCTCCCCCTCCTCCTCCCCCCTCTCTGCCAACACAACCAACTCCTCGAAACACCCCTTCAACTCCCCCAGCAACCCCCCCACCACCTCCTCATCCTCCACACACCCCACAACACCCACACGCGTCTCACCACTCCTATCCAAAAAGCTAACAACCTTCATCGGCCAGGGCGCATCCCCATGGGGATTCGCAATCTCCACTCTGCATTCTCCGTCCGCAAAGGGCATGGTGTCAAAATCCTCCCAGTCTTGGTGGTTGACTACCGATCCGAAGACCTGCTTGTCGTCTGAAAGAGGCCACTCTGTGCATGTCTCTGCAATCTTCCCAAAGCCGAGGTAGTCATACGCCGCAGACTCAGCCGTCTGAGCTTGGATGAACTGAAGCAGGTCCATGGCCGTCCAGCCTACCTGGAAGGTTACCCGGACGGGCGTGAACTGGTACGTTGGACCAACGACCTGCTCTGGTTGCAGTGTCGACGGGGCAGCGAGTGTCCGTCCGGAGGTGACTGACGCGAAGGTGATGTCTGATCTCTGCAAACGGCGCGCAAGGACGAGTGACCACGCCGCAGTGAGGAGAGTCGCGGTGGTGATTGTCTCGGGGGCGCCGCGTGGGAGGGAGACGGGGGCGGTTTTGAAGACTGCGCGGGTTGAGGCGGTGGCGGAAGAGGCGAGGGAGATGTCGGAGAGGAGAGAGGGCGAGGAGCCGGAGAGGAGGGCGCGCCAGTAGGTTGTTGCGGCGGCTTGGGCGGGGGTGGAGGTGGTGTAGGAGATGTAGGAGGAAAAGGGGAGGCAGTCGGCGGGGGTGGTGCCGGTGTAGAGGGCCGAGATGTCCTGCAGGAGGCGCGGGAGGGATGTGCCGTCGTAGAGGGCGTGGGAGAGGCCGACGACGAGGCAGTGGTGGTTGGAGGGGCCCTCGACGTGTGTGAAGTTGAAGAAGGGGGAGCCGAGCGGGAAGGCCGATTCGATATGGGTGTTGCAGAGGTTGGTGACGAAGGCTTCGAAGTCGGTGTCGGTACGTTGCATGTCCACGGTGGCGTCTAGGCGGGAGAGGACAACCTGGAGGAGGGTTGACTCGTACTCGATGAACACCGTGCGCAGGATGTCGTGCTGATTGACGAGCTCCTTGCATGCCGAGACCAAGCGCTCTCGCTCAAAATTGTCGAAGTACAGCATGGTGTACTGCACCGAGGTGCGCGGCGCATGAGTCGTAGCTCTGACATCGAGGGCCTGCGTGTCTGTGACGGGGTAGACATCCTGAACAGCCCAACTACAGTCGGCCAGTCTCGGCCGGACGACCTCTGCCAGGAACTCTCCGACATCCAACTCTCCCAGCGTGGAGAAGGGCTTGTCGACCTCTACCTTGACCTGAGTCGGGATCTGGTTGAGCTTCAAGACCTTGGCCGCGTCGCCAAGACGCATCTTCTGGAAGATATCCGCCACCGTCAACGCGTGACCCTGCGTGCGCAGATGCGAGACCAGCTTCATGGCCAAGACCGAGTCGCCGCCGAGGCGGAAGAAGTTGTCATCGAGGTCGATCTGCTCGGCCGCGATGCTGAGGATCTTAGCCCAGGCGGCCCGCAAGACACCCTCGCTGTCTGACATTTTAGCCTCTGCGAGGTTCTTCGCCCACGCCTCCTGGAAACCGTCACGAATCCGGTTCAGGATGCCGCCCTGGATGTTTGCGGCCAACTGACCAAGAACAGCGCGATCGACCTGGCCTGACTTCGCCGGCAACTCGCTGACAACCACGTAAGCCGAGGGCACCAGATGCGAGGACAGCGAGTTCCGGGCGAACTTGTCAAGCTTCTTAAGCGCCCCAACCAGCTCAACCGAAACCGCAGCACAGATATTTGTGTGGAAGCCCTCATCATCATCCGAACCCAACGCCAAAGCACACCCCTCCGAAAGAACCTCCACATCAGCCCCCTCGAGCGCCGTTTGCTCAACAAACACCACCAACTGCTGCCCCCCTCCATCCCCACTCTTCACCACAACAGCAGCGGCCCTCACCTTTCCATCCAAATACTTTGCAAAATGGACCTCCAAATCAGCAACATCAATAGCAAACCCCTGCCCCGGCGCGACGTTCTCCTTGCGGCCGACAAACACCAGACTTCCGTCTTCACGCAACCGGACGATATCCCCCGTGGGCATAACCCGCCCCTCGCGCCCCGCAACGGCAGGACTTCCCGCCTTCAGCCATGCAGGAGACTCGATAGTCGTAGGGGATGAGGGAAGGATGGAGCCTTCGAGGTAGAGCTCGCCAGCGGCGCCAACGGGGGTGAGCCACGCTGGGTTGGAGGGGTGGACTACCCACGGCACCACCGCGCGGGGGTAGACGTCCCCGGGTTTGAGTCCGGCACTTGCCGCGACACCGCCGCACGAGCCAACGTCTATCGGCGGCGTGGAGTTCCATCCCCAGATGGCGTCCAACTCCGCGCCGCTGAGCACACCCTGGATCTCCCCGACCTTCCTCTCCAACCCCCCTTCACCACCTCCTACACCAGCAGCAACAACCCCCTCCCTCAACCCCTGACAAACCACTTCCAGCTGCCCCAGAATCCGCTGCATACCCCCCCGCTCAACAACCCTACTATCAAAGCTCGCACACACCCTAACTCCCTCCCCCTCACCTCCCTTCCCCTTACCTTCCTTTCCATTCGCCCCAACAATCCCACAAGCCAGCATCAGCGAATACGGATTAAAATGCACCGCCTCCCTGACCGGATCCGACCGCTCAAACCCCAGCTCATCACACACCGTGAAATCCGCGTCAGGTTGTATTACCATCCCCATGGGCGCCTCACACGCATACTGCGCGGCGGTGCTCACCCGTCGAATGTATTGCATTCCCATGTGCTGGTGGGCAGTGCGTTCGGACATGCCGAGCTGCACGCCCTGGAGGTAGGACTTAATGGGGCTGTTGAGGTCGATATGGATGCGGATGGGGATTGTGGCGATTAGCGGGCCGATGATGGATTCGACGGAGGGAAGATCGATGTCCCGCCCCATGAGGGTCTCGCCGAAGAGGATGTCGTTGGAGGATGTCCATTGGGAGGCGACGAGGGCCCAGGATGCGCGGAGGAGGGTGGCGGTGGTGAAGGGGAAGGTGCCAGGTGTGTCAGGGGTAGACGAAGAGAGGGGGATGAACCACTCAATGAGGGTGTCTGGGCGGGGAAGGAAATCGCGGTCGGGAACGGGCGGGAATTGAGGGCCGATGGGGCCGGCGAGCTCCCGCCGCCAGAAGGATTGTGTGGTGAGGGGGTCGGATGAGTGGATATAGTTGACGAAGTCGCCCATGTGAGCGACGCCGGTGGGGAGCGGTTGGTGTTGCAAGGCAGAGAGGACCTGTTGAAGCAGCAGGGGCTCGGACCAGCCGTCGTACACGGCGTGGTGGAGCGTCCAGACCATGTGACGCTCGGAAGGGGTTTCGATGATGGCGGATCGGGCGAGGCTGTCGCCGAGGTTCATCTTGGCGGCGCGATCGTCTTGGAGGTGCTGCTGGAGGTCAGAGGGGTGGGTCCAGGTAACCGGTTCGGCGAGCACGACCTGGAGGAGCGAGGGGTTGTCTTGGAGCTGGACCAGGCGCGTGCGGAGGATGGGAGTCGTGGCGATGACTGTCTCCCAGGCTGTCTTCCAGGCGTCGGTGGCGATGTGCGATGGGATGCGGGCGACGCGCTGCGCGATGTAGGCCTCGGTGGACTTGAGGGAGAAGGTGAAGAGGGACTCTTGGGTGGCCGTGCAGGGGTACATGTCTTCGATGTTGGCTGGCTTGGTCCTACAGATCTGCGATGCCTCGGCGAGGGAAGTCTCAAACGGCTGGGGGATCATCGAGAAGGCTTCTCTGTGTGGTGTGGCGGATGACTGCTCGCTGATGCTGTGCGTGACGTCGGCCATGGCCGAGAGAGTAGGGTGGCCAAAGGTACTGGTGACACTGAGATCCAGCCGCTGTTCTCTGCAAAGCGTCACCAGTTTCATGGCCGCTAGGGAGTCGCCCCCGAGAGCGAAGAAGTTGTCTTCGGATCGAATCCCCTCGGGGTCAAGCCTCAGAATCTGACCCCAGGCCTGCTGGAGACGTCTGCCCATGTCGGTTAGGGGCTTTGAGACACCGGGACTGCTGCTGCTGCTCGGGACGTCTTCGTGGGCCAGCATTCGCAAGTCAACGGTCGCACCAAACTGCCTCAACCGTTTGCGATCCGTCTTGCCCGAGATCAAAGTCGGGATGTAGTTGACTGGGATGTACGCGTTGGGCACCATGTACCGCGGCAACACCTCTACCACGTCCGTATTAGCTTTCGACAGCGCCGCACTCCTCTCGGATGACAGATGGGCTACTTCGATCTCCTTGGTGGCATCGCTCTTGGTGGTCTGCGGCGTGATGAATGCCACGAGGGTGTGCTGCCCGCCAGCCGACCCAAGCGGTGTGATAACCTCGGCAATGACATTGATATCCGCTGGCAGTCTGGCCTTGAGCTGGCTCTCAATCTCGCCCAGCTCCACACGCTGACCACGGAGCTTGACCTGTGTGTCCTTGCGGCCCACGAACACGATCTCGCCTGTACCAAAGGGATCGTACCGTCCCAGATCGCCCGTCTTGTACAGCCGTCCCGTGCGGCCCGAGTGCTTCCCGTGTCCGGCGACAAGCCAGGCCGGGTTGTGGATGAAGGCAGCTGCTGTCTTTTCCGGGTCGAACAGGTAGCCCTGGCCGACAATCGGGCCTTCAACGAGCAGTTCCCCCACGGCACCAACAGGCATGAGCGTGTCATGGTCGTTGGGGTCAACGACCCACATTGCTGCTCCGTTGCCAGGTCCGATGGTGATGTAGCCTCGGCCAGTGGCAGCACTGCTGTTGACGGTGCAGCCGATGGTGCACTCGCAAGGGCCGTACCCGATTACGATGCGGGTGTGTTGGCCCCAGAGGTTGACGTCGGAAGGGGATGCCGCCTCGCCCCCGAGACCGAGGGCCGTCATGGAAGCAATGACGTCCAGGTCCAGAATACGGGCCACTGAGGGCGTGATGCCGGCGTAGTTGACCTGCATGTTACGGATGACGCCGTTGATGTCGTTCAGTCGGTCCTCATCCGATGGGATGCATAGACACCCGCCATTGGCTAGTGTCAGCAGCATGCTATCAATGCTGACGTCGAAGGCGTACGAGGCAAAGTCGAGAACCCTCGACTGCTCCGTGTAGCCGACTGCCGCTGCACGTGGGTACGCGCTGCTGGTGTAGGTTTCGTGCGAGATCTGGACGCCTTTGGGCGTTCCCGTGCTACCCGAGGTGAAGATGATGTACATCAAGGCGGACGGCGGGACTTCCGGCAGCTTTGGTGGAGATTGGAGGAACGATTCCGGCATGGCCTTAAAGGCACCGGCCTCCACCACGATGTGTTTGCCATCAGGGAGAATCTCTTTTGCCAGTTCCTGTTGGCTGAAGGAGGAGATCATGACCTTTGCGCCGACCTGAGTGCCCATATTCTGAAGCCGTGCAAGAGGCAATGAGGAGTCCATCATGACAAGTGTGGCTCCCGCCTTCATGACGGCGAGGACAGCGACAATGGTCCATCTCGACTTCTCAAAGCACACGGGGAGGAAGTCATGCAGCTGGACATCATAATCGTCCTGCAGACGCTGTGCGAGGTATGTCGAGTATCGGTCAATCTGGGCGTATGTCAAGCTGCCGTCCCAGGATGCGATGGCCACCTTGTCCAGACATGTTTGCGCTCGCTCGGCGATGACATCGTGCATGCAACTATTGTATGTCTGCGGTACTTCGTTGTTCCACCTCCATACTGTCTCAATGTCGTGTACCGTTGGGCCGAGACACTGCTGGATGGTTGTTTCGAGATGTGATATGAGACTCCTGATGGTGTCGACAAAAGTCTCGATGTGTCTCGTGACCGTAAAGGGGTATATGCCCTCGCTGTGCCAGTGAGAACGGATGTCCAGATGAGCGCCCTCAAGCCGCACCTCCAGCTGAAGTACAGGCTGCGACAGTTCTGTTAGCTGCCCGACACTTTAAAAAAAAAACGGATCGCTGATGCACTCACCTCATCATTGGCTCCCTTAGGTGTTTTAGACAGAGACCCAGTGCTCAGGAGGAGCGAAGCGGGTCCTTCGACGCCGGCACTTGGCCTTGGTGCGACGGGGTTGATGTGGTGGGAAATAGCGGCAGCGACGTGCCCAATGTTACTTTGCAGGTCCGGCAGGACATCTCCTGACGACAACTGCATGCAAGACGGCTCATCCTCAACCGCCTTTTCCCGTGTGCTGTAGGCCCAGCTATAAGTCGCCTGACCGTCCTCGCGGGTCCGCAATAAGACAATGAGCCATGCCAACAGCACCAGCTCCTCTCTCATGCCCGTAGGACTTGTCGCAGCGCCAGATTCATCTGATGCGAGGCCGATGACCTCATAGGGGTCGAAGGCGGTGCCGTTCGTCTTTGGCCGCAGCACCGTCTCACAGTGCTCCACACTCGGCATGTCGTGCGGTTCGTCGACCTGAATGGATCCCATCGTCGCGAGCTCAATTTACTAAGACAGTGAAGCGAGAGAAAGTCGAATCGAAGCAAACTCGCAAAGCCAGCACCGTCGGGGCCATTGTAATGGACCATGATCGCCCTCCGCGCCATTGTTAAACCGAAATCGGCTAGCAGCCCAGCGCTTGCGTTCCCCATCGCGCCCACGCTGCCGCCTTTCACCAGGGCCCCATCGACTCCCCCAAGAGCAGGAGGATACTATCCACATCCTTGGCCACCCTTGGCCCCAAACTAAGGCACGGGCCACAAGCCAGGGGGTTTATTGTCGATGTCAAGCTGAGGCCGCAAAGTACCGCCCACAGTGCCGGAGACTTCGGCCGTGGTGCTGAATGGGGCGACGGTCTCCGCACAGAAGCGGGGCATGCTTGCGAACGTGGATTTTCCGCTTTTCCGCTGTCTGTGATGGACGTGCCGAGGGAGGTGCAGGGATGGAAGGAGCGCGACTGTGGGTGGGCCGTCAGCCGAGCAACTCCAAGAATTGCGCGAGAATTGCGAGGATCACAGCCGCCAGCGCAGAACCACTAGTTTCGCGTCCCCTGCCAACGGTTTTCATCATGACACATGCGTTTTCCGATGCATGTCACCTTGCATGCGCGCCGTGGGCTGAGGTTCCATCGGCGTCCGGAACAGGGAATTGCAGGCGAGGCGATGCAGGTGCAACGCAGGAGCGATGCGGCCGAGTCATCTTATCAGATCATCAGCCCGCGTAATCTTATCAGATCATCTGATCCAATTAGGGCTGTGGGGCCGGGAGACTTTTTCTCGCGCGAGCGGGCTAGCGTCAGCAATTTGGGAGAACCGACCGGGGACCGATGTCGGGAGCACCCGATGTCGGGGCTAGGCAAACGGCCAAGTCGGATGAAAACATGGACCCCCTCGGTGGGCCCTGGTCGCTGCGGTCTGGCGCAATGCCACACCTACCTGGCGCAGCCCCGAGTCTTTACCCATGGTTCTCCCGCGCTGGCTGCTAACAGCACCTCGCCGCCCGCTTCCAGCGTCCAAGATACCTGCTGCCCGCAAATCAGCGCCTCACACAGCGCACTCACACCACACCATGGGCTCCAAATTCTGGCCGAAGCGGGGGTCGCCGGGCATCCTGCACCACTACGTGCGTCTCTCTTCCTCCCCGAGACTCATCTCGCTCAGTTTGAGATCTCACCCCTCACCAATCCGCGATTGACGCCCAACTCACCCCAATTGCCCCCTCACTAACC